>Ga0182030_10003451_pt1 | contig 33750 bp, 37 predicted proteins | sample 812S3MmetaG_FD_121299 | JGI IMG/M metagenome (GOLD analysis project Ga0182030, IMG submission 121299) | Permafrost microbial communities from Stordalen Mire, Sweden - 812S3M metaG (Illumina Assembly) | ecosystem: Environmental > Terrestrial > Soil > Wetlands > Permafrost | place: Sweden...
CTCTAACCTCGTCGGATAGCACTTCGTTTACCGTCAACTGAGATTACCCCCGGCAGAGCCGGGAAATCTCTCTTTTGATTAACGTGCTCCGGTCGCGAGAGCGACACCCAGGGCAGCGGACAGGTGTAGCGTGCCGCTGCTAGCATGGGATTGGTCATCCGACACTTCGGCCGCAAACTTCGAGAAATAAGTCGCACGTTTAAAGAAGACGACCGGCGAATCCTACCTCCCAAGAATGAAGTTGTGAAGCTGCGAAACTGTGCACCCCATAACTCGATCCGCGATCGCGCGACCCTGCGGACCGCGTGTAGTGCTGGCAAAGGCGCTGAAATGCTATCCGTCCCGACTCCGCAATCTTGACCAAGCACCAGGGCCCGCTCAAATTTGCAGAAAAAGGATTAGGCGGCCAGCGGCATGAAGAACTTTGCGTAGATCGCGTTGGCTGTGCTCTCAGGGATTCGGATCGACCGGTATGCCCGTTTATGCATCGTCTCTGGTCTGTCGATCACCAGTACCCCGCCGAACTCCCCCGCCATGCGACGGACGGTGTTCGCTGAACAGTGCCACCGCTTCCCGAGTTGCTCAGGAGTGTAGTGCTGTTCCAGGCTGGTCTTCAGAGGCATCACTAGGTAGTACAGGCGGGAGTGGAATTTCGCGGGTTTTTCTGGATATTTATTCTTAATCGGTCAAAAGACAACCTCAGCCCCGAGCGCAAGATGGTACTGTCTGCCGCAGGCTGTCGCGCTCCACGCTCACACGCTGCGCCAACTCACCCATGGTTGGCGATGGCCGCGAAGTACAGCCACCCCTCGCCCAAGCACTCGCAGTCGGTGGTCGATCTGCTCTAGGCGTCCTCATCCTCGTCCTGCGTATCCGCCCCCACCTCTATCTGGTACTCATCCCATTCCTGTGCTGTCCAGGTGTCACCATTCTCGCAATCGTACCGGCTGCCGTCTTCAAAAACTTGGTACTCTCTCACGCCGTTCTCCAACTCCAGCCTATGCGAACGACCGTACCCAGGGCACTGGCAAAGGTTCAGATGCTGGGAAAACTCCTTGATGAATCGCTCTTCTAAGGCCAAAACGGGTATGTCTCTTCCGCCAGTCCAATGAACGAGGTGCTCAGCCGCTCGAAGATGCCTGCGAGCCGTGAGTTGTGCATAGCCGGCTTGATGCAACTCTCGGGCAAACTCTTCAAGCATCCGGCCCGCGGGACAGCCGCGGATTTCTTCAATGCGTATAGGCGATTGGAAATACTCTGCCAACATGACGTCCTCCCGTTCAGGACGTCATGATTATGCAAAGCTATGCCCACTGGGGGTTGACTACTACAGTTTGGTCTGAAAGGAGTTGGCCCCGGGTTGCGGTCGTCGGCATCGCATAAAAATGGACTCCGCATTAAATCTGCCCTTCCAGGAATGGACCGAGGTTCTTGGATCGGAGCGGCTGACCGGCGCCCTGCTCGATCGGCTCACCCGCCATGTCCACATCCTGGAGATGAATGGCGACAGCTACCGCCTCAAGCAGAGCCGCCGCAAACGGACCCAGTCCTCCGAGCGCTGAACGATACCCCTCCGAACGCGCCTCGGGGTAGAAGGGCCTCTTCCGCTACGCTCCAGAGGCCCTTCTACCCCGCATACCTGAAACAAACGAACAGCTATCTACTGGCCTGGTTTTGCTCCGCCCTTGACAAGGTTCTTGATTTCGGTCTTTTTCTCAGCAGGTCCATCATCTGCGATGCACATCCGATAGGCGTAGGCCGCCTTCAGTAAGCTTCGAACATAATCTTTGCTATCGCCGCTGATCTCCTCTTTGATTTTGCTATCGTTGAGATCCTTTAACGCTACCGCCTTGTACTGCCAAGTAGATGGCTGGCTGAAGTAACCCCAGGGATCAGCCTGCGCACCGACAGTGATCTGCGTATCCACCCCGTCGTCTGGATAGTTCACGCGAGGATTATCGAGCACTGCAGATTGAGCGATGCCGACCGTTGCCACAGAACATCGAATCAGACGATCGACTAGATCGGTAAAGGGTTTACTCGTGGAGTTGCGCAGGACGTAGATGTGTTCAGCAGTGATTCGGATCATGGGCTCTCTCACAACAACGAGTACGACTGACAAAGGTTCAGAGGACTACATGATGCAATTCTTACCACCAGCACGCGCGATCTTGTTCAAGACGAAGATATGAATCGAAGAACACGCAACGCTACTCGCAAAGTGAAAGAACGCGGTTGAAAACTCCCGCCATGGCGCTGACTGTCAATAGTTTAGGGGAGCAACCTAGCTCGGGAGGATGTTGAAATCGGGTCCTTTATCTTCTCCCTTTATTCGCCCATACTCATCCAATCAATGATCGGATGCCGGTGATCGTGCACGCCAGAGACTGCGGGCGAAGGATGGCTCGCACGGACCCTGCGCATCTTCGAATTGATAGGACTATCTCGATGACTGCCTTTGATCGCGGATTGATGGATGCGTTTGAAAAGCACTGGACCGTGAAAGAACTCGCCGCCCACTGGCGTTTATCACCATGTTCCATTCGAAGGTTGTTTGAGGATGAACCGGGTGTTGCCTTCCTTGGCCGTGGAAAAGACGGATGCACCTGCGAGGCGGTCAGCGCACCACACCAGCGTCGTGTGCCGGCCAATAGACAAAGACCGCCTTGCCGTAGATGAGCGATCGGTCGACGGGGCCAAATTCACGGCTGTCTGAGGAGATGGAGCGATGGTCGCCCATCATGAAGTAAGTGTCTTCGGGTACAAGCATCTCCGCCATTGAACGGGTATCGCGGAAAGCGTCGGGAACATAGTCCTCGCGCAGCGGTTCGCCGTTGAGCCACACCCGGCCACGATCAATCCGCAGCCGATCGCCGGAGACCGCAATCACACGCTTGATGTAGCTCTTTTCAGGGTCGCGGGGATAATGAAATACCACCACGTCGCCCCGCTGGATGGACTCAATCTGATAGACAAACTTGTTGATGAAGAGCCGGTCATGATCCTCAAGCCGGGGCAACATGCTGGTGCCCTCTACCCGGACAGGCTGGTAAAGAAAAGTAATAATCAGCACAGAGACGGCAGCGGAGAAGAGGAGATCGCGCAGCCACAACCACACTCCACCGCTCTTCCCAGTCTTCGGGGATGGACCGGACGCCGGAAGGACCGGAGCGACTACGCCAATAGGCGAGGATTCTTGTACCTGGGGTGCGACTGGAGGTGTTTGCATCTCTACTTTAGATTATTGACGCATTCCGAACTACTGGCAACCCAGACCTTCAGGCGGACACAGTACTCGCGCGCGGCCGGGCTTCTCCAGCGGCCGGGGTTGGTTCGCGGCGGGGACCATAGCCGGAGCGGTACCGGGAGCGGAGACTCCGGTAAGGTTCTCATCCTCAAGGATCAAGGGTCGCTGCAGCATCATCTCCACCTGGGTTCCGCTGGCGATGTCGACATCCGCGCCGCGGGTAAACAGCGATACCAGGCCCACCGCGGCCAGCCCTGCACCGACTCCGACAATTCCACCGGCAAGCGGATGTCCGCTCCCAAGCCCACCGATTGAGCCGATCGTGCCCCCGGTCGGAATGGCAATCTCTGCCGTCTTGCCCGCGTTCCGTCCCTTGTCGCCTGACTGCTCGATGGTTCCTTCGCCATCGTCTTTCACTGACTGCTTGCTCGCGCCGGGAAGGCTGTTCACCATTCCCGGAATCTCTACCACCGAGCCGTTGGGAAAGATGATGGAAGTAAAGTGCATGTCGAGCTGCGCCCTTCCCTTGACCCGGCCAGCACGGGCGACGCGATCCACCATGCCCTGGACATAGACGCCTGCGGGGATCATTACTCGGTTTCCAACCACCACGGGAAAGGTGGAAGCCAGGTAAACGCCATCGCCGGGCTTGGCGCTCTTGGTGTTGATGGGGCTGCGCAATTGGAGAAGCACCTTGGTGCCCGCGGGTACGGTATAAGTCTTTTTCAGCGGGACGGGCGCCTGCGCATCGGAGACGGGCGCAGCGGGCGGCATAGCGACGGGAATGGCAGGCGTCGATGCCGCAACAGTTTGGCCCGGCGCGGAACCTGGCGCTGCGGTGTCCTGTGCAAGCGAGCATTGGCTCGATGCTGCCAGCAGGCTGAGCCCTACTGCCATGAATAACTCTCTTCCGACGGGGCGCATACTTTCCTCCGCGACGACCTTATGAAGGATAGACGGAAGCCGTGCGTCCAAGGATAGCTTGAACCCCGGCACAAGATGAACAAATTCCACACTCTGCCACGCATCGCGGCGATTCGAGTTAGGATGCAAGACAACCATGAATACCGATGTCATCCCGTCCGGCGCTGTTCCTTCCGATGCGCAACAGCGGTTTGCCCAGGCGTATCAAGTGCTGACGGATGCGATTGCCGCCCACGCTTTTCCTGGCTGTGCCTTCGGGGTAGTTGTGGGCAGCGAGGTTGTGCTTGAGGATGCGCTGGGTCACTTCACCCATGAAGACCGCGCGCCGGCCGTTACCGCGCAGACTGTGTACGACTTGGCCAGCCTCACCAAGGTGGTTGCCACCACGGCCGCCGCCATGCTGCTCTGCGAGCGAGGGTTGCTCGATCTGGATCTGCCCGTGGGCGAGTTGCTGCCGGGTTTCGTGGTGGGGCGCAAGACAGGCGACCTTGCGCGGGATGTCACGATTCGTCATCTGCTGGCGCACAACTCGGGCCTGCCCGGCTATGTGGAGTTCTTCCACACCGTTTCCACTCCGGCGGCGCTGTTTCGTGCCTGCCTTGACCTGCCGTTGGAATCCGAGCCTGGAAGCCGGGCCGAATACTCCGATCCGGGCTTCATCCTGCTGGGCAAGGCGCTGGAAATTGTGGTGCATGAACACCTTGCATCCTGGGTCCGAAAGCAAGTCTTTAAGCCGCTCGGACTGACCTCAACCGGGTTCTCTCCACCAGCCAGTTCCAGGCCGCTGATTCCACCCACGGAGGAAGACACAACCCTGCGCCACCGGCGCATCCAGGGCGAGGTGCAGGACGAGAATGCATGGCTGCTGCATGGTGCAGCAGGACACGCAGGGCTGTTCTCAAACGTGCCGGATTTGCTGCGCTTTGCGAAGGAGATTCTGGCGGCGGCGAAACCCGCAACAAGTGCGCAGAAGCCGCTGCTCTTTCAAGTTGCGACGATTGAGCACTTTGCGCAACGGCAAGGACCGGTGGGCAGCTCACGCGCGCTGGGCTGGGATACGCCGTCTGCCAACTCCGCAGCGGGGTCACTTTTTTCGCCGTATTCCATTGGTCACCTGGGCTTTAGCGGCTGTTCGCTGTGGATCGATCTGGACGCTTCGGTCGCGGTGGTTCTGCTGACCAATCGCACCTGGCCGGATCGGCAAAGCCAGTTGATTCGCGAGGTGCGGCCAGCCTTTCACAATGCCATTCGCAGCACCCTTGTGGCTCCGTGAGACGGCACCAAAGTACGCATCCGCCCCTCGATAATTCTGATTGTACTTGCCCATTTTACGGCTACAATCAATTCTGGGGATAGACTCGATGCTTACCAGTACGACGACGCAGGAATTGGCCGCCGACCAGGCAAAAGAGGATGTAAAGAAAGACCCATCCTCCTTATTGCAGGAACTTACGACTGAGAGCCAGAACGACGCATCTCAAGGATTTGACACAAAGTCCGCGTTGGAAATAGCTCGCATCATCAATCACGACGATGCGAAGGTTTCGGCCGCAGTCAAGAAAGCGATTCCCGAGATTGCGCAGGTGATTGACCAGGTTGCGCGCAGCCTGCGAGATGGTGGCCGGCTGATCTATGTCGGCGCCGGCTCCAGCGGGCGCATCGCAGCCCTGGATGCCTCGGAATGCCCTCCAACCTACTCGAGTTCCCCTGCACAGGTGCAGTACATCATGGCAGGCGGCCCGAAAGCCCTAGCCTCAGCCGTCGAGGTGAACGAAGATTCTGAAGAGTTGGGCCAGCGCGACATCGCGCGCCGCCGCCCAACACGCAAAGACGTGGTACTGGGAATTTCGGCTTCAGGCCGCACTCCGTACGTGGTCGCCGCTGTGGCCTATGCGCGGGCCCGCGGAGCACGCACGGCCGCAGTGACCTGCAACCAGGGAACTCCGCTGGCTGCCGCAGCCGACATAACCATTGTTGCCGAGGTTGGGCCTGAAGTCGTTTCCGGTTCGACGCGCATGAAGGCCGGGACTGCGCAGAAGATGATTCTGAACATGATTACAACCGGCGCCATGACCCGTCTGGGCTACGTGTATGAGAACCTGATGGTCAACGTGCACATGCAGAACTCGAAGCTCGTCGAACGAGGCATCCGCATCCTGATGTGTGCCTGCAAAATCGACCGGCCCACCGCCGTCGAGACGATCAAGAGCGCAGGCCGCAGCGTTCCGGTTGCCCTGGTGATGCTGAAGGCTCGTGTCGACAAGCCTGAAGCTGTTCGCCGATTGGCCAAATCGGACGGCAACGTGCGCCTGGCCATCGAAGACAACGTCCTCGAGCTTTAAGGATGCGCCGTTGCAGTAGGCACACTGCCGGCGCGGCATCCGCGATTGCTATTCCTTTTGCTTCCCGGGTTTCCTGGCCTTCGGATTTACACTAGGAGGCTGGGAGTCGCTCATCCTTCATGGACAAATTCTTTATTCGCGGCGGGAATCGCCTGGTCGGCACGATTCGTGTTTCCGGGGCCAAGAATTCCGCGTTGCCCTGCATGGCAGCCGCCATTCTGACCGAAGACGAAGTTACGCTGGAGAACATTCCCCAGGTTTGGGACATTGCGACGGAGCGGCGTCTTCTTACCTCGATGGGCGCAGAGGTTGAGCTTGGCCATGGGAGTGCCGACCACCGCACCGCCATCAGTTGCCGCAGCCTCTCTGACCCCGTTGCAAAGTACGAAATCGTGAAGACGATGCGGGCGAGCTCGCTGGTGCTGGGCCCGCTGCTGGCGCGCGCCGGCATGGCCCGCGTGGCGATGCCCGGCGGGTGCGCCATTGGCGGCCGGCCCATCGATCTGCACATCAAGGGTCTGGAAAAGATGGGCGCAACCATTCTTCAGGAACATGGCTACCTGGAGGCACGGGCGGAGAAACTAAGGGGCGCACACCTGGTGTTTGACAAGATTACAGTCACCGGAACCGAAGATCTGCTGATGGCCGCGGTGCTTGCCGAGGGCGAGACGGTGATGGAGAACTGCGCACGAGAACCTGAGGTGACCGACCTAGCAGCGCTGCTCTGCGCGATGGGCGCCAGGATTGAGGGAGCCGGTAGCGCCGTGATCAAGGTGCACGGCGTAGCGAGTTTGCATGGTGCGCACTATCGCATCAATCCCGACCGCATTGAGGCGGGCACATTTCTGATTGCCGGTGCGATCACTGCAGGCGACCTTGTAGTGGCTGACTGCAACCCGGAGCATTTGGCGGCTGTAATCACCGTATTGCAAAATGCGGGCGCCCTCATCGACATTATTGCCCCCGACGCGGTGCGTGTGCGCGCAAGCGGACAGTTGACCGCCGGCGACATCTCCACCGAAGAATACCCGGGCTTCCCGACCGACATGCAGGCGCAATATATGGCGCTGGCAACGCAGGCCGAGGGTGTGAGCCTGATCAAGGAAAACATCTTCGAAAACCGGTTCATGCATGTGCAGGAGCTGGTGCGAATGGGCGCAAACATCAAAGTGGATGGGCGTACGGCCGCAGTACGAGGCCCATCAAAGCTCTCCGCGGCAGCCGTGATGTGTTCCGATTTGCGCGCCTCGGCGTCGCTGGTGCTGGCCGCGCTGGTGGCCGATGGTGAGTCGATTCTTGACCGCGTCTACCACATGGACCGCGGCTATGAGCGATTCGAAGAGAAGCTGCAGGGAGTGGGCGCGCAGATTCAGCGCATGGGGAATGTCTTTGCATCCAACGAAGTGGAAGGCACCGCAGGCTGAGCGCGGCTCAACGCCAGCTAACTGCCAGGTGCCAACGCAATCTGCGCAGATCGGCTTTTTGCAATACCCGCTCGTACTCCCTTAGTTCCTGCAACACCGGAAGAGTCTCCGATCCAAACGATATGGGAGTCGAGGTCAGAAAGCCAATCAACGCTCGGACGGAGACCAGACCTTCTGCAGCCTTAAACCATTGTGGCTGCGGCAGATGCTGAGTCCATTCCGGGTTGGCTGCTCCGTGATCGAGCAACAGCGCAACTGAGTTCTCATCGGCCGAAAAGAACCGCAACAGAGGACTCACATGCAGGAATTCAGCCAAACGTTCCAGCGCGTCTTCATTTCGGGCCAGGGCGTGGCCGTTTACAAAGATATCGAACCCCGGATCTTCTCCCTCGACCACGATATATAGGCTTGCAGCCATCGAGTTGAGTTTAGTGGAGTTATATCTTGGGCTGCGGAGAATCTGCGCAAAGGTAATCCGATCGATTACGGGTCCTCAGGCGGGATGCCAAGTTACGCCAGTGCGCGTAGAAATCGCTAACTGGCACGAAAGGGGTATATGTGCTGCCGGTAGGGCCGATTCAGTATTGAAATGAACGATTAGGATGCAGCGAGGTAAGCGCTTTGGATTGGAGTACACTCCCGGATCTGGCAGTCGTCGGGCTGCTGGTGTGTGCCTTTGCATCTGTTGCGCGCCACAGCCACACTGCCGTCTCCGGGCTCTGGCAGACCGGCTGGATCCTCATTGCGCTGCACTTTGCTGCGTTCATATTCCTGCCCACTCCGGGCTTTTGGGGAATCGTTGCAGTCGATGTGGGCACGACCGCGCTGGCCGGAGCTGGAGTCCTGTTCATGTACGCCTCGATTCCTTACAGCAAGAGCAGGTCTACTGTCGGGATGCTTTTCATCATGCTCGGAGTCAACACGATCTACATCACATTAATCTGCTGGGAGTCGTCGCCGGCGTGGGCTTTGGAGATTGCCGCAGCTTTGTTCGGGATGATCCCGCTCATGGTGGCGCTTTATCGATTGCCCAGGATAAACCACCCGCTGCGCTGGACTACCGTCGGAATCTACTGTGCCCTCTCCATCTACCTTCTGCTCGTTCAAAACCATCCGAGCACTGGCCGTGCCCTTGCATTGGATGGTTTGCTCTTTGCAGTCTACTTTGGGTGTTGCATTCATTTCTTGTTCGCATATCGGGGCGCCACGGCCGGCGCCTTCATCACAACTGCGGGATTCTTTGCCTGGGCGTCGGTTTTCGTGGCTGGCCCTTTGTTTGACACGTTTCTGCCCAAACTTCAGATTGAAAGCGAAGTCTGGAACCTGCCCAAATATGTGGTTGCAGTGGGTATGATTCTTCTGCTGCTGGAAAGCCAAATTGAACACAATAAGTACCTGGCTCTGCATGATGAATTAACGGGATTGCCCAACCGCCGGCTCTTCCTTGACCGGCTCTCCATCACCCTGGAACGGGCTCGCCGCGCAAACTCCAAGGCGGCGCTGCTGGTGGTGGATCTGGACCATTTCAAGCAGGTAAATGACACCTTGGGGCATCATGTGGGTGACGTGCTTTTGCAAGACATCGGCCAGGTCTTCAGCAGCCGTGTGCGCCGCTCAGACACTGTTGCGCGCACCGGAGGCGACGAATTCTCCATCATCCTTGACGAACCAACCAGTCGCGAAAATGCTCGGAGTGTGGCACAGTCTCTGATGGAACTGCTGGAGGAACCGATGCAATTGGGCGATCAGTTGGTGCGGGTGGGCGCTAGCATTGGCACTGCTGTGTTTCCCGACGACGCGCCCGATCTCGAAGCCCTCTGCATCGCGGCTGACCTACGCATGTACGACGATAAACACAGTCCCAAAGATGGCGGGAAACCCTTGCGCACAACAAGGGACAATTCCCTTCCCGTGATTCAACCTGTGTTACCGCACAACTTGCAGGTTTCCCCAGGTACTTCCCATTCCTGATCTACTGGCAATAACAAAGACCTGAACAAATTGTGCAGACCTCAGAGTGCCGACAAACTCCTGAAGCATTCCCTCGGCGGCTGAAGCCGCGCCCTTTCAAAACCAGGACTCGTTCAACGCGGAAGGCCTGGACAAATTGTCCAGGCCTTCGTTGATGCGCGTGCTATTTTAGCGGTCCCTAATTCTGGCTAGCGCCACCGGGTCCACGGCCGCTGCGACGACGACGCCTGCGGCGGTTATTGTTGGCGTTGGCGGGAGGACGTGCTCCGGCAGCCTGCGGGGCTGCCGTCACAGGAGCGCCCTCGACGCGATTGAAGTTCGGCTCATTCTCCTCGTCGATCTCCTCACCCTCTTCTTCGTCGAAGTCCTCGCCGCCCTCAATCAGGATCGTGCTCTGATTGGAACGGGGTTGACGCTCGTCAAACTCGTTGCGAGGTTTGCTGGGCGCGGGCGCCTCGGATGCAGCTACTTCAACTTCCACGGTCTCCGCAGGGGCTGCTGCGGCCGGGGCGGATTGAGCCAGCTTTGCCTTCTGTTCCTTGATGAGCGCCTTGCGGCTGAGCTTGATGCGATTGCCCTCGATGGCCAGAACCTTCACCATCACCTGATCGCCTTCGCGCAGCTCGTCTTTTACTTCCTTCACGCGATGTTCTGCGATCTCAGAGATGTGCAAGAGGCCATCGGTACCGGGGAAGAGTTCGACGAACGCGCCGAACTCAGCCAGCCGGACAACTTTACCCAGATAGACTTTTCCAATTTCGGGAACCGCGGTGAGATCGCTAATCATCGCCAGCGCCCTCTTGAGGCCATCGGCGTCGCTGGAGGCAACACTGACGCGGCCTGTGTCGTCCACATCGATCTTGGCGCCGGTCTGCTCGATGATGCCGCGGATAGTGGCGCCGCCCTTGCCGATGAGGTCGCGGATCTTTTCAGTGGGAATCTGCACGGTTTCAATGCGGGGCGCATACTGCGAGCGCTCCTGGCGCGGCCCGTCGAGCACCGCGTCCATCTTGTCGAGCAGGAAGAGCCTTCCCTTGCGGGCCTGCTCCATTGCCTGTTGCAGGATCTCCCGGGTGAGGCCGCCGATCTTGATGTCCATCTGCAGCGCGGTGATTCCCTTGCGAGTACCGGCCACTTTGAAGTCCATGTCGCCGTAGTGATCTTCTGCGCCGGCAATGTCGGTAAGGATGGCGTAGTCGTCGCCCTCCTTCACCAGTCCCATGGCCACGCCGGCCACCGAACCCTTGAGGGCAATCCCGGAGTCGTAAAGCGCCAGGCTCGCACCGCAGACCGAGGCCATAGACGAAGATCCATTGGACTCGAGAATGTCGGACACAATGCGGATGCTGTAAGGCGACTCTTCCGCGCTGGGAAGAACCGCAGAAATGGCGCGCTCCGCCAGTGCTCCGTGGCCGATCTCGCGCCGGCCTGTGCCCGTCATGCGGCCTGTTTCGCCAACGCTGAATGGCGGAAAGTTGTAGTGGAGCATGAAGTTCTTTTTCTTCTCGCCCTCATAGCTTTCCAAACGCTGCCCGTCATCGGCAGTGCCCAACGTGGCTGTGACCAGGGCCTGCGTTTCGCCACGGGTAAACAGCGCGGAGCCGTGTGTGCGGGGCAACACGCTGGTCTCGATGGTGATTTCGCGGATTTGGTCGAAGGCGCGGCGATCAGGCCGGATGCGGTCCTTGGTGACCTGTTCGCGGAAAATCCGCTCGCGCAGATGGTCATAATAGAGAGCCAGCTTCTTCTTCGCAGCCGGATCGTCCGCGGGAAGCTCCGCAGCCAACTCGTCCTTGATCTGCTTGATCAGGGCGTAGCTCTCGGTCTTGCCGTGGGTCTTGGTGTCGAGCGCATCCTTGAGCCGGTCGCTGATTTTGGCCTTCAACTCGGCGTAGTATGCCTCGTCAAATTCCGGTGCGGTAAAGGCCCGCTTGGGCTTGCCCGCCTTGGCCACCAACTCGTCAATCGCAGCCACGATCTTCTTGATCTCAGCATGCGCAAATTCAATGGCGGCCAGGATCACCTCTTCGGTTTCTTCCTTGGCGCCCGACTCGATCATCACGATGCCGTCTTTGTGCCCCACAACCATGATGTTGACGGTGGTGGCGGCGCGCTCAGCATACGTGGGATTGATGACGAACTCGCCGTCTACACGGCCTACGCGCACTGCGCCAACCGTGGCGCTGAACGGGATATCGGAAAGAGCCAGTGCGCAGGCAGCCGCGTTGATGCCCACCACGTCGGGGTCGTTCTCCTTGTCTGCAGAGAAGACCAGCGCGATCACCTGCGTCTCATTGCGGAACCCGTCGGGGAATAGCGGACGAATGGGACGATCGATCTGGCGGCAGGTCAGCACTTCTTTTTCGCTGGGCCGGCCTTCGCGCTTGATGAAGCCGCCGGGAATGCGTCCACCGGCATAGGTGTACTCGCGGTAATCCACGGTGAGGGGGAAAAAGTCGATGCCTTCCCTGGGGTCGGGAGATGCCACTGCGGTTGCCAGAACAACGGTCTCACCCGTGGTGACCAGGGCCGCACCTGAGGCTTGCTTGGCCATGCGCCCGGTCTCAAAGACCAGCCGCTTGCCGCCGGCAAGCTCGACTGCTACTTCATGCTTCGTAGACATAGAGTCCTCGTTTCAATTTTTTCGCTTGAGAAATTTGTAGTTGGAAGGCGCCGGAGTGTAAGGAGACACTGGCGAGATGCCGGCTACGCGCAATTGAGTGGGATTTACGCGAGGGAGTGGATTCTCCCTGCCGATATGCCGGGACCGCGACGAGCCGATAGCTCTGCGCAGTCCCTGGCATCAGGTACAGTTCGCCAGGTACACCAAGGCCCCATGTTCTGGGTGGAACGAGGGCCGTGACCAATGTCCGGTCTGGGCGCTTCCGGGTCAAAGTTTGCTTTCTGATTACTTGCGGATACCGAGTTTGCCGATTACGTCGCGATAGCGATCGGAATCATGCGTCTTCAGGTAATCCAGCAGTCGGCGGCGCTTGCTGACCAGCATCAACAGACCACGCCGGGAGGCATGATCCTTCTTGTGGGTTTTGAAATGCTCGGTCAGTTCGCCAATCCGCTCACTCAGAATCGCGATCTGAACCTCCGGCGAGCCGGTGTCGGAATCGTGGGTGCGGAAGCGTTGAATCAGTTCAGTTTTCTTAGCAGTCGCCAGCACGGCGTTTGTTACTCCTCTTGTCTTCTCAGGTCCACTCTTTAAGTGTCTACAGTGAGATTACCATGAACGAGCCACAGGCGTCATTTGATTCACTATCAACGTTCTACCCCTAGGCAGGGCTGGGTAGCAGCGGAAGTTCACTGCTCCTGCTGCAGCCAGTAGTTATCGCGAGCAACGATGCGGGCGCCGTAGTCCTGGGCCGTCTTTACACGAATGGTGTGCAGTCCGGGCTTCGGGTCAGACGGACTGAAGGTGATGAGGTACCGGTTGCGCACGTGCTTGGCCGCGTCTACCACCCGCTGTTCGAACCGCTTGTCGCCGGTAAAGGTAGTGTATTCACCGCCGCTCATCTGGGCCACCTCTTTTGCTGCGTTCTTTTTGAACGCCTGCACCGCCATCATCAGCGTCGAAATCATGTTCATGGTGCGATCTTCGCCGGAGTCTTTTACGTCGTGGAGCAGTTCGGCACGCGACGGCGAAAAGGAGATGCTCAAGACCAGGACGTCAGACCGGCCTATCTTCTGAACCAGTTGCGCGGGCTTGGTGTGCTTGCTGCCGTGGTCGCGCTCCTCGCTGACCAGCAGCAGAACGCGGCGATACTCCTTAGGCTGCGACTCCAGCAGATCGACGGCATAACTCACGGTATCCAGAATCGCGTCGCCGCCGTTACCGGGCTCCAGGCGCTTAAGAGCCTCGCCAATATCTTCGCTGGAATGCGTGTAGTCGCGAATAAGGTGGGGGCTGGAGTCGAAACCCACCAGCGCCGCCTGGCTTCGGCCGTCGGAGAGAAACAAGTCGAGTAGCGGGCCAAGTTTAGCCAGCTTGTCGAATTCGAGAGCGCTCACTCCTCCCTCTTCGACCGCGACAATGAGCGCAACGGGAGCAGTGTCCATCTCCTCCTGCACGCGAATCTTCTGCGCCACGCCGTTGTCTTCAAGCACGAAATCGGAAGGCTTCAACCCATATAAGATCCCACCTCCGCGCTTCTCTACGAGCGTAGGCACCAAAACCTCGTTGGTGGTGACGCGCAAAGTCGGTGCATCACCGCGGGAACCGGGTATAGGTTGAGGAGGCTCCGCGGGCGGTAACTGCTGCGCCGCTGCCATTCCCATGGCGGAGAGCAAGACCGCATGCGCCAGACCGCAGAAGCGAAAACGTCCACAATTCATGCCAGAAGAAACTCCAGGGAGCGCGGCCGCATGCTCGTCAAACCCGCTTCCGCGCCTCGCGGTCCATCCGTCCTGTCCAAGCGAGATAGCTCAGCAGTTCCCACCGTGAATTCCAAACAAATCCGAGGATGTCACTGAACTTCAGCGTCTCGGCCGGTATGCCGGAATAGGTTTCGACGCGCCAGCGAAAGTACTCACTACGCCAGGGAGTCAGGCGATGTCCGCGAGTTGCATTCCAGATAAATCGCAGTGGGGCAAACAATGCGTGTCCTCTCGCATTGAGTATAGACGGCCCCGCGGCCCGGATGTGTCGCTCCCGGACAATGCGCAAGCTGAAGACGCAGCAACGAACCAGACTGAATAGGGGACCTGTATTGTCGTTGCGCCAGGGACGCGAATCCAGATCGCGCTACAGTTTCTCGAAGAGGCTGCCAGAGCCCAGTTGCGAGACTACATCTTCCAGCGCCGTCTGCTGTGTCTTTGTAAGTGAGAGTTGCGTGGAAACCTGGGCCAGATCGGCCTGCATCAGATTGGTTTGCGCAACTGTGAGTTGGGTATTTTCGCTGCTTACCGCATCGGAAGCCGCAGTGAGCCGAGTGAGGGAGTTATCGACGGTAACTCGCTGCTGCGAAACATAACTCAGCGCTGTATTCAGGGCCTGTGTGTCTGCGGCCGAAGTGGCTGCACTGGCGCCGCCGGAAAAATCCGCAACCAATTTGTTCAGGGCTCCAAAAACGCTGTTGGCGCCGCTGGCATCAAATACCTGATCGCCCGGAACATTCAACTGGATGGTCTGTCCGTTCGGGGTCTGGAGATAGTTGACTCCTTCGTCGCCGCTATACGTAGTGGTAGCTGGAGTCGTACTATCCGAGGTGCTGAACGGGACCGTCGCGGTTTGGCTTCCGGCAAATATATATTGCCCTTGATAACTTGTGTTAGCCAGCGAAGTGATTTCGTCGCGGATGCCCGCAATCTGGCTGGAGATTGATTGAAGATCGCTGGAATTGAGGGTGCCGTTGTTGGCCTCAGTGGCCAGCGAGATGGCCTGAGTGAGTTGCGTGACTACACTGCCCAGCGCCGAATCGGCTACCTGCAACTGGCCCTGGACCAGGCTCGATGATTGCGTGAATGAGTCATCCCGCTGTATCTGATTCAGCAGCAATACGTTTTCTCCAGAGGCAATCGGGTCCTGGCTCAACGAGGTGACACGTACCCCGCTCGACAACTCGTTCGTCAACTGCTGCTCTGTAACCTGGCTCTGATCCAGCGCGCTCACCAGGTTGGAAACATAAAAGGGATCCACCCGCATCGTATTCCTCCGCCGGCCAGCAGTTCCCTTCCGGCACACGCCAGCGCTGTGGTCTCTGACCGCGTGATTTCATGCTTTCCCACCCTTGCGGAAAAATCAGATACGCCGCAAGGATTGGGCACGCACTGTGATACAAAATCAAGCGGTCGGTGGCCTAGCCTGTTCGACTAGGAAACTGCCGTCTGTACTCCAAGGTTCAGCGCCGAAGCCATTACCGTATTCAATATCGTGAAAACCTCAGAGGCCGCCTGGTAACAGCGCTCGAACTGCTGCATCGACGAGGCTTCATCGTTGAGATTTACGGCGGAAAGCGAGTCTGCCTGCGTCTGCAACTGGGTCACCGACGCACTTTCTGCCGTGTTCTCGGTTTGCACTTCCGCAATCGTCGATCCCAGTTCGCTGACAAAGCTCGAGTAATAATTGGTGGGGGTCTGGCCGTTCACAATCGATTGCGTGGCCAGGTTGGCCATGGCGGTGGCATTCGAGTTGTCGCCCGTGCCCTTGCCCTGAGCTGCGGCAGCGATGTGGCTGGTGTCTGTCATCACCACGCTCATGGCCGCCGCGCTGCCCGCCACCTGCGCCGGTTGATAAAAAATATTGCCCGCATTTCCGTTGTCACCGGCCAGATCGGTGCCCGCGTTGTTCTGCGTATTCACTGCTGTCGAAACGTTGTAGGCTAACTGGTCAAGCGCAGAGAGCGCATTCGGAATGTCCTGATCCCGTACCGTCACATAACCACCCAACTCGCCGCCACCGCTGATCATCTGCTTCGTTACATCCGTCGTACCTACAAAGAAGTCCGTGACCCCGTTGACCACGCCTGTGGTCATCTGAAAGCTGTTGCCTCCAGAGACCAGCAGTTGCCCGGCCGTGGTGGTAATCGAGAGCCCATTGTTTTCCGTCGTGGTCTGGTTAATCCCGATCAACTGCGATAGCTGGCTCAAGTCCTGCTGGCGCTGGTCCTCCAGCGTCCCTGCGTCGCCCGTGGGCGAAGTGGATTGAATCTGCTGGTTCAGTTGGGCAATGGCGCTGGTCAGCGAGTTGACCTGGGTGATGACTCCGGCTGCCTCCTGGTCCACGGCCGACCGCTGCGAATTCAAGCTGGCTGCGGCGTTGGAAACGTCTCCGGCCAGAGTGGCAGCCGTTGTGAGCACATCCTGGCGCAGCGAATTGTCCGACGGATTGGCCTCAAGCGACGAAAAGGAATCGAAAAAGTTGGTGATGTCGCTGCCGATGTCCCCGGCTGTTGAGCTCGAACTGCCGGAGTCGGGTGTGAACGGCGCCTGCAGCGTATTGAGCGCGGTGAGGCGCGAGCCCGAAGCCGAGGCCAACTGCTGCAGCTGGTTCAGCCGCTCTTCGAGTACCCGATCCCGCACCGATGTGGGGCCGGTCTCAGTAACACCTGTGCCATAGGAGACCCCGTTGATCTCTATCGGCGGATTCTCCTCCCAGTTGGGAACCTCGCGCGTATAGCCCGTAGTGTTGGCGTTGGCCACGTTGTTGGCCACAATGCTCAACGCCGACTGATCGGCATCCAGCGCTTGCGAGATGATGCTGAAGGCGGAATTAATCGTCCCCATTCCGATCCTTCCTCGGCGTCCATTGGGGTTCCTGCACTCCCGCGTACCCCGGCCGGCCCGCGCGCAGATTCCGCAAACGCTCCATGACATGCAGATTGGCCCGGGTGGCTTGCAGCACGCGCGCAAATACCGCCATCTCCTCTCTAGCTTTCCTGGCCTCGCGCTCCAGCCGAGCGCGTTCCTTCACATCCACCGGCGCCAGGTCGCGGTTCAACGCCTGGCACGATAAGGCCAGCTCCTCGAGCCGTTCCGGGTCCAGGCGCGCCAGCGCCTGCGTGGCCTCGGTGACCAGCGCCTTCAAATCCGGACGTACCCTGTTCTGCCTCACCCGCCCACCTGCTCTGTCTGTTCCTTGCGCCGGGCCGCTTCAAAATATCGGACTCCGCCGTACCCGCTGCGACTCTTCGACCAGGCACCCAAGCCGGACCTAATTGCCGGAAGACTGCTCGCCGCCCAACATTGCATCCACCACCTTGCCCGCAACCGCCGACGCCGGCACGTTGTAGGTGCCCGCTGCCAGAGCGGCATGGACGGACGCTACCTTGTCCATGCGCACCTCGGATTCGGAGGCGGTTTGTGCAACCTCGGTCCCGGCGCTGCTCAGCGTGGCACGGTCGCCTGCCAGCGCGCTGGCGTTGCCCGCCGTTCCACTCTTGACCGGGGGCGTTTGCGCCGCAGCCGTCGGCGGCACTCCGAGGAGCGTCTTCAAACCCTCAACACTGTTGCGAATGTCCATACCCATCTCTCCTTACCCGGCTTATCGGCATCTCTGCTAATCACTGTAGTCATTCAGCTTTGCTGATCAAGGTATTTGCGTGCGGATTCCCGGTTACTTGCGCAGCGTGGGGAGAATTCCCTGCATGGGAAAGACTGTGCACGATGCTGGTGGCAATGCCCAGGCCGCCTTGTTCGCTCAAGGCTCGTCCCAATGCCTCGGTGGCGAACTCTCCCAGTGCGCCATTGGAGCCGGAACCGGATTCGTCCGCGTCTCCGCCCAACCCATCGGAATCCGTCATGGGCTTGAGCAACTCCTTCATCATCTGCGCTTCGAACTCATGCGCGGCCCGCGCCAGGCGCGGCTGCGGCGCGATCGGGCCCTGCTGCGCGGAGGACGATGCCGCGGCTCCCGTCACCTGCATCACAGCACCTCCAGGTCGGCTTCCAATGCGCCGGCCTCCTTCATCGCCTGCAAAATCGAGATCACGTCCCGCGCGCCGGCCCCGGTCCGCTGCAGTTCCTGCACCAGATCCTCCACCGTCGCTCCGTCTTTCAGATCGATGCGGTTCACCGGCTTGTCCTGGGCCTGCACGCTGGTTTGTTGCACCACCTGAGTCGTGCCCGAAGAAAGGGCATTGGGCTGCGACACCCGCGTCTCGGTGATCACATTCACCATCAGGCCGCCGTGCAGGATCGAAACCGGCTGCAACCGTACATCGCCCCCGATGACCACCGTCCCGGTGCGTTCGTTCACCACGACGCGTGCGCGCGGGAAAACCTCCACCTGGACAGCTTCCACCCGGTCAAGAAGCGCCGCTACATCTTCGTCCGGCGCGGTTGCAATCTCCACCTGACGGCTGTCGACGGCGTGAGCACGCGCGGACCCCAGTACCTGGTTAATGGCTGCGGCCATGCGCTCGGCGGTGTGAAAATCTGCTTCGTTCAGCACCACGTTGACTCTGTGCATCTGCTTCAAGTCGAAGGACACCCCGCGTTCCACCAGAGCTCCGCCCGGTACTCGCGCCGTGGTGGGATGGTTCATCTGCCGTGTATTGCCTCCGGCGGAGGCCATGTAGCCGCCCAGCACCAGCGCTCCCTGGGCCTGCGCATACACCTGGCCGTCCGGCCCGTAGAGGGGCGTCATCAGCAGGATGCCTCCGTCGAGCGAGCGCGCGTCGCCTGCCGAGGAGACGGTGATATCGATGCGGTAGCCAGGCCGGCTAAACGGCGGAAGTGTGGCCACCACAAACACCGCGGCCATGTTCTTCACCTGCATGTTGCTGGCGCTGTTGGAGCCGGTCTGAGGAACGGTGATTCCCATCCGCTCCAGCGCCGAAATCAAGGTCTGCGCCGGAAAGACCGTTTGCGAGCTGTCTCCCGTACCGCGCAGTCCCACCACCAGCCCGTACCCTACCAACTGGTTGTCGCGAATCCCTTCAATGGCGGCCACGTCCTTGACGCGCGCCCGATGTCCCGCGGTCTCGGCGAGAACCCACGCCGAGGTGAGGGCCAAAAAAATCGCCACCAGCGACCAGAGCAGAAACAGCGCCCATCTTTGCCGCTCCGCCGTGCCCGGCTCGGAGTTCTCCGCCGGCGCATTCTGCCCCAGCGCCTGTTCCGTATCCACCGCGTTCATGGTGTTCATGCCGCACTCCGTTCTCCGCTTGTTGCCCCTGGTTCCAGCGCTTCAAAAGACCAATAGCTTCTCCAGGAAGCGCACCAGCGGATTCTGCCGGTAGGTCGAGTCGTTCACAATGCCTTTGCCCGTCACTTCCAGCTCCAGATCGGTCATGGCCGTCGACAGCACCTGGTTCTGCGCGCTTACGTCCTCAGGGCGCACCAGTCCGCGCAACTTAATCAACTGGGTTTGCTGGGAAAAGGTCAACTGCCGGGTGGCCTGTACCACCAGCATTCCGTTGGGCAGCACATCCACCACTTCCGCGCCAAAGGTGGTCACCAGGCTGGAGTTGGTAGTGCTCTGCCCCTGCGCCGTCAGGCCGGAGGCCGCAGTCACGCCGAGCAGGTTTTGCAGGTTGTTGGAGGCCTTCAGCGCGCCAAACAGCGCGCTCACGTTGGAGCTGGCGTTCGAGGCGCGGGTGTTCTTCACCTGGCCGTCGGTCGACGCGGCCAGGCTTTCGGTGACCACAATGGACACCACATCGTGCAGCCGAACCGCCTTGGCGTCGGTGCCCAGCCGCACCAGCATTCCTTCCGGGCTCCAGATCGAACCCGGCGTCCGCACCTCCGCCGCCTGCTGCGCCCGCACGCGCTCGACATAAGAACGCAGCGCCGCCTCGGGCGGATTCGCCTTAGGTGTGGTGGACGCGGCCGCGGGCTTGCGGATTCCGGCGTACGCGGGCCCGGCCATCACGAGCCCCAAAGAGAAAATTGCCGCCATCCCCCCACGATTTCTCATGGACGCCCGCCCATCTCCGGTTCAAGCGCCGCCCGTCCCGGCCCCAGCGCCACTACCGGCACCACTTTGCCGCCCATCTTCAGCCTCGCATGCAATGTATTTCCTAGTGACGCCGATCCCAATGCCCTGGCCTCCAGCCGCGCCTCTACTACGACCGTGTTCTCCTCCACAACCAACTCGTCGCCGGCACGAATCACCGGGCGCGCCGGAACTGCAATGGCCACGGCGGCAGAACCCGTTCTGTCTCCACCGGCAGCCAGCACCAGGCGGCCCGGTCCGCCGGGATGGTTGGGGTTCGGCAGCAGAAGCCAGCGCGCTCCCGAATGCGGATCGTCGATTTCGCGCAGCATGACTGCGGGTGCTTCGAGCGCCGCGACCGAGTTCTGTGTCCGGACCGTTACCGACTGACCGTACGCTGCCAGCGTTGCAGCGGCAAAATACGCCATCGCCGCCCAATCGAATCGGGCATGCCAGCATCTTGTTGCTTCTCTTTTTTCACGGCCCATCATGGAAGCCCTTCGAGCTACCGCGTCATGTTGTTGACTTGCGAGTACATGTCGTCAGCGGCCTTGATTACCTTGGAATTCGATTCATAGGCTCGCTGTGCCAGCACCATCTGCACGAATTCGGTGACCACATCCACGTTCGAGTTTTCGAGGTAATTCTGCTGCAGTGTACCCAGTCCCTCTGAGCCTCCGGGATTGCCCAACACCGGGTCGCCGGAGCTGAGCGTAGCCTGCAAGAGATTTGAGCCCATGCTCTCCAGGCCGCCCGGATTCGGGAATGTGGCCAACTGAATCTGTCCCAGTTGCGACGGGTTCTGCTGCCCCGGCAGGGTCGCGTTCACTACGCCGTAGGGCGTGATGGTGATGGCGCCGGCATTGGGGGGAATGGTGATATTGGGCAACAGAGGATCGCCCTCAGTAGTCACGATGGTTCCCTGATTGTTCAGGTGGAACTGGCCGGCACGGGTATAGGCGATGGTGCCGTCCGGCCTCTGCACCTGAAAAAATCCGGCGCCACTGATGGCCACATCGTATTGATTGTCCGTCTCGTTGAGAGGACCCTGGGTCATGATCACCTCGGTGGCCACCGGCTTGGTTCCCAGGCCGATCTGCAACCCCGCCGAGACCGTGGACTGGCTTTGCGCCGCCCCTGGGGTGATCAGGTTCTGGTAAACCATGTCCTGAAATTGAAGGCGCAACTGGCGAAAGCCCGTGGTGGAGGAGTTGGCCAGATTGTTGGCAATGGTGTCCAGGTTCATCTGCTGCGCGCTCATGCCGCTGGCTGCCGTGTACAGTGCTCGAATCATTTCTTTTCCCTCGCGTGGGAGAATTTCCCGGGGTCAACCCTCAAATCCTGGGCAGATCCTCGCTGGCGAACTTGTTGAACTCGGTGTGGAAGACGGTGAGCGCCTTCTGCATCATCTCTGCCTGGCGCTGCATGACCATCAGGTCCAGCGTTCCCTGGATGACGCTCTGGTTCGCGCCTTCGATAGCCCCTTGATGGACCGCCGCATCCTTCGCAATCACCGGCTTTGCACCCGGGGGCGCCAGATACCGGTTGGCTCCTTCCGGCGTTAGTTGCACATTGGGGGCGAAGCTGAAGGCGCCTACCGAGGCCACGGCCCCACCAGCCACCGACAGTGTCCCGTCCGCGCCCACCGACACTTCGCCCGGCGGCACCTGAACCGGCTGTCCCGTGGTGGAAAGCACCGGCTCGTTCTCAGAGGTGACCAGCAGCCCCTTCTGTGAACGATGGAAGCTGCCATCGCGGGTATAGCGCGGGCCGGCGGGCGTCTCGACGGCAAAGAAGCCCTGGCCCTCAATAGCCAGATCCAACGGATTGCCGGTCTGCTGCAATACGCCCTGGGCCATGCTCAGCCGGTCGCCGCCGAGCAGCCCGTAATTGTTGACAGTCTGACCCAGTTGCGAGTCCTCCGCGCCGGGACCCAGAAGCGCGGAGCGGAAGAACTCACGCTCGGCGCGATAGCCGGGGGTCCCGGCATTGGCCAGGTTGGCCGCAGCCGTATCCAGCGCCTGGGTACGCGCCATCAGGCCGGTCATGGCCGCATAGTATCCGCTGTCCATGGGGCAATCCTCTTGCCCGCGAATAGAGCAGCGGAGAGGCCGAACCGGAGGGGAAAAGATTAGAGCGAACTGAATGTGGGGGGAGAAGGGATAAGCGCTGGAATCGGTTTCACGCTGCGCTCAAGGATTCGAAAGCGGCGAACAGAAATTACGCCTCGGCCACTCGCGGCTGGCACAAGGTCAAACCAGCGACTGTTGCGCCCTGCTCTCTGCGTCCGCACGTGGTTCGGTTGCCTGCGTCCACACGTGGTTCCGCAGCCTTATTGAAGGCTGTCGCAGACGATGGTGACCACGAAGTGCGCGTCTTCAAAGCAATAGCAGTGATGCAGCTGGAACTCAGGAGCTTGTACATGCAAGTTGTAATCACGCCCGGAGATCACGGTCGGGACCGACAGGCCACAATTGGCGGCCAGGCCCGGCACTTTACCTTTCCATGCCCCCGCCAGCATGTTACAGATTTCGCCGATTCCGTCTTTCACCGTGTCGTCAATCTCATCAAAGTCCATGCCTGTCATATGCGCGGCCACCTTCATGGCCGCTTGCGCGCCCGAGCGGAAGACGCAGGCCCCGCTCAGCAGTCCGCCAAACCCTACCACCGCGGTCACCGATTCCAGCTCGACGCCCGCACGAAGCGCTTCGGCTTCAGTTTCGCGCCGGCAGTCGACGCCCAACATCAGTTGAAACACTTCTTCCACGCTGGCATCGAGATTCCTGGGATCGGAAACCATCTGCACGGAATCCCGCAGTGAGACTGCCATTGCACGCCTCTCTTCCAGTTGGCCGCAACCTTGTACACGCAAGGCAGCGGGTGTTCGCACCCCGCTCAACCACATGACGGTTCTTCCCCTTATGCTGCGTTCAGCAGGGGCAGGACCCGCTGCTTCACCTGCTCGGCGGTAAATGGCTTGCGGATGTACCCCCGCGCGCCAGACTGAATGGCCTGCTTCACCTGCTCTTCACTGGACTCGGTGGTGATCATCACCACCGGTACACCGGGCGCCAGGCCCTGTGCCTGGATCTGGCGCAGAAACTCCAGCCCGTCCATTAATGGCATGTTGATATCGGAGACAATCAGGTCCACTTGCCTGGCCCTCAACTGCTCCAACCCCTCGGTGCCGCTGCCGGCCTCAAACACCACCAACGGATCAAGGCCCGCCTGGCGAAGTGCGCGCTCCACAATCTTGCGCATCACCGACGAATCGTCCACGATCAGGGTGCGAACTTCACTCATGCCTCCGCTCCTCCGCTCCACTCTTTATCGGCATTGCGGCCCAGTTCTTGAGGGACGAGCGGGCTTTCGTGATATGCCCTGCCGGATTCCCCATCTGCTACGGAATGCCGATCGAGCACACCAGGTCCAGCACCGAGCCGGTCTCAGGCAGCGGGCCGGTCTGGGGACTGAGCCACATGCGCAGCCACAGGCAGTCGTGCACCCTCACCAGGCGGGAGGCGATAGGGCGCGTCCGCTCCACCGACCTGGCCAGGGCATGGGCTGCGGCAGGTTCTGAGACGGCCTCGACCAGTTCCACTCCGGGGAACTTTGCATCCAGGATTCGGGCGTGTGCCGGCCGGAAGAGCGATTCCCGCACCATGCCGCATTCCACCTGCAATCCGGTCATCCGCTCCGTCGCCAGCGCCAGCACCGGGTCCAGCCGCTCCTCAAATCCCAGGTACAAAACACGCCCGCCGGCCAGGCGCAGAGGCAACGCGCCGAAAGCGTCCACGAACAGGCGCGGCATCGCCACGGTCATGGCCGCGGCGTCGTGAAGCTCGAGGGGTAGGACAGGACAGCTCCATTGCAACCCCAAGGCACGGGTGACCGTGGCCTCGCTGACCGCACGCTGGCGCACCAGCCACTCTCCCAACCGGCCGGTCCGGGCAGCTTTCTGCGCCTCGAGTGCACGGCGTAATTGGGTTTGCGTAATCCAGCCCTGTTCCAGCATCACCAATCCCAGCGGAATGCGATGGCGATGGCTCTCTCCTGCATATCCCCGCCCGTCCAGCTCCCGGTTTACCGCGGCCGTGACGCGGACCGCTGTGCAGGCAGGCGAACAGGTCCAGCCGTTCTCAAAGACCGGCACGGAGCGGTTGCGCCACAAGTGCAGCCAGCCAGTGCGGCAGTTAAGGTTGGCACACGCCTCAAACAGCCCTGTCTTCATGGCCGCGCCGACCGGCTGGGAGGTATCGACCTCGCCGAACGGGGCTTGCGTTGGTATCGCGCGCCCGAATCCTGTCCCGCCGCGGTTTAGAAGAGGCATCGTATGCTCTCCAACCGCTTGTGGGGAGCGGCCACCTGGACGATCCGGAGCCCGAAGTTTCCGTTCACCAGCACTACCTCGCCGCGAGCCACGATCTTGTCGCCCACGATCAGGTCGACGGGGTCGGTGACATGACGGTCGAGCTCCACCACGTCGCCCGGCCCCAGGTCCAGGATCTCCCCCAGAGGCATCTCCCGGCAGCCGAAGCGGAGCGCAGCTTCCAGTTCCACATCCAGCAGCAACTCGATCCCCTGGTTGATCCCCGCGGGCGGAGGAGGCTTCTGCGTGGCCGGCGCCTCCGGTGTCGCCCCGGCAATCTTGGCTGCCGAGAGCTCGTCCCGAACCAGAATCGTCCACACGCCGCCGGCAGACGTCAGTTGAAAGCACCGCGATCCCTGGTTCTCTCCCTCCAGCGGCTCGAATCTTTCCACGCAGCACTTCTTCCCGTCCCTGGCCAGCAGTTCCCCTGCGGCGGCGCCGGCGACCTCGCGCAACAGCTCGCCCCAGCCCGTCTTCTGATCCATTCCCTCGCCCATCAGCGGCGCGTCGAGAATGGCCGGATCGAGGATCACCGAGAAGCAGCCCTCCTGATCTCCGGAGAGGGTCGCGGTAAAGCCGAAGGCCCCGGTCCCCACCGGCCTGGGCGCGCACTCGGAGAGTTCCGGTTCTCCGGCCAGGGCCTGGGAGAACAGGGCCATGGCCACCGATGTCCAGCAATCCAGATAACTCATATGGCGCTTCCTTCCGGCGTTCCTGCTGCCATGCGTGCCGCCCGGTGGCTGCCAAGGCGGAGGGCCTCGGCGGCACTCAGGCGTTGTCCCCCGACCCGCCATTCGGCCGGGGTGCTGGCGGAGAGATCAAGGCGCAGAATGGCGCCCGCTTCGAGGTTCTCGACAGCGCTGGCGGGCAGGCGCACGGAGGGCAACTGCAGGGAACCGCCAAAGCGCATACGGCGCGCCGAGGCCTCCATGCGCGCCCGGGTTTCAGGCGCATGACGCCGCCTCCGGCCCCAATCCGAGGTAAGGCGCCGCAGGATTGTGTTGGCCACCACCGCGGGAAAGGCCAGGTTCAGCAGCCCCGACTGGTGGGGCATGCGAATCTCAAAGCTCAGGCAGAGCGTCTTCTCATTGACCGACATGATGCGCGCCACCTGGGTCTGCATCTGGCGGCGTTCGAAATTGAAGCTGAGACCCACCGGTTGCCAGGCCGCCGTCAACTCGCGGCACACGATCTCTACCAGGCTGGCAAGAATGGCTTCCTCAATATCCGTCACTTCGCGCAGCGGCCCTTCCTTGCCCTCGCCACCGAGCAGCAGATCGATGATGGGCGGAGCCAGGGCCAGGTCCAATTGCAGCACCGAGAGCGCGCCCAGGGGTTCCAGGCGCACCGAGGCCACGTAGCAGATCTCGGGGATGCGCAGCAGGAACTCGTTAAATGGAATTTGCTCGGCCGAAACCAGGTTGACCTGAAACCGGCTGCGCAGCCAAGCCGCCAGATTGTGCGTCAGGTTGCGGGCGAACAGGTCGTTCAGCAAGCTGATGGCGCGCAACTGCTCATTCGAAATCTGTCCAGCGGAGGAGAAGCTGTAGGGCGCCACGCGGGCCCGCACCTCAGGCCGGGCCGCCTCGGGCACGGTGGTCCGCGCGGCCTCAAAAAGAGCGTCAATCTCGTCCTGCTTGAGCATTTTTTCCATCAGCGGTCATTCTCCTCGGTCATCGCCTTGCCAATTCCCTCGGCCTGCGCGGCGGTTGCGCCTTGAAGGCGCCCGCGGCGGCCAGATCCTTAAGGGCCGCCCTCAGATGCACCACCGCCGAAGCGTGTACCTGCGAGACCCGCGACTCGACCACCCCCAGCGCCAGGCCGATCTCCCGCATGGTCATCTCTTCGTAGTAATACAGAGTCATGACCAGCCGCTCCCGTTCGGGCAGATGGGCAATGGCGTCTGTGAGCCGCTGTTCCAGCTCACCGCGCAGGCAACAAAACAACGGATCCTCCTCGGGGCGGCCCGGTACATAGGCCAGCTCCTCTTCGCCCGAGTCCTCATTGCGCTCCACATGCAGGGTGCCGATCTCCAGGCCTTTCAGGTCGCCCAGCAGTTGCTGATAGGCGTCCAGGTCGAGCCCCAGTTCGGCGGCCACCTCGGCCTCGCCCGGTGGCCTGCCCAGCCTGGCCGTCAGAGTGCGAATGCCCTCTTCCACTGCACGGCCCTTGCGCCGTAACTCGCGCGGGCCCCAGTCCAGAGTCCTCAGGCTGTCAAGGATTGCGCCGCGGATGCGGAACTGCGCGTAGCTGCGAAACTGCACTTTCTTGGCCGGGTCGAACTTCGAGAAGGCGTCCATCAAGCCCACCACCCCGGCCGAGACCAGATCCTCGATCTCCACATGCTGGGGCAGCCGCTCGTGAATGCGGCGGGCAAGAAAGCGCACCATCGGCAAGTGCTCGAGCAAGACGTGTTCCTGCTCGTTGTTGAGCACCTGCACCCCGGCAGCCACGGGCGGATAGCCCCCACCAGACCCGCCCCGACGCCGCGACATTGCATTCCCCATCGCTCCTGCCGCCTCCATTCCCATCGCATCTCCCCTCGCAACCGCGTGCTTCAACCGGCTCTGCCCCTTCGCATCCCCGCTCGATGCCCTCTAGCGCACCGTTCCTGCAGGGCGCAGACGAATCTCGGCGGGAATCTCTCCGGCTGCGATTACCGCCAGCCGCGGGAGTACCGGCTCCAGCCAGCGCTTGACGTGATAGCGCGCCGGACTGGGACAGAGGAGCACGGGCAGGGCCGCAGCCGAGGAGACGCCGATAAGTTGTCTCAAAGAATCGGCAAGACGGCGCACCAACGGCGTTCCAGGCGTCCCCGCAGAGGCCAGCAGCCGCTGCCCGGCCTCCGGCGCGAGGGTGCCCAGTATTTCTTCTTCGAGGGCCGGATCGAGGAGCAGAACCGGCAGTTGCCCATCGCTGTCGAGCAGGGGCTGGACCAGTCTCCGCCCCAGGGCCTGGCGGGCCGCCTCCACCAGGGCCACGAGGCCCTTGTTGGCCGGGGCAGTCTCAAGCAGCGCTTCGAGAATGGAGCCCAGGTCACGGATCGAAACCCGCTCCCGCAGCAACTGTTCCAGTACGCGACCCACTTCGCCCAGGGTCAGCAGCTTGGGCACCAGCTCTTCAATCAGTTTGGGATGACTCTCATTCAGGGCGTCCATCAGCCGCTTGCTTTCGGCCCGGCCCAGCAGTTCCGCGGCGTGACGCCGGATCAACTCGCCCAGGTGGGTGGTGATCACCGTAACCGCGTCCACCACCGAGTAGCCGGCGGCAATGGCCTGATCCTCCAGCGCGGGGGCGATCCACACGGCGGCCACACCGAAGGCCGGCTCGCGCGTTTCCCTGCCCGCCAAAGGCCTGCGAGCCGGGTCGCCGGAAACGGCCAGCAGCTGCGAGCCCTCGGTCTGCCAGCGACCAATCTCCATCCCCCGCAGCGAGAACAGGTACTCGCGCGGCTTCAAGCGCAGGTTGTCCGAGATGTGCACCGGAGGCACCAGAAAACCCATCTCCGCGGACAGATGACGGCGCAGCGCACGGACCCGGTTCAGCAGTTGCCCGCCCTGCTTTTCGTCTACCAGCGGAATGAGCTGGAAGCCAATCTCGAGAGTCAGCTCCTCCAGGCGCAGCAGACCGGCCAGGTCAGAGCCCTGCGCCTGCTCGGCCTTCTTCTTCTCCCCCGGGCCCATCTCAACCGCCGGAGCAGCCTGCCCCTGGGCACTTACTCGCCGGCCGCTCCAATAGAGCCCGCCGGCGACCAGCAGAAATGCGATCTTGGGGATTCCCGGAATCAGGCACATGGCCGCGGAGACCAGGCTGGCCAGATAGAGCGTGGCGGGCTTGGCCAGCAGTTGCTGGCGAATCTCGCCGCCCAGCAATCCGGCCGAGTTGGCGCGGGTGAGGGTGATTCCACCGGCCACCGAAACCAGGAGCGACGGAATCAGCGTCACCAGCCCGTCGCCCACCGTCAGCACCGTGTAGGTGCGTGCCGCTTCGCTCAGATCGATGCCCTGCTGCAGGGTGCCGATCAGCAGTCCGGCAATGATGTTGATGGCTGTAATCAGTATGGTCGCCAGCGAGTCCCTCTGGTTGAAGCGCGCCGCTCCATCCATGGCGCCGTAAAACTCCGCTTCCCGGGCAATGGCATGGCGCCGCCGCCTAGCCTCTGCCTCGTCGATCAAGCCTGCATTCATGTCCGCGTCAATCGCCATCTGTTTGCCCGGCAGGGCGTCCAGCGTAAAACGCGCCGTCACCTCGGCGGTGCGCACGGCCCCATGCGAGACCACCAGAAACTGGATGGCGATCAGGGCCAGAAACAGCACGAAGCCCACCACGTAATTGCCGCCCACCACGAATTGGCCAAAGGCCTCGATGACCTTTCCCGCCGCCGCCGTTCCCTCTGAGCCGTGCAGCAGAATACGGCGGCTGGAGGCGATGTTCAGCGCCAGCCGGAAAAGGGTGAGCAGCAGCAACAGGGTGGGAAAGACGCTGAGTTCGACGGCGCGGCGAATCTGCACCGCGGAGAGGAAGACAATCACGGAGGCGGCCATCGAGAGCGCGAGCAGAAGGTCGAGGCCTGCGGCGGGCAGCGGCACCAGCATGACGAAGATCACGCTGATCGCGGCCAGAGGCAGCACATACTCGCGCAGGCGCTGCAAGATGGTTTGTGTCGAGAGCGAGCTGGCCGGCAATGCGGCGGTGCTCATACGCGGCCTCCTTCAACGGGTGGGATCACCGCTGCCGGCCCCGAAGTGCGGCCGGCTGGGTTGGCCTGCGCACGACCATGCGCGGCAGCTTCCCGCGCCCGGCGCTCACGCAACTCTGCCTCTACCCGCTGGCGGTAGAGATAGGCCAGAATGGCGGCTACCGCCGCATACAGGTCGACTGGAATCGCCTGTCCCACTTCGACCGAGCGGTAGAGCGAGCGCGCCAGCGGCGGGTTCTCGATAATCGGCACTCCGGCCCAGCGTGCCTCGGCCTTGATCTCTTCAGCCAGCAGATTGCGGCCCTTGGCCATCACCCGGGGTGCGTCCATGGTGGCAAAATCAAAGCCCAGGGCCACGGCGTAGTGGGTGGGGTTGGTCAGCACCACCGCGGCCTTCGACACATCTGCCTTCACTTTGCGGCGCCGCATCTGGCGCTGCAACCCGCGGATGCGGCTGCGAATCTGGGGACTGCCCTCGGTCTCTTTGAACTCCTGGCGCAGGTCCTCGCGGCTCATCTTCAGGCGCGACTCGCGGCTGCGCCACTCGACCACGTAGTCCACCGCAGCCCAGGCAAAGAGCAGCACGGAAGCGGCCAGAAGAAGGCCGTAGACGTCCGCACCGAGCAGCTCCAGCCGCGCGGTCGAAAACGGAGGCACCGTCAACTGCCTCGCGATCCGCTGCACCGCAAAAACCGCCAGCAAGGCGGCCGGCAAAAGGGACTTACCCAGCTGGGAGGTGGCACGCAGCGAAAACAGATTCTTCACATTCGAAAGCGGACTGATGCGCTCGAGTCGGAATCCGATTGCGCCGGCATAGAACGTGACTCCCCCGGTCTGCAGAACTCCGGCGGCGAGAGTCGCAGCGGCCACCGCCGCCATCACCGCCGCCATCGGCCCCAGCACGGAGAGCGAAAGCCTGCGTAGCGCAACCAGCGTGGGTTCGACCTGGGAAGGCTCCCAATGGGCCGGCCCGCCCAGTTCCAGAAATGCGGCAAAGCCGGCTCTCCATGCCACCGTCGCCTTTGCAGCGAAGACGCCCAAGGCCACCACTCCAGCCAGAGTGCCGGCCGCAGACGACAGCTCGCGGCTGTGCAGCAGGTCCCCTTCCTTGCGCGCCTTTTCCCTGCGGTGCGGCGTGGCCTGTTCGGTGCGGTCTCCAGGCATCGGCTAGCCTCCCGCTCCGGCCGGGCGCACGGCAACCAGCTTTTCGGCCAGGTCCAGCAGTCCGCCGAAGCGCGCCTCAATGAAGCGCGGCCACAAGGCCAGCGAGCCGGTCAGCAAGGCGAAACCGGTGAGCGTTTTCAACGGCACGGTCAGCGACATTACAGGAAGTTGCGGGCTGAGCTTGCCCAGCAGAGCCACCGAGATCTCCACCAGCAAGGTTGCGGCCAGAATGGGGGCGGCCAGCTCCACGGCAGCAAGAAAGATGCCTCCGGCGGCGCGGACGATTCCCAGCGCAGTGACCGGCGCCATGGCAAAACTGCCCAGCGGCACCACCCGGAAGCTGCGCACCATCGAGGCCAGCAGAATGCGGTCAAGGCCCGCGGCCAGCACCACCAGCGTGCCCATCAACTGGAACAGCTCGCCCATCAGCGGAGTTTGGATCGACGACTCGGGGTCCAGCAGGTTCACCAGCGAGAAGCTGAACTGCAGTCCCGCAATCTGGCCGGCGAACAGCAGCATCTCGTTCAGCAGCGCCAGGGTCAGACCGTAAACAAGCCCGATGGCCAACTCGCCCAGCAGCGCATCGAGGTTGATGCTTGCGTTGGCGTTTGGCAACCCGGCCACCAACGGAGCCAGCAGGTAGGCGACCGTCACCGCAAAGGCCGCCTTGGCCCGTACCGGCAGCGCGGTGGACGAGAAGAACGGAGCGAAGGCCACGATTCCGCTTACCCGCACCAGGGCCAGGGTCATCGCGCTCAGAAACTGGCTCCACTGCGACACGCAGAATCCTTTCCGGCTTGCTAGCCGATGTAACGATGCAGATCCGATAGCAGCAGCCGGGTGTAGGCCGCGAGGCGGGCCAGGAACCAAGGCATCCCCACCAGCAGGATCATGGCGACAGCAGCCAAGCGGGGCACGCTGGTCAGCGACTGCTCCTGCAGGCTGGTGAGGGTTTGCAGCAGGCTCAATGCAAAACTCAGCAGGGCCGCGGCCAGCAGCACCGGCGCAGCCAGAATCATGGCTTCTTTCATCAGCTGGCGCAGCAGTTCGGCAACCATATCCGGGGTCATTAGCCACTCTCTCAAAAGCTCTTCAACAGCGAACTGGCCAGCAGGTTCCAGCCATCCACCATCACAAACAGCAGAATCTTCAGCGGCGTCGACACCACCACCGGCGGCAACTGGAACATGCCGATCGAGGTGGTGATCGCCGCGGTTACCATGTCGATCAGCAGAAAGGGGAGAAACAGAACCGCGCCGATGGCAAAACCAGCCTTGAGTTCGGAAAGAATGTAGGCGGGAATCACCACTCGCATGGGCAGGTCGTCGGCGGTGTTGGGGCGTGGAACCTGGCCCGCCGCCGTAAAGAGCGCCAGGTCTTTCTCCCGTGCGTAGCGCAGCAGAAAATGCTTGACCGGCTGCGCACCGCGGTCAATGGCATCCCAGCCCGTGATCTGCCCGGCGCGATAGGGCTCGACTGCCTGCTGGTCTACCTGGCTCAGTACCGGAGTCATCAGGAACCAGGTCATCATCAGTGCCAGTCCCAGAAGAGTGGGATTGGAAGGCGCGGTCTGCGTGCCCAGGGCCTGGCGCAGAAAATGAAACACCACCAGCAGCCGCACCAGCGGGGTCATGCACATCAGGATGGCAGGCAGCAGGGTCACCAGGGTAAGAACAAACACGATTGTCCAGGGAGTCGAGTCCGACGGATGCAGGCGAGTGCTCAGGTCCGGCAAAAGCGGTGTCGCCGCTGCGCTGGCTGCATGCGCCGCGACCCACATGGCTACCACGAGATCCTCCCCACCGCATTTGCGGCCGTAGTGGGGCGCAGGGTGCGCGCCTTTCCTTCCTGCCCGTCGAGTGGATAAAAGGCCGGCGCTCCCTCCTGTGAAGTGGCCACCAGGAGACGCTGCCCTTCAGCCTCGATCAAGGCCAGCGACTGCCGCGGTCCCAGCGCAATCCGCTCCACCAGCGCCAGACGCGGCTGGGCCCGAGGTCCACGCCGCAGCCGTTCCAGAAGCCATACAGCCATGCCCCTTGCTGGAGCTGCCGTTTTGTGTCTCGTCCCGCTCATCTTTCCCGTTCCCTTCGCACCCTGGCTCAAGCGACGCTTACACCAGCCGTGTGATCCGCACCGCCAGTTGCTGTTCCACAACCTCAAACTCACTCCACGCCAGTTGCACTTCGCCCCCGCTCAGGGGCAAATCATCTCCCTGCTCCCACTGCGTCTCGATCAACTGCCCCGGCTCCAGGGCCAGCAGGTTCCGCACCCGGAATTCCCGCACCGGAATGGCCACTTCAAGCTCCACCGGCAGCCGCGCCACCGGAGGGCTAAGCGTAATGGGCTCCGGATGCAACGCGGGCGGCGATGGAACCAGCGCACCTTCCGTCGCCATCTCGGACGCGACCGAGGTCCCCGGCTCGCGAACAATTTCAGCCCCCGGCGCGGGCAATGGATGCGTGGTTGCCATCTGCACGGAATGCAAGCAGAAAGAGGTCCGGGGACAGGAGAGGAATATTGGAATACTTAAAGAATTGCGGCGCCCATGCTTCGATACAAACCACGCCGTCCCCGCAAACTTTCATCGCTGCTACACTGATATAGAGGCACAGGAGAGCGTTGTGAGGCCTTCGGGGCTTCTGGCGCAACCTTGCACAGGGGTCGAGCAACATGGCAGAAAACAGCGGAAACAAGGATCTTGCAGGCACCACGCTGCGCCTGAAGGTGGGCTTGGCCGAGATGCTCAAGGGCGGCGTCATCATGGACGTGATGAACGTGGAACAGGCGCGCATTGCAGAGGAGTCCGGCGCCACCTCGGTGATGGCCTTGGAGCGCGTGCCGGCGATGATCCGCGCCGAGGGTGGCGTGGCCCGCATGGCTAAGCCAAGTCTCATCAAGCAGATCATCCAGGCTGTCTCCATCCCGGTGATGGCCAAGGCCCGCATCGGCCACTTCGCCGAGGCCCAGATTCTGCAGGAACTGGGCGTCGACTTTATCGACGAGAGCGAGGTTCTGACCCCCGCCGATGAGGCTCACCACATTGATAAGCACGCCTTCACCACGCCGTTTGTGTGCGGCGCGCGCAACCTGGGCGAGGCGCTCCGCCGCATTGCCGAGGGCGCGGCCATGATCCGCACCAAGGGAGAAGCCGGTACCGGCGACGTGGTGCACGCCGTGCAGCACATGCGCCAGATCACTCGCGAGATGCGCATTCTTACCGTGCTCA
>Ga0182030_10003452_pt1 | contig 33741 bp, 23 predicted proteins | sample 812S3MmetaG_FD_121299 | JGI IMG/M metagenome (GOLD analysis project Ga0182030, IMG submission 121299) | Permafrost microbial communities from Stordalen Mire, Sweden - 812S3M metaG (Illumina Assembly) | ecosystem: Environmental > Terrestrial > Soil > Wetlands > Permafrost | place: Sweden...
TGATGAAAAAACCTATTGAAGGACCCCCATTAGAAATGGGAGATTACTTTAAAGGTTCCTTAAAGGCGCATATGACAGGTATTCTTGGAGGTATCATCTGGAATATCGGGATGTCATTAAGCATTATTGCTTCAGGGCAAGCGGGATCCGCTATTTCGTATGGATTAGGACAGGGCGCAACTTTAATTGCAGCTTTGTGGGGTGTTTTTATCTGGAAGGAGTTTAAAAATGCACCTGTTGGAACAAATAAATATATAGTAGCCATGTTTATACTATATTTAGTTGGCCTGACATTATTAATATATTCTAAGAACGGGTAGATATGACTTATTACTTATAAATCCATCTCCTCAAATGGTTGGGGAATATAAATATGTTCAAAGCCCTCTTTTTCAAGGAAATCCTTATAATGAAGTTGTGTTTCATATTCGCCGTGAACGAGTATGGTTTTTTCTAATTTCTTCAGATTCTGACATTTCAGAAAATTGATCATTTCGCTATAATCGCCATGACCTGAATAAGCTTCAATTTTTCTGATGTCCGCTTTTACGTCGTAAATAACCCCATGAATGGATACTTGTTTATCTCCTCTGAGAATTTTAGCACCCAGGGTTACCGGTGCGCAATAACCCACAACTAATATAGTGTTTCGTGGGTTAGAAATATTATTTGCCAGATGATGTTTGATACGTCCTGCTTCCATCATACCCGATGCAGAAATAATAACGCAGGGTTTCTGAAGATCATTCAACCGCATGGAATCTTCTTTCTTCTGAATATATACAAGATCTCTGAATCCGAAAGGATCCTGATTGATTTCCATTAAATGAAGCATTTCTTTATTAAAACATTCGGGATGTAACCTGAATACTCCGGTTACGTCAATAGCGAGCGGGCTATCAACATATATATCTATTTTCGGAAGTCTTCCGTCGTGATAAAAATTATTAAGAGAATAAACAATCTCCTGTGTACGTCCCACGCTGAATGATGGAATGATCAGTTTGCCCTTTTTATCAACACATGTTTCTTTTAAGATGGAGAGTAATTCTTCTTCAGCATGTTCTTGTTCATTGTGCAACCGGTCGCCATAAGTAGACTCAGTAATCAGGATATCCGTCTGTGGAAAAGGTTCAGGTGATTTCAGGATGCGATTGGTAGGTCTGCCTATATCACCGGTATAAGCTATTTTTTTAGTTTGTCCGTTTTCAGTAATTTCAATATTTGCCACACCACTGCCAAGCATATGTCCTGTATTGGTAAATTTAACTTTTGTATTGCCATCCAGATAAAATTTACGATCGTAAGATATTCCGATAAAAAGTTTCATACAATCCAAAGCGTCGGATTTGGTGAAATAGGGTTGAACAGGAGGCAATCCCTGTCTGAATCTCTTTTTATTAAAAGTATAAGTATCCTGTTCATGAATATGTCCTGAATCGGCAAGCATAAAAGAACACAGGTCGCGGGTTGCGTTGGTGCATATGACCGAACCCCTGAATCCGTTTTTATACAGGTAGGGTATCATTCCTGAATGATCAATATGTGCATGCGTTAAAATGATATGATCAATGGTTGATACGTCAAAACCCGGTTTCCGGTTCATCGTATCCGTCTCCAGTCCTTTTCCCTGAAATACGCCGCAATCCAATAAAATCCTTTTCCCATATTCAGTAGTGATCAGGTGTTTACTACCTGTAACTTCTCTTGCTGCTCCCAGAAACTTTATCTTCATAATGGATACTTATTTAAATGACAGACTCTAATTTAGATAGCTTGTTTTATATTCTATTACAAATATAGTTTTTATTTTAAGGGCAACCGGAAAAACTAATTTTTTTTGTTGGGTAGCCTGATTCTCCAAAGAAAAAAGATCTGAAATTAATAGTTCAAAAACTTGGAGATCCGATTTTGCCTGTTTAAAGTTGTATCCGAGGTAACACCATAGGTCAGGATCCTGCTAATGCACATTGTCTAATTGAATCTTTCTTTATACCTGCATTTGATGCATAATGCCCCGACAGCTCTCAGTTCAGAAAAACCGGTAACAATTTTTTTCGCTATTTCGCTATTTATTATTTCACTAAATGGTTGTTTAAATAAATTTCCAAGATTGAGTTGACCGTCACTATCCAGACAACAAGGAACGACTGTGCCGTCAACAAGAATCGCAACCTGATCCTTTAATCCATAGCAATAACCTTTTGTGTTTTGATAACTATCGTTCATATCCGGCCATTGAAATTCATAATCAAAATTTAAAAATAATTTTTCGGATAATTTTATACTGTTATTTATAATCCTGTCATTTGTGATAGGATCATTCAGTTTCATCTTATTTTCAATAAAAGTGAGGATGAACTTATTTTTCTCCGTCTGATCGGTCTTTTGACCCTTATCATAGTTCCACAAACGAAGAGATATATACATATTTGTTTTTTCCAAAGCATCCTGAACGAATAAAAAAATATCTTCCATGTATTGATTCTTATTGATGGTTTCGTTTAACTCATCCATACAATGCAATGAGAAATTTATTTGTCTGATGGCAGGTTTTAAAAGTATTTTATGATGAACTTTTCTGATTACAGTACCATTGGTAACCAGATTAACCAAAAATCCTTTTTCGAAACAGGTATCTAAAAATTGATCTATCTCAGGATGAAGCAGAGGCTCTCCTTTGATATGCAAATAAATATGATCTGTGTATAACTTAATCCTGTCAAGAATCAGATTGAAAGAATTGACGGACATCACTCCGGGTTCCCTGCTGATCTTAGAACAGAACCGACACCGGAGGTTGCAGCTATTAATGATTTCAACATATATTTTTTTAAAGCGCTTCATGCCCGTGTACCCTCAAATTCCGGGAGCTAAGGCAACAATGGAAAAGTAGTGCGTCTTAAAATGGTTGAACCAAAAGGTACTAAAGTGAGACTGACATTTTTCTTGTTTTTTTGATCTGTCATATTTCCTGTAAGGACATATGGAGACTGCTGCCAGGGATGATCGTTCATGACTGATTTCCGGATCACAAAACCAGTTAACTCATTTTGTGAAAATTGCAATGAATAGTTAAATTCCGGTTTTGCATTATAATAGGTATCAAAAAACCCTTCAACAGGATAAGAACGAATCTTCTTTTCATTGGCAGGAATATTTAAAACATAAACCAGTGCACCGCGCTGCAAATATTTTTCATTGTTATTGGCTTCCATCACTTTTATTTCAGGTTTAAATCTGCAAACGATCTGATCTCCGGATTTCCATTTCTTCTTAAGAACAATAAAACCATTTTCTTTGATGGACTCAGCATTTTTAACGTCAATTTCAGGTGTCAGATCCCAGTCCGGAATCCGGATATAAATTTTAAACTCTGTTTCGGCAGACAGAACAATTTTAATTATGATCTGATCAGAAAAAGGGTAATCAGTCACTTCTTCGAGGGAGACAGAAGAATTGTTAATAGTCGTTTTCACGTTGCAGGGTCCAAACAGCATGGCTGCGAGCCCATCCGGTTTTTTCATCCACATTCCTGATACAAAATAGGGATATGCGCGTGTTGCCTGAGGTGCACAACATTCAGCAACATCAACGTGTGTCGGCGAATATTTATAGCGATCATCTTTTTTGCCATATCCAATTCCTTTTTCTTTGTTTAACCGGCCTAGCATTAATCCATCTAAATGATAACAGTTATCTGATTTGCAATACGTCACAGCTTTACAATCGGTTAATCTGGCGCCCTGAGCTGCATTATAGAATAATTTTTCTATCATATCACAATAAGTTGTATTACCGGTTTTCTCCAAAGCACTTAAAAGTGAAAGTTCCAATTCAGTGATAGCACAATATTCAACCGGCGTTGAATCGGGATCTGCTTTTAGTCCCCACATATTTTCAAAGCCAAAACCCGCTCCACTTGGCAGAATTACCGGACTCAGTTTTTTCATGTATTGATTGAAAGCATTTCCCAATTCGTTATAACCTGTCAGGTACCATGAATTGAGCAATACCCTCAGATGTTCAAAACTGTGAGCAGAATGTCCTATAAATGGCTGCGATGAATCTATCAGCGTTTTATAATGGATGTCATTATCATATCTTCCCTTTTCGGAATAAGCCTGGTAGAGCCAGACAGAGTAATTTCTATAGATAGTATCTTTTGTCAGTTCATAAAGTTTGGCAACATCTTCTGAGAACATCAGTCCATGGGAGACTCCACCATAGACATCTGTATTAAAAGGATTCTTATTGTTCGCATTAAAATCTTTCATGGTTCTTTTTACTGCTTTCTGAACGGCATCAAGAACTTCTTTTTTTCCTGTCATTTCATAATAAGTGAGAAGCATCCACATCATGCGTGTTTGAGTCCATAACTCGCCATTGCCGTTAAAATTGCTGAAACGAAGATCGGGTGCATAAACGCCCATGTATCCATCGCTATCCTGGGTTGTCAGCAAGTATCCCACGATGGAATCCATCTTAGCAAACGCTTTTTTATCCTGGGCGAGAAAAGCATTTCTCAGCAAGCCATCCCACCAATATCCTTGTTGTTCACCTCGCCACCACTGTAGTTCAGTTTCATACTTATTTTTAGCTTCTTTCTTCTTTATGGCAGTACGACGTGTTTTACCAAACAACGGATCGTTCATTTCATCGGGTGTGAGTTTGTCGAAGCAACCGACCAAACCATTATGCAGGTCCCGTTCAATTTGTGATTTGATCCAGCCGGAAGGCATGATTTCACCCATTTTAAGATACTCAAATGAGGGAGTCTTCTCCTTTTTAACATTGTTAAAAAAAGCCAAGGTGTCCTCTGCTTTTCTGTCGGAAATGTTCCGGTTGGTGTGTTTACATGATGTACAACTGATCACAAACGGGATCACTAAATAGGTAAAAAGGTTCTTCATAGAAATTAATTTTATTTTAAAAGTTTAGGACAAAGATATAAAATAATAGAATAATAATTTTCAGATGACAGAGCTATCCTCTTTTATTTAAAGTAGTGTTATTTTATTACCCATACATTTCAAAAAATTGGTTTGTTGCTGATTGATAATATCTTCGACATTTTTAGTTTTAATAAAAGCAACTTGCTCATATATTTCCTCAATTGAAACAGCTTTCTGATCATCTGTTTCAAGGAAATATTTATCATCCGGCATTCTGGAAAAAATATCTATGATACGTTTGGATGTTAATAGTTGACTGCCAAAGGATACGTAAATATCATGGTTTGTAAGATGGTGAATAGAATGCCCGTTGGAATTAAAACCATGAATGATCCAGGGTTGCTTCGTTTTATACTTATTTTTCAATAATATAATTTCGGGAAAAGAGCGGACACAATGAATAATAAGAGGTTTCTCAACTTTTTCAGAAATAATTATATGCTCAATAAAAACATCCATCTGGGTAATCATGGGTTTAGATACTGACCTGTCAAGACCGCATTCCCCAATAGCCCATGTAGATTCCTGTCTGGCCAGAGTTTCAATTTTATCAAAGATTAAATTGTCCTTTTTGTCGGCATACCAGGGGTGCAGGCCTACAGATACCGGTTGCTGTTTATCAATTAATATCTTATCAAAGATTGGATAATTATAAATACTCAAAACATCATTGTTTTCACTAATGCGATGTGTATGAATATCAATATATTTTTTATTCACGTGAATGGGTATTTGATACAAAAATAATCTTTTAATTTAAAATCGCTACTTTATACAAAAAAAGATAAATGTGTAGATGTAACTTATACTGAATTTTTTATAAAATGGTTTATGCATCAATCATTTTTATTACAAACGGTTTGTTTATAAAACAAAATAATGTATTTTTGATTTGAAATTTTTAAACAGAATTATATGAAAAGGTTTATCGTACTCATGGCAGCAGCTATCAATTTTATAAGTTTGTTCGGGCAGACAAAGTCCGTATCAGGATATTTTAAAGAAGGTAAAGTTATGGAAGGGCAAAAGATTCAAAGTAAGATTTTAGGATATGAAGTGAATTATTCCGTGTATCTTCCCCCTGATTATGATATTTCAAACCGGTCCTATCCGGTGGTGTATTTGTTACATGGATACTCTGACAATGAAACTGCATGGGTTCAGTTTGGTGAAGTTAATATTTCTGCTGACAGAGCCATTGCCAATAGGGATATCCCGCCAATGATTATCATTATGCCTGATGCAAAGATTACCTGGTATCTCAATGATTATTCAGGCAAGAACAGATATGAAGATATGTTTATACAGGAATTCATTCCTGCAATGGAGTCGTCTTATCGTATCAGGCCGGGAAAGGAATACAGAGCGATATCCGGGTTGTCAATGGGCGGTTTCGGGGCATTGTTGTATTCATTACATCATCCGGACATGTTTGTTGCTTGTGTTGCTTTTAGTGCCGGAGTTTTTACCGATGAGGAAATTAAAGACATGCCGGAAGATGTATACAAGGACAGGTTTAATGGTTTGTATACCGGAGATAATTCAAACCGGTTCACGGATTATTGGAAAAAAAATAATATTCTTGATCTGGTACATTCAATGTCGAAAGAAGAGATTGAAAAAGTTAAAATCATGATTGATTGTGGAGATGATGATTTTTTATATAAAGGTAACTCCGCTCTGCATGTTGCTCTGAGAGATAAAAATGTGTATCATGAATACAGGGTTCGGGACGGAAGTCACAACTGGACATATTGGAGATCCGGTATTCCCGATGCTTTGAGATTTATCGGTGATAGTTTTCACAGATAGTGTTTGTCCTACATGTCCGTTTTCTGCGTTACGCTTGCCAGATAAATGCTCATTTACGAAAAGTAAACTCTGCTTTATCTGGCTTCACAAGCCTTGAAAACGAACATTCTGATCCAAACACCGATTTTAAAGACAGACTCTAATTAATTAAAATATACCCGAATGAACAAAATAATATTGATTTTTCTGACAGGCTTATTTCTGTTGGCTTGTAATCGTCTTAAGAGAACAGATTTGCAGCTTATTGAATTAAAAGATAACTGGAAATTTCAAAAAACCGGAGATACGGTTTGGTTAGAAGCCTCTGTTCCGGGATGTGTTCATACTGATTTGTTATATAATGGATTGATAAAAGATCCATTTTACAGGATGAATGAAAAAGGCTTGCAGTGGATAGATAAAGCCGACTGGGATTACCAGACAAACTTTTATGTAACGGAAGAAATGAAAATCCATAAGGTATTAAAACTTGATTTTAAAGGATTGGATACCTATGCCGATGTATATTTAAATGATTCGTTGGTTCTGCATGCTGATAATATGTATAGGGAATGGGAAGTTGATTGCAAAAATTTAATATTGGTGGGTGAGAATAAGTTGAAGATTCATTTCAGATCTCCAATCACCGAAGGGCTTAAAAAATTAGAGGCTTATGGAATGGCTTTACCTGCTGCAAATGATTTTTCGGAAATAGGTGAAATGGGAGATAAGAAAGTAAGTGTGTTTTCCCGTAAAGCGCCTTATCATTTTGGTTGGGATTGGGGACCACGATTGGTTACAAGTGGTATCTGGCGACCTGTTTATATAAAGATGTATGATAAAGCTGTTATTGAAAATTTACTGATTACACGGGATTCATTGGGAAAAGATAAAGCAAAGCTTACCGCGACATTTGAAATAAATGCTGTATCAGATCAAAAGCTGGATTTGATTATCAAACTGGCAAATGTCATTAAAGCGAAAACCCAAATTGATGCAAAAGCCGGCATCGCATCCTATTCTCTTTCATTTTACATATATAACCCGGAACTCTGGTGGAGTAACGGTATGGGGAAAGCGCATCTGTATTCCCTGAAGGGAGAAGTAAGATCAGGCAGTATTTTGTGTGACACTAATTTTGTTAACATTGGATTAAGAAGTTTGAAGCTGGTTCAGAAACCGGATTCTATGGGTAAAAGTTTTTATTTTGAAATCAATGGAGTTCCTGTTTTTGCAAAAGGTGCAAACTATATTCCAAATGATGTTTTTCTGAACAGGGTGAAACCTGAAAATTATGAATACATTATCAAATCGGCTGTTGAAGCCAATATGAATATGCTTCGGGTATGGGGTGGCGGGATTTATGAAAATGATATTTTTTATGATCTGTGCGATAAATATGGGATTATGATATGGCATGATTTTATGTTTGCCTGTTCCATGTATCCGGGCGATAGTTTACCGTTCCTGGAAAATGTCCGGCAGGAAGTGATTCAGAATATAAAACGTTTAAGAAATCATCCCTGCATTGCCTTATGGGTAGGAAACAATGAAATATATTCCGGATGGTATGGTTGGAATTGGCAGGAAAAATACAACGGGAAACAGAAAGAGCAGATATGGAAAGGATATGAAAATATCTTTCATCAATTGTTACCCGAGATCATCAGCAAATATGACAGTGTCCGTCCGTATTGGCCGTCAACGCCGTTTCAGGCGCTTGATCATCCATTGAAATTCCCTTTACATCTGGATCAAAAAGATTATGATGACAAAGGGAAATGGGTGAACCAATCGGGTGATGTTCATTTTTGGGCAGTCTGGCATGGTAAAAAACCATTTGAATATTTCTCTGAATGGGTACCGAGATTTGTCAGTGAGTATGGGTTTCAATCTTTTCCTGATATAAACACGATCAGGAAATTTTCTGAAAAAGATGATTGGCAGATTACTTCACCGGTGATGAACTGGCATCAGCGAAGCGGGCCGGGGAATATGCTGATCAAAACCTACCTGGATTATTATTATAAAAACCCTAAAGATTTTGAGTCCTTTTTATTTGTGAACCAGTTGTTACAGGCGAAAGGAGTAGTAATGGCAATAGAAGCTCACCGTCGTCATATGCCAGAATGTATGGGCACCTTGTATTGGCAGTTAAACGATTGCTGGCCTGCGCCTTCTTGGTCAAGTATTGATTATTATGGTCGTTGGAAAGCATTACATTATGCCGTTAAAAAAGCGTATCAGAATATTTTAATTTCTCCCGTGGTTGAAAAAGAATTCTTCAGGGTGTATGTGGTTTCTGATGAATTAAAACCAATCCAGGCAGAAATGATTCTATCCATCAAAGATTTTTCCGGAAAAGAACTGTGGACGAATACTCAGAAAATTGAACTTTCAGAAAATACCAGTAAGATTTATTTTCAAACACCATTGGAAGAGTTGTTAAAAGGAATGGATAAAAGAAAAATTGTATGTTTCGCGCAATTATTTGTTGACAACAAATCTATAGCTGATCATTATTTTTACTTTACAGACATTAAAAATCTGGAGCTTCCAAAACCCAAAATAACTCTCAGAACTGATAAAGACATGATTGTTATTACAACTGATTTATTTGCAAAAGATATTTATCTTCAAAGTGATAAAGCGGATGTGTCTTTCAGTGATAATTATTTTGATTTGCTTCCGGGTCAGTTTAAATCAGTAATCTGTCATTCCTCAACGAAGATAGTTCCGGGGAAGGATATTAAAATAATAACATTGACAGATTCATATTAAAAAACAGAGGATGGGTAAGCCTGACTATTCTCAGCCAAGAATGGCTTCTGCATAATTACTCCAGCTCATTTCTTTGGAGGTTTCAGTCAGGTTGTCTCTGTTGATTGGCTTTTCAATCGCTTTCAGCATAGCCGCAGCCATGGATTCAATATTGTTCGGTTCTGCCAGATATCCGTTATATCCATCCTTAACTGTTTCCGGGAAATGACCAACTTTAGTTGCAATGATAGGTAGTTTGAAATTATAAGAAATAGATTCAACTCCTGAAGGAGTTGCTGTAAGATAAAATAAAACATTACAATCAGCTACCTGAAAATATTTATGTACGTCTTCGTTGGGAACAAATTCATTCACCACAGTTACCTTATGTTCAATATTAAATTGCTTGATCAGGTCAAGAGGACGATAATCTTTTTCGTCATCTTTTTTGCGAAGGAATATAGACTTAACAACGCCAAAGATCATATTTTTAATACGGGTCGAGAACTTTTTATTATCAAGGGTTTGCCAGAATGATTCTCCGACGATGAGCAACGACACATCTTTTCTTTTTTCGGTTAGCTTAGCAAATGCTGTGATTACATGATGGAGGCCTTTGTATTTTCTTATAAAACCAAAAAACAGAAATACATATGTATTGAGTTTCAGTTTTTCTTTTTGGGCCATCCTATCAAAGTCTGGGTCAGGCTTGAACATATCATAGATGGGGTGAAACAGTTTGATAACTGTTGTTGCATTTTCTGATTTTTGATTTTTGGAAACGATATTGAATTTATTCTTTGGAAATAATAGTTTCAATTCATTTGCAGTTTTCATTGCATGAACCACATAAGTATGTGCATGTTTAATTCCCATGCGGGTGAAATTGTTATCAATGAAACTACCTTCTTTCTGGATTACAAAATGAAGATCAAAAACCACTTCAATGCTGGTTTTTTGTTTTAATTTACTTGCTATATAACCGATAGGAATTCCCTGAATGGCAATAGCCCATTGAAAAATTGCCATATCAGGATTTAAGTCCTTAATCAGTTCAAAGGTTTGAAACCATGAATATGGGTTATTGTAATTAGTGATATAATGAACGATGATATTTGTTCCCTGAAGCTGATCTGTCTTACTTTTTCTGTCAATAAAGTCGCGCGGAATAATGGCAGGATATTGTTGAGTCCAGGATACTATATGAACTTCCACATCGCCGATCCGATCTAAAGCTTTGGCAAGGGATGTGTTATAGTTAGCAATACCACCTTTGAATTTAGGTCCCGGTCCGAAAACAACAACTCTTCTCATGTTATAATTTTCATAAAAGTGATTACCAAACGCGATAGATTTATTTTTTTAGTCTTGAACAGGCCATATCATAAACCCTTCGCATACCATCCTCAATGGAGATTTTTGGTTTCCAGCCAAAGGTATTATTTACGAAGGTCATGTCGGCATAACGTGAATGCACGCCAACCGGTTTGTCCAATAAAGGTTTTATGGTAGGCTTATATCCGGCATATTTACTGAAAACTTCAATAAGATCAATAAAAGAAGTTAATATTCCCGAACCTATATTAAAAGCTGTTCCGTCATGGATTTTTTCCAACCCAATAAAGATACAGTCAATCACGTCGTCAATGTGAACGAAGTCCCGGCCTTGTTTTCCTGAACCCCATACTTCAAAAGGATTTTCTTTTTTTGCAGCTCTTGCAGCTAATGCCGGCACCGGATAGCTCAGATCCTGATCTTCACCATATCCTGAAAAAGGGCGGATGCAGGTTACTGATACCCCATAGTGATTAGCGGCAATCTGGGCCAGAAATTCGCCTGTCAGTTTTGACCATCCATACGTCATATCGGGAGTACCCAGATTATTTTTAAAATCAATATCGCTTTCTTTCAGCGCGAGCGCATGGGTGGTAGACTGGAGATTCACAGGATATGCTGCGCTTGAGCTGGGATAGAGTACCCGCGAAGGTTTATGCTGACAAATCCAGTAAAAAAATTCAGAATCAATAGATAAGTCAAGAGCGACAACCATTGGATCCCCATCTATTTTCATTCGCCCTCCCACGATAGCGGCAAAATGAAATACATCTGAGAATTTATCAAACTTCAATCCATATGTTTCCTGAATAAACTGAGGATTCTCTCTCAGATGAAATAAAAGAGTTCTGAAATCCCCTTTCCAGAAAAAAATTCTTTCGTCTTTTCCTATAATTTCAAGATCTTTATTAAAGCGTGACGTAAAGTTTGGAATCCATTGTGATGGATGAATGCCGATAGAAAGATCGTCAATCATAAAAATAAGCTCACTTGTTGTATTCAGCAGTCTTTTTACAATATTCCTTCCTACAAAGCCGCATGCTCCCGATACTAAATTTATTTTATGCATTAAATAATTTTTTAAAGATCAAATTTCTTTTTCTATAAGATATTTATTCCGTTCTGAAGAGTTTCTTGAGATCATTTCACCCAGAAAACCTGCAAGGAAAAGTTGAGTTCCAAGCATCATACAGGTTAGCGCGATATAAAAATAAGAACTTTCTGTTATTAATTTTGCAGGGATGTTATTGGTCAGACAATATATTTTTTGAGCGCCCAGATAAGTGGCTGAAATGAATCCGATAAAGAAAATGATTGTTCCGATGGGTCCAAAAAAATGCATCGGACGTTTGCCGAATCTGGTAATAAACAATATTGACATCAGGTCGAGGTACCCGTTGATCAGTCGTTCCAGGCCGAATTTGCTAACGCCATATTTTCTTTTTTGGTGTTGAACAACTTTTTCGCCAATCTTTTTAAAGCCGGCTCTGTATGCTATGACCGGAATAAAACGGTGCATTTCGCCATATACTTCAATGCTTTTGATTATGGTATTACGATATGCTTTCAGGCCGCAGTTCATATCATGAAGTTTGATACCGGTCATCATGCGTACTGTCCCGTTGAAAATTTTCGAAGGCAATGTTTTGGAGATGGAATCATATCTTTTTTTCTTCCAGCCGGAGACCAGATCGAACTTATCTTCTTTTATCATTCTGTATAGTTCGGGGATCTCCTCCGGACTGTCCTGTAGGTCAGCGTCCATAGTTATAACAACATCACCTTTGACAGCGGAAAAGCCTGTTTGCAAAGCGGCAGATTTGCCATAATTCCGGCGAAATTTAAACCCGTGTATATAATTCTTCTGAGCGGCTAATTTTTCAATCAACTCCCAGGATTTATCATTGCTTCCGTCATCAATCATGATGATCTCAAATGTAAAATGATTCCCGATCATTACTTTTTCAATCCATGAAACAAGTTCCGGTAATGATTCTTCTTCATTATATAAAGGGATAACAATAGATATATCCATGTTAAAGATTATTTAGTTCATGAATATCTTTCGTAGCGGTTTGAAGAGGGTCACCTTCTTTTTTAATGAAAAAAGATAGAATGACCATAAAGATAAAACCATAAAAGGTAAATGAAAAAACTGAACTTAAAGCAAACTGAATGGGGGAACTATTTTGCCTGATCATAGCAGAAAAAGTCTCAACAGTATCTTCTTTGAAGCCATTTTTGAGAAGGCCATCTTCAATCAGCTTAAAAGTTTGTTCTTTTAGTTCAGGATGCAGGGTAAATATGAGATATACCACAAAGCCAACAATGATAGAAGCGAACAGGCTGATCTGAGTTCCAATCTTCAGTGATTTCCCATAACTCATGAACCCATTAAAAAATTTATCTCTGAATATGCGGGTCGTGTAATACAATCCGATAATAAAACAGGGGATGGTCATAAAATCAAAATAAGAAAAATAACCTGTTAAACCGCAGAAAGACAGGAAAGAAAGAGGAATGCCCAACAGCGCTCCATAATTCATAATATTTTTCCAGTATTCATTTAATCTTAGCATTTCTGAACATTTTTTAAAAAGCAAAGATATTCAGTTTTTAGATATAAAAAAACGGGTCAGTTGAAAAAATCAATCAGAAGATAAAGGAAGTTAATGAAGTACAATCGAAAGATCATTAAGGCGGGGAGTAAAAAAGACTGGATCAAAAAGCGTATCCGATCGTAGCGCCAAGACGGAGCGTTAATCCGTTAAAATTATCAGTGCCGGCGTCTTCATTTATATTGGAAGGGCCAAATAATAACATCTTTTTATTCATGGGATTGTTCTCGAAATTTTCAAATGCACTTTTTGAGGTTTTAGTATAATAACCTGGTCCACAATACACGTCAAGGGATAAACGATTTTTAAAAACCCATGCATATCCTGCAATGAAGCCTCCACTATAAATACCTGTAGAATAATTGATACTATTTTCAGGCGATCCGGTATAATCAACTGAGTTGGAAATATTTTCCCAAAATGAAAAATGCTTATAACGAAAATAGGGCGCCAGAAAAAAACCTGTTGCTGCTTTGCCAAATGGATAAATGCGTATTTCGGGTGAAATTCCATAGTAGGAAGAGAAATTCTGGGTATTAGTGGTAAATTTGAATGTTGAAATCAAACAAAATCCCTGTATCTGGATTGAAAGATAATTGTTTAAAACTCTTTCATAGCTTAAATTTATTGTTTTCACAAATAATGCAGGAAAGTTCAGTTTAAATATATTTTTATAATTATAATCGGAAATATTCTGTATTTCATTTTTATTCAGATACGTATTAAGCAATACACCATCTTTTCTATGCATATGAAAATAAACATTTATGCTGTCTGTACCGGTAATTTTACATTTTACCTGATCACCGTTTTTTCTTGTAATTACATCCTGGGAAAACGAGCAGATGTAAAAAAGAAATAAAAGAATAAGAAGCGTAAACCTTCGTATCATTTGATATTTATTAAATAGTCATGCATATTATCATCCCGATTTACATTCATTTTGTCAAGCTTCCTGTAATAAAAATTTCTTACTTCCTCCCATTTATAATAATATGGATTTCCTGAATCTTTCAGCCCGTTGATAGTTACTTCCTTTTCATTCAGCATAAATTTAACCAGGTAATCTCCTGAATTTTTATTCATAAAAAGTATCCATTGGATATTAGAACTTAATGGAATAATATTTTCACAATGCCAGATTTTATTATATTCCTGTATTTTATCTCCCGGTAAAGATTCGCTTGCTCCTGTAATTCCAAGGATTGCAGCAAATGGGGCTAAAGTTTCTGCATGACCAAACCTCAAATCGGCGATCACATTTTTTGAAGTTATATATTCTTCTGCTGACTTCAGAAAACTCATTAACAATGGAGCGGCAATCCGTACCTGTATTCCTTCATTATCGGTACCTGGCCCTTTTAATAAAAAATCTTCCGCTGAATTTATATAACTAAATTCATTCACTTCGGAACAGGTAACCAAGGATTTAAAATCAAGTTCTTCCCGGCTAAACCCAAGTTTTTCAATTTCTTTATCAATAGATGGAGCAATGGAACAGGCATCATAAAATGCATCAGAAAAACTTTTGCAGTCAACCACGATCTCTTTTTTTTCTGAATGAAAATGTAAAGATGCAGAATTTAATTTTTTTATAAAAACTGTGGTGAAAAATAGTTTTGGGATCTCTTCATACAGCTGTTTGGCTTTTTCAGAATCCTGAATGATCTCAAATGAAGCTTTGTTGTTGTCTCCTTCTTTAAATGCTTTATAAGCCGGAGACACATCATAAAAGGCAAGTTCGTCATTGTCTGAAAAATTATTAATAAAAGCAAAAGCTGTATCGGGATTTACTCCATTAATAAAAGCCCTGGAGCTTTGTTTTGTACGTTCTTTTTTTGTAGTTGAGATTTTAATGAATCCTTTTCCTGCGGCAAATATAGAAGGGAAATTCCGAGCCATTCTTTTTCCTATGGCAACCTGTTCTTCATATCCTTTTTCTGTGATCAGGGATACATTCCCTTTTTCAATAATCAATAAAAGAGAATCCATTCTTTTTAATTGTTCGCCGGATTTTGTCAACGCCTTATCAATTTCAGCGGCTCTCAGAACCAGATACAGGATTGAATCGGTAGTAATGCTGGTCTGGTGACGGGCCCCATGCCGTCCAACATAATTTATAAATACCGGATCGTATCCCAGAGGTTGCGAAGTATATTCATATTGCAATGGTTTGTACAATGTTTTGGTTCCCCAAAGAACATCCTTGCAATCGGAATTGAAAGAAACCAACAATACATTGACGGCAATAAAAAGGATTAAAAGGGATATCAGTGATCGAAATTTTATCATCGGTTTATTTTTAAGTTAACAACAGGTACTATTTGCCCAGCGGGCAAGTCAGAAGGTATTTAAAAAAATCCGGAATACCTGATTGTATTCCGGATTCAGCATTAAAATAAATGATTATTGTTTAACAAACTTCTTAGATGCATTCAGGTCTCCATTTTTTACATTAATAAAATACAAACCTTTTGGCAAATTGTCAACGGGGATTGAAATTGTTATTTCTCCCAGGTTATTAGAACTATTTTCACTGATCAGGACTTGTCCAAGTGCAGAAGTAACTGTAATTCCGGTTACGTCAGACGATGCATCGAACTGTATCTGCAAATCTGTTTTAACAGGATTCGGGAATATGGTTAAACCGTATTCGATTGCAGAGGGAATGATTGTTGCTGAAGGGACGGTGATGACGCTGCTGTCCTTAAAGCTATTATCAACAGTTGTGGCATAAATAGATGCGGTTCCTGCTTTTAACGCTTTTACTGTACCCAAGCTGTCCACTGTGGCAATCGTATTGTTGGAGGATGTCCAGACATAGTTTTCACCATTCTTTGGGGATACTGTTGCTGTCAGAGCTGTGCTGTCAGTTATTTTTACGGTTGCTTTACTTGGAGAAACAGTAATTCCGGTTAATGTGACTGCTCCAAAAGCACCGGGAGTGGTTGAAGGCAACAGAGATTTAAAGGTACCATGACCGCCATTTTCAGTGAATGTTATACCTGTAACACTCCAGTGAGGTGTTATATTGAGAGTTCCTTTGCCTTTGGCCGGTGAATTTGCCTGCAGGTGAAAATTCCAGGAAGTATCATAGGTTGAATTCAGGAAAAAGCCAACAACTGTTGTACCTGTATCAACAACTTCTGAAGATGAAAAGGGATAGTTGATAAACAATGGGTCATTCTGAAAAGCCAATGTCCCTCTCACATCATGTGGTCCGCCGACTACATCAGGTGTTCCTTCTGAAGAGGTTGAATCATAAGGTTGAAACTGGTTCACGCAAACCTGTGACTGGCCGAAATAATACTGATAATCCCATACGGAGGATAGATCAGGACCATCACCCACTTCAACTTTTAATCCGTACCGGCAGTCAACAAGCATATTATTGTAAATATGTGAAATGGCTCCTTCCTGTAAATAGATGCTCCCTCCTTCTACGGTGTTGTCTCTCCATCCTGCATTGACTATGGTGTTGTTATAGGCAACTACATCAATTGTCGGGTTATATCCCTGTGTATTGGCAAGTTTAAACGCGTTGGAATAGGCGCTATAGGAAAGATTAGAGCAAATATCTCCCCATGATCCTGATTTTATATCAAAGCCATCGCCACCAGCCTGTCCTTCAGTATAAACAATATTATTTGCAATGATGAAGTTACCACCCTGAACGTAGATGGCGTCATCCGAAGTATTATGAATCGAGCAGTTTTCCACAACTAATTTACCATTAGGGATAAGGCCGCCATCCTGGCCATTGCCTCCCATATAATCAATGGGAGGAACTGTCTTTCCGGCTTTGGCTTTATAAAGTCCCATTTGAACGGAAAAAGAAGTGCTGGTTGTAGCAGCTCCGGTATTGCTTATATTCGTATAGGTCATGATAAATTCATGACAAGAGGTATCGGTAAAAATAGAATTCCAATAGGATCCATAAGGCCCGAAGGAGGCGTAATTGATTAAACTGTCAGCAACTTTGATCGTAATCGGCTGTGCTGCAGTTCCAAGGCAATAAAAATCGCCCAATGCATCAATTTCAATCTGATTTCCTGTGGGGTTGGCAGTCGTGAAATTTCCACCTGTATCGCAAATAATAATTGTTACACCCGGCTCAATGGTCAGAGATTCTCCCGGAGGTATAACAAAACTGTTAAAAAGCTTAATAGTTGATCCGGTTTTCCATACACCCGAAATCGTATCTTCTCCATACGGGGGAACAAACTGGGAGAAGAGGTTAGACATTGACAACAGAATGCCAATAAAGAGTAAACTTGTTTTCTTCATACATTTTAATTTAATTGTTTTCTTCATGTTTTTACATTTTAAGTTATTAATTGAATTTAAATCGAAAGCCTAATAAATATGATGGTTCTGAGTAATCGCTGCGAACCATTGTGGTTTTATCCGAAGCCGAATGTTCGGGTTTGTTATCATTGGTTGGATCCAGCGCTTTAATATATACAATTACCTTTGTATTTAATATGTTATGTGCCTTTGCAAATATGCTCCAACCTCCACCCAGTTTTTTCTCAGCAGAAGCGTCTAACTGAAAGAATCCTTTTTGCCACTGATCATTATAAGCAAAGGGAGAGACGGCATAAATTCTGTCTCCTGTATAGGTAAGAGCTAACTGGCCATGGAACCCTATTCTCTCGTTTCTGTAGAGAAGGGATAGATTTCCGATACCGGCTGCCTGCCCATATAAAGGTCTTTTTTCAATGATGTATCCCACGGAATCGTGTCCCTCCTTGCTGGTAAATTCCGCCTGTACTTTGGTGCTAACATTGGAATTCGTATAGGTGAAATTGGCTTTTGCCCCCCAGTCTCCAATATATTTAATAGCATCTATTTCCGAACCGTAATTGATGGCGTGCGGAATATTTTCAGGTTCCAGCAAAAATGTGATTTCTGCATTTCCTTCTGAGATGAATTCATTTTCAATGGCCCCTTTGATATTTTTATAAAATAGTCCGACCATGACCTGATCTAGACCCTGTGGAAAAAATTCCCAGCGGAAATCAAAATTATCGGCTACCGCTTCCTTCAACTTGGGATTACCCATAGTCGTGTAATATTCCTCAACAATCTGGCAGGGAACAATTTCAAGGAACCCGGGTTTATTCGTGCCCCGGTAATAAGACAAACGAATATTCATTTTCCTGCCCGGTGAATATTTAAAATGCAGGCTGGGTAAAAAATCAACGGAAAGATTATTTAAATGCTGGGGATACCCGTAAAGCGGGTACATCAGGTTATAGCCCTGGTGTGTATTTTCAATGCGCAATCCCCCTTTGACTTGGAAGTGTTCTGCCGTGGATGAAAACATTCCATAACAGGCCTCTTCATTTTCAAAAGCTCCAAAAGTTTCCGGATCATTAACTGTACCTAAGGGTTGCGCGATCTTTCCCCATTTGACATTTGAATACTCGGTCCAATCAGGTCCATATTCAGCATAATATTCATTATTCTTACCTTTGGCAGGATAAACAGCGAACAGGGTATAGGCATTATAAAAGCTGGTTCTGGTTTTGGTTCTGTACAATCCTCCGGTAGAAAACTCCATGTCGGCCCCGAATATTTTAGCATCATATTTAATATTCAAATAAGCAGATTTATCCTGATCTGAATTTCTTCTCCACAGTGCCTGAAGTCCACTTCCTTCATCAATATAAACGGGCTGCAGCACATAGGTATTTCCCTCCCAATTTTTTTCCTGGTCCGAAGTTATCGTAGATTGATCAGGAGTCCGGTTTGTAGCCAGGGAATACACAGCTGACCATTGAATGTTCAGGTGATGAAATAGCTGATGATCTCCCTGCAGGGTTGAATTAAATAAGGTTTGTAGGTTATATCGCAACCGGGTTTCATAGGTTTTATCAAAGGTGCTGTCATCCTTGCTCCAGTTGGAACCATAATCCAGGTTCGTGGTTTGCCTGACCTGGGTTTCCTCGAAGAACATATACGCTGTATATAACCGTACCTTTTGGTTTGGGGTAATCAGGAAATCAAGTTTATTATGCAACCCATAATTCTCAATTTTATTTGAATATGTTCTGTTGTTTTGGTCTGACAGCAAGGGCATTCCCCTGTGCACGCTCAGATCAATATCCGGATCAAAAAACAAACTCTGGGTTCCCTTATAAGTGTTTTGGAAACTTCCGGCCAGAACTATTCCAAGCCTGTGTTTGAAAAACCGGTTCCCTACAGCAAATCCTGCAGTAATGTTATATGGGTTCAGAGCCAGTTCAGGGTCTAAATTTGCTTTTGAAAAGTCCGAAGGCAAGGCCCTGTATCTGTCACCATGTATTTCCCAGGGAGATTTAAAATTGATAGGTTCCGTATTAAAAGTTTCACAGGTATGATCGCTCCAGAATTGACTGTACCCGGTTGAAAAATTACCGGTAAACATGAATTTATCCGGAGCATTCTTCATGACCAGGTTAATGACGCCTGCAATGGCATCACCTTCCATATCCGGGGTAAGGGCTTTGGTCACCTCAATCCGGTCAACCAGGTCAGAAGGGAAAATGTCCAGGGGAACATAGCGGTGATCATCATTCGTACTGGGTATTTTGATCCCGTTGATAAGGGTATAGCTGTATCTTTTGTCCATTCCCCTCAAAATAGCATATTGCCCGATTCCTGTAGAACTTTTATCAAGAGTAATTCCTGATACACGTTGTACGACATTGGCAACATTTAAGTCGGGGGATAATTCAATGGATTTGGCTGATACCACGTTCATTATATTGGCAGCAGTCTGTTCCGTTCTTCTTGCACTTTCATCTGTTGATATAATCTGGCTGCTGATTACATGTACTTCATCTATTTCATGAACATGAGGAGATAAAGAAAAAATTATATTTATTTTTGAATTGGCATCAGCTAATGACACCGTTTTTTCTTCTTCATTATAACTGATATAACTGCAAACAACCGTATAATTTCCCGGGGAAATTTTTTTAATTTTGAAAGAACCGTCTAATCCTGACATAGTGCCGATCTTCAATTCTTTAATATAAATTGTGGCTCCAACCAATAATTCATTCGTATTACTATCTTTAATAACACCGGTAATTTCAGAAGAGAATATATTTGAGAAAATCAGAGAACACATTAATAAAGATATTATAATTTTCACCACGATATTTTCAAGCATTAAGATGTTTCCAAAAGTATTTTCTATATACTCTGCAAACAATAGTAGATCTTACACTTAAGCTTAGTCATTCTGACTATATGCCTATTGATTATTGATTAATAGACCTTTATATCTAAAATTCTAATTCAGATCAAACAAATAATAATGATAATTTAATATAAGAGTTTTTGCATAACCTTCACTTAACATATGCATAACATTCACTTAACCTTCTGATAAGTTTTAAATCATAATAAAAAAATACATTTGTTACATTCTTAAAACAGGAAACATGGATCAGCCATACAGAATTATTATTGCCGACGATCATGCAGTGGTCCGGACAGGGTTGCAACTCATTCTTGACGAAACCGACGATCTTAGTATTGTTGATGAGGCGCGGAATGGGCAGGAACTGCTTGAGAAATTAGAGGACCATTCTTATGACCTTGTTATTCTTGATATAGCCATGCCGGGCAAAGATGCACTGGATGTATTGAAAGAAATAAACCTCAGATTGTCATCATTGCCTGTTGTCATTTTCTCAATGAATTCAAATGAAGCATATGCATTGAGAATGTTAAGCAATGGGGCTTCGGCATTTATCAATAAAGAAACGAAGCCGGCGCAAATTATTGAGATATTGCGGATTGTGTTGAGCGGGAAAAAATACATTTCACCCCAGCAGGCACAGGTCCTGGCAGAATATGTTTCGAATCCTCATCAGAAAGATTTGTCATCAGCTATTCATGAAACACTTACCGATCGTGAATTTCAAATATTCTGCATGTTGGCAAACGGAATACGGAAGGCTGAAATAGCTTCAAAGCTTGAGATCAGCATCAATACCCTGAGTAATCATCGTAATAATATTCTGAAAAAAATGAAAATATCCTCCAACTCGGAGATTACCCGATATGCCATTCAAATAGGTATCATACAATAAATGAAAAGAAATAAAATTATTATCGGAATCATTTTGTTATTGTTTTTCACGGGAATTATTTTTTATATAGTTCATAAAAAATCGGAAAAACGAACATGTACCGAAAATATCCGGATAAAAAATTTATTGGATCAATCCGCTTTATTACTAGACAACTCGCCCATGATGGCTTCCAAAAAAGCAAATGAAGCGCTGAACCTTTCAAAATCGTTACATAACGAAGAATATATCATTCAATCTATAGAATTATTAGGGTTGGTTAAGGATATACAGGGGGAAACGAAGCTGGCCCTTGAGCAATATTTAAAAGCATATAATCTCTCAGTGATGGGGAGTTATCCGCATGAAATTTGTAAAATAATGATTGATATAGGTAAGGTTTATTACGACTGGGGACAATATGATACTTCTCTTGGTTATTTTACAAAGGCATTTGCCAATGCTGAAAAAAATAATGACAGGCATCTGATATCGGAAGCACTTACTTATAAAGGCAAGATTTATCATGTTACAGGAAAATTTGATCTGGTTTTGCCTTGTTTTCATCGTGCGCTGGATATTGCTAAAGAAACAAACGATTACAAACAAATTGCTTTCACCTTAAATTCAGAAGGAAAATATTTCTCAGGAACCGGAGATTTGATCACGGCTCTTCAATGTTATCAGGATGCCTATACTGCAAGTGAAAAAGTAAATGATCAATTGCTGATGGCTGAAGTTTGTAATTATCTCGGTGGCTTATACCTGCTTACCAGCCAATATGAAAAGTCTCTGGAATTTCATAAGAAAGCTCTTGGATTCAGAGATAACATGAATAACCCGGAAGGAATAGCAAAATCATATAATAATATTGGTAAGGCATATCTGGAGTTACATAAAACAGATAGTGCTCTTGTATATTTTAAATTATCATTAGACTTATGCGACCAGACCGGTTATAAAAAAGGATATGTAAAAGCGCTGACCAATATGGGGAAAGTATATTATTTTAAAAATAATTTAAAAATATCTGAAAAATACCTGATGCAGGCATTTAGTATTTCAAAAAATGCCGGATATATACTGGGAATTGCTGAATCAGGACAGGTGTTGGGTGATTTATACAGGACAAAAGCATTCATAGATAAAGCGCTGGTATTTTATGAACTTAGTTTAAAAAGTCTTAAAAAACAGGATTTCGATGAGTTATTGCGAAACAATTATCAAGGGTTGTATGAGTGCTATTTAATACGAGGAGATTATAAAAAGGCTTTGACTCATCATGAAATGCTTCTTGAAACAGAGAAAAAACTATTAAATGTTGAAAACAACCGGCAGCTTGCCATATTACAGTTAACCTTTAACAATGAAAAAAAGGAAAAAGACAATCAGGTATTAAGAAAAGATAATGAATTAAAAAAAATGACAATTAAGCGGAAATCCATTTTTCTGTGGTTTATAGTTGCTTTGCTTTTTTCCAGCATTTTATTGTGTTTATATATATATAACCGGTTTTACTTTAAAATCAAAGCCAACCAGAAGTTGGAAGAACTTAATAAAGAATTGAACAATGTAAATGAAGAAAAAGATAAGTTGTTTTCCATCATTGCCCATGAGCTTCGCAATCCCTTATATTGGTTCCAAAACTTAGCTGAAGTATTATCGAAAAATTATCACAATATGGAGCCGGCAAAAATTCAAAAATCTTTATTGTCTCTTGATGAATCAGCGAAAAACGCCTTTCATCTGATGGATAATTTATTGTATTGGTCCCGTTCGCGTTTGAACAGAATTAATCCAAGGAAAGCTGTCTATCCATTGAATGTTCTTATTAAAGAATCTTTGAAAATGTTTGAAACCATCATTCAATATAAGAAAATAAATCTTACTATTAATATTCCCGGTGACATTAAAGTATATGCTGATTCTGATCTGCTTAGCTGTGTAATCAGCAATCTTGTTTCAAATGCTATTAAATATACACCCTTTAGAGGGATGATTTGCATTCAATGTACTATGGACAGTGAATTTGTTACAGTTATTGTAGATGATACAGGCACAGGCATTGATTGTAAAAATCCTGAAGATATTTTTAATAATGAAGATCACATCTCCAATCCGGGATTAATGAATGAAAAAGGGTCTGGATTGGGATTAAAATTATGCAAGGAATTTGTAGAGCAAAACGGAGGAAATATCCGGGCGACTATGAATGAAGGCAGGGGAGCCCGGTTTCTGTTTACTGTTCCTGTTCTGAATCCATTAGAAGGGACACAGGCTGGAAATCCGGTAAAATGTGCTGGTGCGGAAACGGGTTCAATGCTGATGCGTGGTTAAAGAGCGGAATTTTTTTTGTGGTATATTAATCTTAATAGCGAAGGATATACGACTAATAATAAAGGCAAGGCAATAATAAATCCACCTATAACAGCTATGGCAAGTGGTTGGTGCATCTGTGCCCCGGTTCCTATTCCGATTGCAAGAGGGAATAATGCGAGGATAGCTCCGATAGCAGTCATCAGTTTAGGTCTTAATCGTGTTGATATGGCATAGATAATTGAGTTTTCAACGGTTTCCGTATTTAACATCGTTGTAAATTGCTGATAGGTGAAAATAGCGTTTTCCCCGATAATACCCACGATCATTATGATTCCTGTATAGCTGCCCACATTCAGCGGGGTACCGGTAATGTACAATGCGATGAAGCTACCTGCCATGCCCAATACTGCTATGAATAAGATCAGGAAGGCTGCTTTAAAATCGCGGAATAAAAACAACATGAGTGTAAATACCAGCAACCCTGATAAAAATAAGATCAGCAACAATTCATTAAAAGATTTTTTCTGATCGGCATAAGCTCCGCCGTAGTCAATGTAATATCCCTGGGGCAATGAAATTTTTTCTATTCTTTTCTGAATGTCTTTCATCACGCTTCCTAAATCTCTTTGATTTAAGCGACCTGTTATGATGGCAACCGATTGCAGGTTGTCCCTTTTGATTTCGGCTGAACCTTCCTTTAATTCAACTGATGCCAATTCAGTAACAGGCTTTAATTTGCCACCGGGAAGAAAAATAAACTGATTTTTCATATTCTCAACGGATGCTTTTCTGCTGCCGGGATAAATGATTCTGATATTGGTATATTGTTCCTTTTCAGGGATGCTTCCAGCCACATTCCCTTCCAGTTGTGTCTGCATCTGGTATTGAAAGTTTGCAGGTGTCAGGTTATATTGAGCCAGTTTGTTAAAATCTGGTTTTACCTCAACAGAAGGCCCGGCTATCACAATTCCATTGAATACATCGGCAGTACCGTCCACCTTTTCCACTTCATGTGCAATTTGCCTTGCAAGCTCATTAAGCTTCTGTTGGTTATCACCAAAAACTTTTATCTCAATGGGTTGTACGGATGCCATCAGATCTCCCAGCATATCATTGATGACTTGCCCGAAATCAATGCGCAGTGCAGGCTGTGTGGATTCAATTTTTTTCCTGATATCGTCAATGACCTCTTCCGTGCTTCGTTTTCTGTTTTTTTTCAGTTGAATTAGATAGTCACCGTAGTTTGGTTCTGTAATAAAAAAACCCATCTGCGCCCCGGTCCGTCTTGAATAACTTTTATATTCGGGAATATTTACAATAATCTTTTCAACTTCCTGCAACATCCTGTCGGTTTCTTCCAGCGATGTACCCGGAGGGGATGTATAATCAAGCACTATTGAACCTTCGTCCATTTCCGGCAAAAAGCCGGATTCTATGTGGGGAATGATATAAACAAGGGAGGCAATTAAAAGCAGTATAAAACAAAGACTGATCACCGGATTATGAATAAAAAAATGAACCCAGGGTCTGTTTTTTACAATTTTTATTTTTGACTTCTTGTTTTTCCCTTTTCCCAATCTGAACCCGGAGAACAAAAGGTAAATGACTGGCAAACCGATCCATGTTACAAAGAATGAACAAACAAGGGTAATGATCATTGTATTGGTAAGCACATTGAAATAAGCTCCAGCCACTCCCCCCAGAAGCATGAAGGGAACGAAAATGATAATTGTGCTGATGGAAGAACCAACCATAGACGGCAATAAATAATTTACTGATTGTTGAATGATTGATTTTATATCTTTGTCCGGATGTTCTTCTGATGTTCTGTGTATCTGCTCCATTACGACCACTGCATCATCAATGATAAGACCGATGGCCGCTGCTATGGCGCCAAGTGTCATAATGTTCAGGTTGTAACCGATGCAATAAATAGCGATGATGGTAAATAAAATAGTAATGGGAATTGTGATTAAAATAGTCAGACTGGCTTTTAAAGAGCGCAGAAATAAAATTGTGACCATCATGGCCAGGAGCAAACCAAGCCACAAACTTTCATTCACGCTGTGAATGGCATCGTCAACAAATTCTGCCTGGTTGTAGTACGGAGAAACAGTAACATCCCCGGGTAGAATATGATTCAATTCTTTTTCTTTCGCACTTATTTTTTCAGCCAGTTCAACAAGATTTGAGTTGGGTTGCTTCAGAACAGTTATTAACAGGGCTTGTTTGCCGTTCGCGTTGATTTTGGAATATTCTATTTTTTCATGAACCTCGACCGACGAAATATCTTTTAACCGGATGATCCGTTTCCCGTCATTTTTGATCACGGCATTTTCAATATCGGATTTATTATACAGTCCGGCATTGGTAACTGTAAGATAGAGCCGCCTGTAATCCGAGGTATACCCGTTGGCAATAATAAAATTAGTCTGATTGAGGGCCGTGCTAATTATTTCCGGGGTTATGGACAAAGAACTCATTTTTTGAGCATTCAGAAGAATCCAGTATTCTTTGACTTTCCCCCCAATAATTTGTACAGAGGATACACCTTCAATCTGTGACAGGAATGGTTTTATAATATAGGTGGCAATCAGGTTCAGTTCAATGGGTGTCTTTGTCTTGCTTTCCAGTGCAAAACCCATCACAGGCAGAATGGAAGGATTCATTTTTTCAACTTCTATGGTTACATCCTGCGGAAGTTGGTTTTTAACCTGGTTGATGCGCAACTCAAGCATCTGGAGATTTATATTGATATCAGAGTTCCATTTTAAAAATGCAGAAATTTCGCAGGAGCCTCTGCTGGTAATGCTTCGGATCACTTTTAAATCCGGAACTTGTTTAATGGCATTTTCCAACGGTCTTGTTACCGAAATCATCATTTTATCAACTGGTTGTTCCCCATAATCGGCGATCACTTTAATTTTCGGGAAGGTGATTTCAGGAAATAAAGAAACCTGAATGTGCCGGTAAAAAAATATTCCTGAAAGGATAATGATTGCCAGTACGAGAGAAACAGGATTTTTATAGGTATGAAAGAAATTCTTCATGCTTATTCTTTATTAATAGAAACTTTTGCAGTATCGTCCAATCCATAGTTTCCTGTCATTAATATCCGGTCTGATTTTTCAAGTCGTGGTTCAAGAACTTCAATTTTATCAATCGTTTCTATTCCTTTTTTGATTGGAATTTTAACAGCCACTGAATCATTAATCAGTTTCATAATCCAAAACCCGGTTTGTGTTTCATTGGTTAGTATGGCAGGTTTTGGAAGTATTATTGCCAGTTTTTTTGAATTCTTAACAATTCTTACTTTTACAATCAGGTTTTCAGGAAATTGTTTACCTGTGGCAGGAGTTACAATATAGGTTTCAGTCTGCACCGTAATATCCATCGCGGGCAGTTTGGTCTTTATGGTGCCTTTGAACCTGCTGCTGTCGGGCATCGTTAGTTCGCAAACCTCATTTATTTTTAGTAGGTTGGAAAATTCAAAGGGAACCTGTAATAAAAATACCAGACTGCTGGGATCGGACAAAATACACAATTCATCGCCTTCCTGAATAAAGTCGCCTTTGAAATGGCTGATGGAACTGATAACCCCATTTTTGGATGCTATTATTTTTATCAACCCGTTAAAGTTAATATGAGTGTTTGAATCGGTGGCGTTGTTTGCAAGGGCAGCAGCTTCTTTGGTTTTAAGAGTAAACAGTGTTTGTCCTTTCTCAACATGGTCGCCCATGTTTATATTGGTGCTTTCAAGAAGTCCAGTGGTGTTTGAACGAACCGTATTTTTTCTGATAAAATTGGAAACGGCGTTTAACTCTATCGTTTCAGCAATTGGTTCCATTCGGATTCCGGTGATGGTAACCGGAGTTACCGGTTTTTCAATGGATCCTTCAGTTTCGGGCTTGCTGCTGCAACCATATATACTTAAGAAGATAATAAAAATAATTCCTGATTGATAGTTCATTCGGTTAATATTTAATTTTTAATTGTCTCATGGAGCTCGCAACTATCATTTTAATTTTAATTGTATATGCTCGGTTCATTCGCATCCTATTTTTATTGTTGTCTCAAATAATTGATTTCATTTATAACCTGCCATTCCCGGATTTGCATCAGATTCTGGTTTCTGTTAATGTTGATATGATTTTTAATTGCATTTACCAGTTCCAGAATTGTTATGTTTCCCATGTTGAGTTGTTCTTTACTTATTGATACTAATTCTTCTGATGTCTTTAACTGTGCTGCAAGCTGTGCTTCCATTTCCTTCGTGTTCACCAGTTCTTCATTTAATTGCTGGATCTGTTGGCTATATTGATTCAAAAAGAAGTTTTTATAATATAATCTGGTATTTTCGCGAATTGATAATTTCTGATAGTCTAATTTTTTTCGTCCGCCATCATAGATTGGTACGCTAAAGTTAATTCCGGCGCTGTATCCAAAATGATTTTGTATCAGAAGCGGATTACTGCTGAGGAATCCAGCATCTGCAAACCAGTTAAATTTTGGGCGATAACGGATATCCACAGCTGCTTTTTCATTTAATATTTGCATACTATCTATTTTATATTGAAAAAACAAAGGCGATGAAAAGATGTCAACGGGATCATTTCTTTTAATATCAGGATTACTGAGATCAGTGCGGATCGTATCATGCAATCCGCATAACTGATTTAACAAATACCCGTCTCTTCTATACATCACTCTTAATTGTTTTATAAGCATTTCCTGACTTTGTATTTCTATTGAAAGCGTTAAATAGTCCATTTGTTTATAAACACCATGTTCCACTAAGTTTCTTAACACGTCCTTTTCCTGATTCATTAAGGTTAAAAATGATTGATTGAAAGTAACATCTTTATAATTGGCATAAGCTGCCAAATACTGGTTGGTAATAATTCTTTTCAAGTCATTGGTTGATATTTTTGATGTATTGCTAACGGATTGCTTTTGAATCCTGAACCCTTCATATTTATTGTCAATCATCTTCCGGTTAAAAAAATATTGAGATACGCCGACTAAAGATGAATAATTACCACCATTTGTAACGGCTTCATCATATCCATAATGACTATTCGAGGGAGCATACCATATTTGCGAATTTTCATCAACCTGAGGTTTTTGATACGCTCTCATCAAAAGGCTGTCAATAGTTCCTGATGAGATCTGATTCTGATAATCTTTTAATAATGGGCTGTTCTGCAAACCCAGATTAATATAATAATCCAGGGATTGTGAATACATCCCCTGACCTATAAATAATAATAATGATATGAATAAAGTGTTTCTCATTTTAAAATATGGCAAGTTAGATATTTTTTAGTTTGAGAAATTATTATCGTGTTTAAAAATAATTATATTGTAACATTTTAATGTGTGTGTTCATAGTAATAATAACTACTTCCGTATGGTTGTTTCATACTATATGTTTTGAATTTTATGTATAAGTTTAAATAAAATTTACATTCTTTTAACATTACAGATAACAATTCTTATTTTTTTCAATTTCATAATATTTAAAAACCATCAGAAAATGTTTTTATTCTATATTTACATAAAAATACTAATATTTATTCTTTTTGACAAATAAAAATTTTAAATAAGTAAAAATATGAAAAAAGTAGTGGTAATCTTTTTAGTTCTGCTCTCAGTCAGTTTTGTTCATTCGCAACAAACGTCTAATGGATGGTATAAGATTGTAAAAAACATTCATCCTGAAGGGGATGACAAATGGGATTATTTAAGTTCAGATGATCAGGCAAGCCGTCTTTATGTCTCGCACGGGAACATCGTGCAGGTGGTAGATGAAGTTAAAGGAGAAGTGATTGGACAAATTACCGGTCTGAACGGAGTTCATGGTATTGCCATCGCGGCAGGTATGAAGAAAGGTTTCATCAGCAGTGGAAAAGATTCATCTGTAACGGTTTTTGATACAAAAACACTGAAAGTAATAACAAAGATTACTGTTACGGGTAAAGGGCCAGATGCCATCCTATTCGATCCGTTCAGCAAAAAAGTTTTTGTAAATAATGGTAAAACAAATAATGTTACTGTAATCAATGCTGAAACCAACAAGGTTGAGGCTACCATAGCATTGGAAGGGAAGCCGGAGTTTTCAGTTTCGGATGGCAAAGGTAAAGTATATATGAACATTGAAGATAAGAACAGTATTGCAGTTATCAATTCCTCAACCTATAAAGTGGAGAATGTTTGGTCGCTGGCTCCGGGGGAAGGACCATCAGGTCTGGCAATAGATAATGAAATGCACCGTTTGTTCAGTGTTTGTCAAAACAAATTAATGGTCGTTGCAGATGCCGGAACGGGAAAAATAATCATGACATTGCCCATTGGCGATAGGACAGATGGTGCGGCTTTTGATCCAGGGCTAAGACGGGCATACAGTTCAAACGGAGATGGAACATTGACTGTTGTTCAGGAAGAAAAAGGTGACACATTCAGTATATTAGCAAACGTTGCTACTCAGAAAGGTGCACGTACGATTACGGTCAACACATTAACGCACCATCTTTATTTGCCCACTGCCAGTTTCGAAGCACAAGTTGGAAATGAAAGACCAAAAATTGTGCCAAGCAGCTTTGTCATTCTGGAATTGGTTCCTTGAGCCTTACACTCCCTTTCCCTTCATTACCGTAAATATAGTGTAGAAAAGGATCTTGAAATCAAGAAAGATTGACATATTTTCGAGGTAAATAATATCGTATCTGAGCCGCATGATCATTTCGTCAACGCATTCGGCATAGCCGAATTTGACCTGACCGAGGGATGTGATACCCGGTTTTACTTTAAGCAAGTGGATATAATGGGGCGCTTTTTTTATAATTTCATCAATATAATATTGTCTTTCAGGTCTTGGTCCGACCAGGGACATATTGCCTAATAAAACATTGAAAAAATTGGGAAGTTCATCAAGTTTGGTTCTGCGCATAAACTTTCCGAAGGAAGTCATTCGATCGTCATCTTTTCGGGAAAGTCTGGGTCCTTCTTTCTCTGCATCTTCAGACATGGACCGGAATTTAAACAAAGTAAAAGGTTTACCATATTTACCAATCCTTACCTGTCTGAAAAATATAGGTCCCCGGGATGTAATTTTTATACATATGATAAGAAAAATAAATAGAGGAGACAGAATCAGAACAGAAAAAAGTGCAACAACGATGTCAATTAATTGCTTCACATTTTGCTGCCAGGGAGGAATAAGGTCGTGAGCTACTTCAATAAGGGAAGTTCCGAACAAAGTTTTAACTTTGGCTTTTCCTTTAATATCGTCATAAAGACCATAAGTAGCTTTTATTGAAACATCAGTAAAATCAAGTTTGTCTAATATCGTTATGATGTCGTCATTATTTCCGGGTTCAATGGCAATAACAACTTCTTCGATTTTTTGTTTTTCAATAATGTCATTCAGATCATCAAATCTACCCAGGCGGGGAATGTATTTAGATAAATTATGCTTTGGATGCGGATTATTCATTTCAACATAGCCAACGAAATAATTACCATTTGCGCTGTCGAATCTGCTGTTCAGTTCCTTCAGACAATTAACAGCTTCGCCATTGTTTCCGATGACCAATGTATTAAATCTGATTTTATTATGATGAATTTTATAATTTGTGAAAGAAGTGATAATAAATCTTAATAATAAAGTAAGCGTAAAATGATATAAAATAAGTCTGTAAAATGAGTCGTAATAATTTTTATAATTAATGATAACATCGTCAAGGATTAAAAAAAAGAAAATAAACAAAGCCCCTATAAAAGTAACTGAAAGTGTTTGGATAAAGTCATTTAACCGGGATTTCCGGTGGATGTTTCTGTAATAACCTGAAAAATAATAAAGACAAATCCAGCATATTGGAATAATGATGACTCCCAATATCAGTGTGTGATTAATTTCCAAAAAAACATTAACTCCATACTTAGGTGATTCGATATAATATTTTCGTGACATAAAAAATAATCCCCAAGCTAATGCAGCCGTTATATAATCACAAAACAAATACAATAGCATTTGTTGCTTTTTATTCATCCTTTCTTTGTATTGTTAAGCGCACCTCTAAAACTTGCCCGCCTCAAAAAATATAGTTATTAGAGATGTCCTTCTGTTTATTGATAAAAAGTGGCTAAGGTAAAAAATATTTGCTTTCAATTATAATTAAAATCAAAACGGGAAATACCCTAAAATATTATCTCAAATTTATCTTTTAAATTATTTAAAAGCTGAAGGGTGATGACAAATTTCTCAATGTTAGATATTTGCGAATATTCAGTATGAAGAGATTCATGAAAACATTTAAGAATAAGTGCTTCATAATCATCCTGTTCTGTCTTATAAACTCGCTTATTTTTTATCTTGTTTGTTTTTGTAATTACATAGTTATTTTCTGTTGGATTGATAGAAACAACAGACTCTTTTTGGAAGAAGTTGCAAACGATTTTATCTTCATCAGCGAGGCGGTTAATAGTAAGATTGGCTACACAGGCATTGTCAAACTCGATTCTGATATTGATCAGATCATTTATTTTATTATTAACCGATAGTCCTTTGGCATAGGCTTTTCTGATATTGGCATGAACCGAATTGATGATAAAATCAAGATCTGAATATAATTCTTTAGGAACGATCTCATCCGGATTTTCAGAAGGGCCTTTGATCTGATGAATCATTTCAATAAAACCGGGGTTGTTAATGGATCCGGCAGCTGACTTGAATACTGCATTTCCCATTAATCCAGAGAAGGTAAACAAATTCACATTTGCTTCAATGGTTATTTTTTGGAGTTCATTTGCTTCAGCAAGAGTCAACATATGTGGGTTTAAAAGAAAAACTGTTTTTAAGTTCTTTAATGATTCAATAACAATATTAAAAGCTGAATCATTCGTATTACTGATAATGAGTGCATCCGAAAGTGATATTAGAGCGGATGGAGAAGACTGAAAAGCATAATCGGAGTTCTTATGAACTTTCAAAATCCGTTTGTCGAACTCGTAAACACCTGAAGGTTCAAACAAATTTAAAGTCTTTATTTTCTTTGATAATAAATCTGTTTCATTACTTAACCCTAAGATTCCAATTTTTAACATTATAATATTCTTTTCACAAATATATTACATTTGGAAAAATTGTTAAGATTTTTTGTTTTCAAATTATAAATTTTTTTTGTTGATAAGGTTACATTTGCATATTATTGAGATAATGGAAGATTCATATCGGCATAAAGGACTAAGAAATAAATTAATTGATGAACTGAAGAAAAAAGGTATTAATGATACTTCAGTGCTTGAAGCTATCAGGAAAGTGCCCCGGCATGTATTTATGGATAGCGGTTTTATTAATTTTTCTTATAAAGATAAAGCTTTTCCTATCGGTTCGGGACAAACCATTTCTCAGCCCTATACTGTTGCCATACAGAGCATACTTTTGAGGGTTAACAAATTTGATAAGATTCTTGAGGTAGGTACAGGCAGCGGGTATCAGACAGCTATCCTGATGGAGATGGGAGCTAAAGTTTATACAATAGAGCGTCAAAGAGAATTATTTTTAAAAACGCAGGCCATGCTACCAACTCTTGGATATAAAGCAAATTTCTTTTTTGGCGATGGATATGTGGGATTGCCTACGTATGCGCCATTTGATAAAGTATTAATTACTGCAGGAGCTCCTGAAATACCGGTTGCTCTTATTTCGCAGTTGAAGATAGGAGGCAGAATGGTGTTGCCATTGGGGAATTCAAGTTCCCAAAAAATGATTACAGCGGTAAAAACGGATGATAAAAACAATTATGAACTTACAGAACATGGCAGTTTTGTCTTTGTTCCTTTACTTAAAGGCACTAATTAGTGTTTGTCCTTAAACGAACATTCTGAACCAAA
>Ga0182030_10003453_pt1 | contig 33739 bp, 23 predicted proteins | sample 812S3MmetaG_FD_121299 | JGI IMG/M metagenome (GOLD analysis project Ga0182030, IMG submission 121299) | Permafrost microbial communities from Stordalen Mire, Sweden - 812S3M metaG (Illumina Assembly) | ecosystem: Environmental > Terrestrial > Soil > Wetlands > Permafrost | place: Sweden...
CGTTGGTTGACGTTGTGGAAGTGCTGTTATTCGTCACGCTGATCGTGTAATCAACGATGCCTCCCATCGCAGTCGAGGTCACATCAGCGGTCTTGCTGATTGAGAGGTCGGCGGACGGGGTGGTCGATGTCGGTTGCTGCACGAAGATCGTCGCGTGTGCACTGTTCGAAGAGTTCGAATCGGTCGTGCTGGCGGATACGGTCGCGGTATTCGTGATCGTAGAACTTGCGTCCCGAGCCGCTTCTGCGTAGATCGAAAGCGATGCCGTCGAACCCGCAGAAAGATTGCCCACCGTCCATACTCCCGAAGTCGCGTTGTACGCGGTCGGTGCCGTTGAGCTCTCAAAGATGAGCCCCGACGGCAGAAGGTCGTTCACCACCACGCCATATGATGTCGTGGAAGCGCTTTGGTTCGTTACGGTAACGGTGTAATCCACCGTCGTCGTGCTGCCCGCCACTACCGTCGTCGGATTCGCGTTCTTGGCGATCGCGAGAGCGGCGGAAGGAGGCGTTGAGATAATCGTCACCGGAGAGGGCTGTTGCGTAACAGTCATGCTGTCCGTGCAAGCGCCTCCATCGCTATACGCGAAAGTCGGAGCATACTGGATCGTTCCAGTGGCATTCACCGTCGCGGTGATGGTAAAGGTGATAGCTCCACCCGACCAGGTGCCAGAGTGTGACACACCAGAAGTCGATGAGGAATCGAACGTCAGTCCGGAAGGCAACGTACCGTCCGCCATAACAATGGTGACAGAAGTTGATGCCGGGACTCCCGCGCCACCGAAGGTGTTGGTGCCAAAGGTGTATACAATGGTATCCCCAACGTGAGGAGTCGCATTATTCACCGAGCCGGAAATATTTCCCGAGAGGGCACAACCCGTTGGCGTCAGCGCGTGCGCGACTGCGACCGAAGGGACGATCCCTCCAGACAGCGCGATAAAACTGAAAGCTCCCACAACGAATGCGCCGACGAGTGCCACAAAGTGGAATCCCTTCGCCACACCACGCTGGGGCATGAAAAACTTTTGAATGAATGTATTCATTCGATTTTAAGTTGTTATTTATTTTTTCGACTCTTTCCTAAAAAAAACACAAAAGAGCCTAAAAAATGTATTTGACAAGGTACAGAGCGCACAAATCTAACTGCAGTTGTTATATCACAAAGCTAAAAATAATGCAAGGATTGGCTGTTGACATCTAAATTAAACTATGGTATATATACATCACTCACTGGATATGCCCAAAAGGCTCCAGTGAAGACAAGAGCAGTACCTTGTCAGTCGGTCAAATATCGGAATAAGAGGAGAGTTGAGATGAAGGCACTTGGAACGTTTTTCGCAATCGTCTTGGCGATGTCCCCAGTGGTCATCGCCAACGCCCAAACCGCAGCGCAACCCACGTCGACCCCCAACGTCGTCACGGAGAGCGATCTCCAGAAAGCGACTGCGGGACTCTCGAAAGAGATCAAGCGAAACACTGCCGAGCTCAAGGCTGAGCTCGCGCGGGAGACAAAGGCGCAAGCCGATGCACAGCGCGCGGCCGACAAAGCTGCGGCCAACAAGCGGGACGCCGATCAAAAGGCTGAGCTCGCGCGGGAGACAAAGGCGCAAGCCGATGCCGTGAAAACACGCAACACGATCATCGGGATCGCGCTTGCATTGTTTGCCGTGATGCTCATCGTTGGCGCGCTCATTCGCATGAAGCGAGCGACGATGGCGAAGCAGACGGTGGCTGTCAACGCGGCGCCAACGAAAACCCCCACGCCAGAAGATCTCTACGGGCAATATCCAAGCCCCGCTCAGGTGAAAAAATCTCTTCTCGAAAACAATTTGAAGGAAGGAAGATTTACCATCGACCTCCCCGAAGACGGCTTGGTCTTTGAGTACCGAGCGGTAGTGTCTTTGGAAGGAACAACGGTCACCGCACGTTTCGCTGGAAACGGCGACGAAGTAACCGCTCTTCGCCAACTTCGCAAAAGAGCGAAGGAATTGTACGCGGATGGCGCCGGACCGCTGAAACCGATTACGCTTAAGCCCATCGGCATCCGCCGCGTGAGCTAGCGCGGAAGCGAACCAAAACGAGCCGACTGTGAAATATCGGTCGGCTCCTTTACTAAGAATGATCCGCCCCCTTCGATCTGCATTCTTTTGTTAAAGTGGCCATTTTCCTTTACCGGGAATGGATTCATGGAGCAAAGATATGCTGAGCGAGATGCAACCGGATGAACTGCGAAAGAATGTCTGTTAAAGTGGCCATTTTCCTTTACCGGGAATGGATTCATGGAGCAGATATGAAAACGCGGGAATTCGATTGTCGGAACATTCGTACTTCACCAAAGAGAGGAGCAAGACCGTGAAAAAGCTTACGCTTATCACAATGCTTTTCGTCCTGTTTCTCGGAACTCGCTGCCAGGCGTTTGAAAGTGCCCGCGCAACGTTTTTTGGGAAGCACGAGTGTCACGCCGCCGGTTCGCACGCCCAGCGTTGCAGAATCCTCAGTGGAGACACGCTATCAAAGGATGCCCTCGCCGTTTACGGCGATTGGCGTCTTTACTCGACGCTCATGGGCGCAAACCCAAACATCGTCGACGTCAACAAGATCTATACGGACAGCTGGATCATCATTCCGGACGCACCGTCGAACCCAAGCATCGCAGCCGCACCGGCGACATCTCACGTGCAATCGCACGCAGTTGTTACCTTTGCCGTTACGCCGCTGGTGAATCTGCAACAGATTCATTCGACGATCGCGATGGAACCTACGCCAGAATTTTCGACGCAGTTTCCTACGGAATCGATCGCATCCTTCCCGTTAGGGTCAGCGGAGCAATCGCTTCCGCTCGCTACGAACATCGCAACCGCCCAATCGCCCCTCGCTCCATTGCCAACCAGCATGGAAACGACAGCGGTAAAGCCAACGCGCATTAGCGGATATAAACTGGTGATGCCAAAAAGCATCGCAGCCGCGACGGGAATTCCTCTGGGAGTCCCGCTCACCACGCACTATAATCTCTATCGTTCGGCAGAGGCGCAAGCTAATGACCGGCCGATACAGTACGTGCGGTTGAAAAAGAAATCGTGGGCGCGGCAAGAAGGCAATAACATCGTCCTTTACGTCCCGCTCGCAAGCTTTCCTTCTCAACCATTCAGCCTTCTCATCGCCGGAGTCAATACCCCCATCGATGGAAAGCTATTTGTCGCCAACGCTCAGCCAGTCTATGGAAAACTGCCCGGGCCACACAACGGAATGCGAGTTCTGTTCGCTACCGTCGCCATGGGTGGAAGTGGGTACACACTCGCAGCCGCTTTTGGACCGGTTATTGGCCCAAGTATCATCGGCGGAGCATTTGCCATACGCGTCATACTTCGGCATCACGCAAACGTCGTGGTAGAAAATGCCGAAAAGCAGTACAACGCAGCATTAGCCCGGGCAAATACGCCCGCTACCATGGAGGTAGGCCAATGAAGAAGCATGTGTTTATAGTATTCCTGCTTTCTTCGGCATTGGCGTTTTGCCACGCGGCGACGCCACCGGAGATGACAGCAGCGCAATGTCAGGCACTTAAAAAGGTCTGCGCAGCGCAAACAGTAAAACGGCCAACGCCACGGCCGCATGTCGTAAAAAAAGCGACCTGCCCGCCGATGGTCGCGCAACTCGCACCCCTACCGCCGGTGCAACCCGCACCGCCGGTGGCACAACAGACTCCTACAGTGGATCTGTCCGTCGCTCTTGCCACTTTTGTGGAGATCAAGAGCACCGATCAACAGCTACTCCTCCTCGAGAAGCAGAATGAAACCGCAGAGATCGCCCTCAAGACGAGGCGACTCGAAGAAGTCGAGGTTCCGCAACAAGGAACCAACCAATATCGCGCCCAAACCGAACGCGAGATCGCGGATCAGCAGGAGGTTGACGACGCGTTGCTCACCACCGCCAAGGTCAAGCTGATGGGAGCCGAAGGCACCAGCATGAAAGTCAATGCTTGGGGAAACTTCATCGGCAACGTTGCGAGCCCGCTCACTGCATGGCTCGGGCGAACCCAAATCAGTACGACCACCAATATGGATCAGGGCAGCGTCAGTGGCGGGAACCTGACCAGTGGTCCGGTGTCCGTCAGCTCGAACAACGCAAACAACTCCGCAGGCGGCGCCGGTGGCAGCAATAGCACCAGTGTCAACGCGGCAGGCGGTGCAGGAGGCAATTCCACCAATACCGTCAGCTCAACCTCGAAGGGTGGGAACGTCACTGGATCTGGAAATTCCAGCAACAGCAATTCGACCAGCTCTACGGGCGGAAGCGTTGTTGGTTCCGGCAATTCGAGCAACAGCAATAGTAACGTCGCAAAAGGTGGCGCCGCTAGCAACAGCAACTCCAACACCGCACAGGGAGGTGCTGCGACCAATAACAACTCGAATTCGAACTCGGCGAGCAATAGCAATTCGAATTCGAACAGCAATAAGAACACCGCCTCGAACGCCAATTCCAACAGTAACACCGCACAAGGTGGCGCTGGTGGGAGCGGAGGCACAGGCGGACAAGGTGGTGCTGGAGGAAACAGTTCCTCAAGCGCAGCCGGTGGACAGGGTGGTGCTGGAGGAAATAGTTCCTCAAGCGCAGCCGGTGGACAGGGTGGCAACTCCAACGCAACCGGTGGTACTGGTGGGAACTCCTCATCCAGTGCGGCTGGCGGCAATGCTCAAGGCGGCAATGCCAATGCAGCCGGTGGAAATTCTTCCTCCAGCGCGACCGGAGGCAACTCCAACGCAGCCGGCGGCAATGCAAGTTCAAGTGCCGCGGCTAATCCGACCGCGACCGCGACAGCAAATCCGTCGCAATCGCAGAGCCAGACGGCCAGTCCGACGCAAAGTCAGACCGCCAATCCGTCGCAATCGCAGAGCCAGACGGCCAATCCAACGGCCACCGGTGGTGATCAAAGTCAAAGTCAGACGACGCCACCGAGTAGTTAGACAGCAGCTCTTTCCAATGCAAAACAGCAGACCCCGATCGCCAACCAGCGAAAGGGGTCTTTTTTTATCTATTTTTTAATTTGCCGCCGCCGCACCCGCCACCTGCAATCCAAAGCTGAATATACTCCCCTTCCCCTCTTCCGACGCGACCGCGATCGTGCCGCCCATTTTTTCTATTATTTCTTTGACGATGAAAAGTCCAAGGCCGGTGCCCACGATGTCCTTCGTTTTGTCGGTCTGCACGCGATAGAATTTTTGGAAAAGTTTTTCTTGCGCCTCGGCGGGCATGCCGATGCCGGTGTCCGCGATGTGCGTGACGAGCATGTTCCCTATCACCTCGTGCGTGATCGTGATCGTTCCCGTGCCACCCATATATTTGATGGCGTTGCCCACGAGATTCACCACCACTTCCTTTACACGATCCGTGTCGGCGAGCGCCTGCGGCAGCGGCGTGCCAGAACCACCCGCACCGTCCGGCAGTTTTGAATCATACGTCATCGTCACCCCCTTCTCGTCCGCGAGCGACTTCAATTCATCCAGCGTAGACGAGATCGCGGGCGCGATGTCCACCGGCGTCACTTTAATAGTGAGCCGCCCGGCCTGCGAGCGCGCCACTTCGAGAAGATCGTTCACGAGCTGGATGAGCCGCTGGTTTGACGCGATCACTTTTTGGATGAACGCGCGCGTGGCGTCCGGGATCGCGCCGGTCGTCCCGTCCAATATCAATTCCAAATATCCTTTCATCGCGGCGACCGGCGTGCGCAACTCGTGTGCGGCAATGAACACGAACTCGTCCTTCAACTGCTCCAGTTGCTTGAGCCCTTGCACCATGTCGTTGAACGAATCGCCGAGCTCTTCCAGCTCGTCGCCGGTCGTGATGCTCACGCCTTCGTTGAACTTTCCCTGCGCCACGCGCGCGGTGCCTTCCTCTAGTTTTTCGATCGGCCGCACGATGATGAGCGCGAGCGCGGCGCCGAGCAACAGCACGAGCACGAGCACGACGAGCAGCATGATCGCATCGCGCAAGAGCAACGCGTTGATCACCGCGTCCGCCTCCGACGTCGGCCACTCGGCGACAAGGCCCCAGTTCTGCCCATCTTCGTTGAGTGGTTCTCCTGCGGCAACCACGTTCTTTCCAAACGCATTCGCGTAGCGCATCTGCGTGACGGCCGTGAGCGCGGACGCGCCACCGATCACTTTTTGCACCATCGGCATTTGCGCGACGGTGGAACTGCCGACGTCGCCGGCGAGTGTGCCGCCTGCCGCACTGCCCGGCGCGGCATTCCCACCGCCCGCGATCAACGCGCCGCTTTGATCCACTAAATAGAGATAGCCGGTGTCGCCCACGCTTGACGACGCAATAATATTTTGCAGCTCGCTGAGCGCGGCGACGCCCGTGATGACGCCAATGATGTTGCCATTGCTGTCTTTGACCGGTGATGCAAACGTAACCACCGGCACGCTCGCCCTCGTGGTGGCATCCGCCGCGTACGATACCGGGCCGAGATAATAACTTCCCGCCTTCGCCGCCTGGAACGCGGGCGACGTGTTTATGTTCGTGAGTGACGACGATGCGACCCCGAAAAGATCATTGCGATCGGCGGCGGCGGTTTCTTGCCCCGCTAAATTCACGTATGCCTCCGACTGCAAGAACGGCAACGAGCCCAGTGTCTGACCAAGCACGTATTGCTGTGCGGGAATGGACGACGTCGCAAAAATATTCCCACCGTACGGAATCTCCACGCTCGTCTGCGTCAGGATGTCATTATTGATGAACGACTGCACCTCGCCGGCGGTCTGCGTGATCACCGCCGCTTCGAGCTTGGCTACGTCATCGCGATGCGAGCTCGTGACGACGTAGTACGTCAGCGCCGCCGCCGCGACGAGCGGCACGATGCCGATGAGCGCCATAAAGAGGAATATCTTATCGCGCAGCTTGCCCTTAAAGGTTTTTTTTATTGGCGGCGTTGCCGCTGGCGATGGGGTCATTCTCTTTATTGTAATACACTTTGCAAAACGCGGCATCGTCGTGTATCGTTTCTATGTTCGCGGGTATGGTTCAGTGGCAGAACGCGACCTTCCCAAGGTTGAGACACGGGTTCAATTCCCGTTACCCGCTCACTCACAGATAGCAAAAGGGATATTCCTTTCTGACTCGTACTAAGAAGAATTCGCCAGAAAGGAATATCCCTTTTGCTATCTGTTCGTTCGTGCAGAGTGATGGAAATCGAACATGGAGGGATGGGTCGGAAGGGACGCGCCGTCCCTTCCGTGTAGGAGGGTCGCGCGTTTCGCGCGACAGTACGGAACCGAGGGTTCCGTAAGCGCAGGCCCGTTGCGGGCCGAGCAGTGAGATTCCCGTTACCCGCTCCGCTATAAATGAGAATCGAACCTCGCTGTGAAAAGTTTTTGATCTAGTGCCCATTCACCCACGCCATCGTGATGGAACCGAAGTATCCGACTGCAGGGGTAATACTCACACTCTTCTGGAACTCAGCAAGAGCTGCCTGAGTCGCTGTGCCGAAATACTGGGTCTCGTATCCAAGCGAACCAGCGTACGTGAGAGTAGAATTTACCGGGAATCCATGGGTGTTTAGATAATGCTGGAGGGCTTGGACATCCATCCCTCGTGACCCGATCGTGAGGTTGCGGGTAAATATATAGGAGGAGGAGTTTGTCGTGATCCCCGCTTTTGTCTCAAGCGCCTGAAGTTGCGATTCAAGGGAGACAAGAAGAGATTGCATCTCTCCTACGGTCATGCTTGCGGTCGAGGTGGAGACAAAGAGAGGGTTCAACTGAATATTGTTCATATTTGAGCCGTATGCGGCATTGAGGGCGGAATAGGTTGAGATTGCACCGACCCCCGTCCAATATGCAAGCGTTGATCCTGGAGCACCAAAATTGTTGTGGTCATAAATGTTTCCACTTCCATTCGTTCCGTTGTTATTGCCGCCCACGCCAGCAAAAAAATTATGGCTGAGAGCATTCACGGCGATATTGTTTCGGAAGATATCATTGCCAGCAATCGATCCATCGGAGCCGTTGCAGTTATAAAAATCGCCGTTGGCAATTCCCCACCAGCCGCCGCTCACTGTGTTGTTATAGATTTGGTTTCCACTCCCGTTGATGCTCTCGCCAACTCGGACGAGAAGCGATGCTACGCTGCATGTGTCGGTCGCGTTCACGGTACCGACCACATCGTCGTTGTTGGAAACGTTATAACTAAGCGTGGAGCTATTGTTCTTCTCAAGTATCAGACCCGGACCATAGTTGTCCGACGTATAGTTATCCGTGACCGTCGCGTGATCGCAGGTATCGGACCAAATGCCAGCTCCTTGAGTCCATGCCGATGTTCCAGTCATATAGGTTGATCCGCCATTCGTGACAGTATTGCCGGATACCAATGGACCTTGTTGCGCTACATTACCTGTGTTTGAACAGTTGAAATATATGCCCGCCGTATACTGCCAGTAACTGCTGGAAATTTGCACTTGGGAATTATGGTCAACGGTGTTATTTTTTATCTGCCAATTACTCTGGTGGTCCACATTCGCAGAAATGCCAGAGCCACCATTGTAATTTACCGTGTTTTGGTTCACGAGGAGATTTGTAATCGTGGCCGATGGCTCATTAATCTCCATACCGCCTGCGGCATTCCGATCCATGGTATTTCCCGTCACGGCCAGCCCACTTACATTCCCTACACCGTAAAGACCATAATCATTTGCACCTCGCAACTCCAGACCATTCACGTCAATATAGGAGGTACCGCTTGCGAATAGTGCGTAGTTATTTTGGGGTATCTCAAATGTGTTACCTCCAATCACAGGATTGCTTGTGGCATAGACATAGACCGAAGGACTGGAGTAGGCATACTGCGTCGAAGTCGTCAGACTGGCCGTACTGCCAACCAGATTGAGCGGCACGCTATTCCGCCAAACGGTGTTGGGGTCAATGGGAGCTCTCACAGTGGTTTCCCATACGTTAGAGAGTGAAACGCCGCTGATCGAATACGAATATCCATTCTGATCGTCCGGGTTGAATCCCGACTGTTCCGACGTCCAGTTATAAGAAGAACCTCCCGCAATTGAGACGATAGTAACGCCGGTCACAGAGGGAGTGAGCACCTGTTCGGCGCTCGCTGTGTCAAAACGGCTGGTCAAGCCCGATGAAGCACCCATGTATGTCTGCATAAAGCCAGAAGCTGTTTCATCTGCGGTTGCATATAAAACATACTGCGTCCATGAGCTTGGTTTGTTGTAGTATTCCGATGTGGTCAGAGTGTTATAGCTAGGATCGGTCATAGTAAACCAGAGCCAGTTCGTTTCCGTCCCTGCCTCCATATAGACCGAATTCCGAATTAACATTCCACTCGTTAGGCTGAAGGTTTGATTTGCCCACCCGTAAGGCGCTGTTGGAGTAACCTGCAAGTAAGCACCACCGGACTGACCGCCGCTTGGAATGATTGAGAACGTCGAGTCGTAGTTGCCGATACTCGTTGAAGTTGTCAAACTGGGATTAGGGAGCAACTGGCTCCCATAGGTTTCTCCTATGCCTGCGGCTTTGATGTAGCCGACAAGGGTATGGCCGCTACTGTCAGTGATGGTCAGCTCGTCACCAATGTAGGGCGTCAGTTCGCCAGCAGCGCCGAAATCGACGAAGGCGGTAGTGCTCGCAAGACTCAATCGCATATTCGGCTGGCTGACAGATCCCGAAACCGTACCCGTCGCCTGCGTCCAACTGCTCGTGGTATTTGCTAAAACCGATTCTGTAATGAGCGGTTGTGTTCCGCTTCCGTACGAACCAAAAGTGATGGGAGTCCCGCTGGCCCCGGACGAGGGAATATTCAAAGTCTGTCCATGCCACGTGTCTCCCGCTTTTAAGAAAATGTTGTCTCCGGGGTTGAAGGTAGAGCTGTTCACCTTTGCGATGGTCTGCCAAGGGGTTGAACGGGACGTGCCGTTATTGGAATCTAGGCCACCAGCCGAATCAACATAGTAGGTTGTTGCATGTGCAAGGGGGACAAGAAATAAACACACACAAAAGAGTACAACAATAAAACTTGGGATGAAGAACCTCTTTGATTTATGGAATGCTGGAAATGAGCGCATGGATTGTATCTAATCTATTCAGGCCGGAGTCATCGCGGAATGCTGCTCCTTGTAAATGCGAGATCCGCCATCCGGAGATATAGACACAGGCGATGGGGATTTCGATCTGGACGTGCTTATAGGTTAGTGATTTAATCCAAGTATAGAAAAGGACGCGAGTAAGTCAATGGACGTCCCGTGCGTCGTTATAAGACAATGGAATATGTATAACCGTTCGAATCATTCCTATTGAATCCTGATTGCTCCGACGACCAGTTATAGGCGGACCCCCCTGATGTGGAAACGATTGTGACACCCGTCGTCGAGGGAGTAAGTACCTGTACAGCGCTCGCGGTATCATAAAGACTTGTCTGACCCGATGTCGCGCCTTCATACACCTGCATGAAACCAGAGCTTGTTAGATCTGCGGTTGCATACATAGCGGATTGCGTCCATGAGGAAGGCTCATTGGAATAATTGGGTCCGTTGAGTTGGTTGTAGCTGGGATCGGCCATATAGAACCAAAGCCAGTTTGTCTCCGTCCCCGCCTTCATATAGACAGTGTTTCGAACCAACATTCCACTCGTTAGACTGAAATTTTGATTTGCCCACCCGTACGCTGACGTAAGGCTGACCCGCAAATAGGCACCTCCGGACTGGCCGCCGCTTCCGACGATCGAAGGGGTAGCGTTGTAATTCCCTATACCTGTTAAGGTCGTCAAGCTCGGATTCGGCAGTAGCTGGCTCCCATACGTCTCCCCCGTGCCTGCCGCCTTGATCCATCCGATGAGCTGGTTCCCACTATGGTCGGTGATGATAAGTTCGTCGCCGATATAGGAGGTGAGGGCTCCAGCAGAGCTGAAATCGACGAATGCGGTGTTGTTCGCAAGGCTCAGTTTCATATTGTTTTGGGAAACTGTGCCGGTGGCCACAGTAGGACTGGCGTAATCCGTAAGCGCAAGGGCGAGATTCGATCCTTTTACATAGAGGTTGTTATAGGGACCGCCGCTGGTTGATGCCAGGGACTGATATTTCTGGGATTCCATGACGGCGGTGAGTTCAAACTGGGTGCCGTTCGTCTGATAGGTATAGAAGAGATTGCTCGATGACCGGTTGGTGGGATCGACGCGGAGGGAGCCCAAGGGGGAACCATTTGGTATCTTATTGAAATTCACGGGGATCCATCCGGTGCCGTCCACGTTGCGATAAGAGGAAGATGCTTCGCATTGATAACTTCCCGAAGGGAGGGAGGGCATGCCCAACCCTTGGCACTGGTCACCTGCGGTAGAAGTGGCGCTGGGGTCAGGGATGGAAAGATATGCAGTGGAAGCAGCGCCCGGGGAATATGTCAGGGTCCCTCCCTGATCAGTGTTGTAAAGAGTGATCGCGATCGCGAGGGTCGTCATGTCGGAGACCCGGTTTGCGTCTCTTGATTGCCGGAGGAGTTCCGCAGGATTCAAAGTGAGCACCACGACAACGGCAAGGATGGCGATGATCGCGATGACGACCAGAAGTTCGATGAGGGTAAATCCCTTGCGGGGGGATAAAGACCAACGCGTATGCATGTTTAGATTATAGCACTCCAGAAAAATCCGGAATCGCAAATTTACTGCCATTTTCTCCGAAACAGGTTCTAACGCCATGGCATAGCCCGCTCATAAAAGTATTGCATCTGCGCCGGAATGCGAGTATAACTAGCAGCAGAGAGGAGCGACCTATGGCGCTCAGAACAAAATGTATCAAACATCCGCTCGGCGACAGCGACGGTTGGCGGATCTCCGTCATGAGCCACCATACACTGGACGACGGTATAACTCACGATCCGGATATCACGCCGGAGATGTACGATGAACACTGCACAAGGTTGAGCAACCCGCTACTCGTCGGACCGCTAAAGAGAAACGAGATATCATGGGGAGCGTTCGAAGAAAGATTTTTGTCTTATCTCAAGTCTCCCAACGTGCGATCTCGGCTCCATTCGCTCGTAAAGCTCGCCGAAACAAGCGATGTTACTATTCTCTGCGTGGAGGAAACACCCGAACATTGCCACCGGCGGCTTATCGCCGAAGCGTGTAAGGAAATAAATCCGCAACTTGAGATTATCATCGAGTGACCGTGTATTTGGCCACTCGATTTTTTTATTCTATTGATCAATCCGTCGATGTGGTCGAGGTTGCGTCCGGGACGATGATCACCATGGTCTCGCCGGGTTTTTTATAATTGAACCGCGCGCGAAGTTCTTTTTCTAAATTATCCGGATTGGAAAGATATTGATTCTCCTCCTGTAGGCTCGTCTCTTGCGTTTGGGCTTTTGTGAGGTTCGTCTGCACGTCCGCAAGCTCGCTGCCGAGAGACCATTCCTGTGCTACAAATGAATATACCTGAACGCCGATAAGGACAAGGAATACCGAGAGCACGACGATGGAAGCGATCTTCATGGCTTTAGTGTAGATGCTATAAAAGAAGCAGGCAAGGGCACAGCGTTATTCTTTCGAGGGACGCGTCGCGGCCTGTTGACCGCGCGCTTACTCTCGCCGCCTACGCGCCTCCGAGAAACCCTCGAAAGAATAACGCTGTGTCCTCTTATTTCTTCAATATCTCCCTGAAGACCTCCGGCGAGATGTCCACGCGGGCGCCGGCCTGAAGACGTTCCTTGCCTTTCTCCTGCTTCTTCCAGAGCTTCATCTTGCGCGTGCGGTCGCCGCCGTTCTTGCCGAAGTTGCCGAGCTCTTTCTTCATGGCCGTGATCGTCTCGCGAGCGATGATACGCCCCTGCGACTTTGCCTGCAACGCCTGCGAGAACTGCATCTTTGGCAGCAGCTCCTTTAGTCGCTCCACCGTCTGGCGGCCTTCGCGTTCGAGATCTTTTTTTGGCACGATGCGCGTGAGCGCGGGCACGACTTCGTTCACTACCACGATCTCCAGCTTCTCCACCTCCGACTCGCGCTCCCCCGCCAACTCATACGTAAACGACGCGTATCCCTGCGACACCGATTTCATCCGATCGTCAAAATCGCGGATCAGCTCGCGGAGCGGCATGATCGCCGTGATCAATAAATTATCGCCGATATTTTTCACTTCATTTATTTCCATATCGAACACCGTTTGCATGTTGAGCACTGCGCTCAAATATTGCTGAGGCGTAAGAATTTCCAGATTGACGAGCGGTTCCCACACTTTCTCCGGATGCTCCGGAAAATCCTGCGGCTGTTTGATCACGAAAATCTGCCCCTTATCCTGCACGCGATACGCGATGGACGGGAAGCTCGTCAAAAAATGCAAATTATATTCCCGCTCGAGGCGGCTCGAGATGATCTCAAAGTGAAGCTGGCCGAGGAACCCGACTTTCAATCCGCGTCCAAGCGCCTCGTTGGAATCCGGCTCGAAGCTGAGCGCCGCGTCGTTCAGACGCAGCTTCTCGAATCCGCGCTTGAGGTCATCGAACTTGGTGTCGCCGTCAGGATAGAACGAGATGAACACCACCGGTGCCGGCTCGCGATAGCCGGGAAGTGCGAGTTCGCTTTTACGCTCGGCGCCGAGCATCGTCGAATCGCGATTCGCCAAAATAGTGTCGCCAATGTGCACAAGCTCCGGCTCTTTGAGCCCGGTCGCGATGTAGCCGATCTCGCCCGTGCGAAGCTTCGGCGCGGCCTTCATATCCGGCAAAAAATATCCAACCTCTTTTGCCTTAAAACCATCGGCGCTTGCAACGAGGTGCATGTCTTCCGTCCCGAACTCGCCACCGAACACGCGTACATTCGCGATGATGCCTTTATGGTCGTCGTACATCGAGTCGAAGATCAGCGCCTTCGCGACATTATCTTTCGGCGTGGCCGGTGGCGGCACGAGCTTGACCACCGCCTCGAGCAATTCCTTCACGCCCGCGCCGGTCTTTGCGGACACGCGGAACACATCCTTCGGCTCAATGCCCAAAAGTTCCGCCGTCGCTTCCACCACCTTTTCGACTTGCGGCAAATCGAGGTCGATCTTGTTCACCGCCGGAATGAGCTTCAACCCCGCCTTCTGCGCGCCACGCAAATTGGAAAGCGTCTGTGCCTGGATACCTTTCGTGCCATCCACCAAAAGGATGCCGCCCTCGACGGCGTTCAGCGCGCGCGAAACTTCGTACGCAAAATCCGAATGGCCCGGCGTGTCGATCAGGTTCATCACATATTTTTTACCGTCTCCTGCGGTGTACTCCATGCGCACCGGCGCCATCTTGATCGTGATCCCCCGCTCGCGCTCAAGCGGCATCCGGTCCAGATACTGAGCCTGCATCGAGCGCATCGGCACCGTGCCCGTCATCTCAAGCAGACGGTCGGCAAGCGTGGACTTTCCGCTATCAATATGCGCAATAATGACGAAATTGCGGATATGTTCCATTGCGGGAAGTGTACCAAAAAATCAGGCACTCCCACAAGGAACGCGCGCTATCCAACCAATACACGGCACGCTCATGGCTTTACGATTTTTTCAAGCGCCAAAATGCGCCTGTCATGATTTTTGATCTCGATAGCAATATCTCCAATAGCAGAAAGAATACGCGCCTCAACCCGATAGAGATCCTGCTTCGTCGCCATGTTTTCCTCGACCCTCGTCAATCGGACATCGATATCCTTTATTTCCTCACGCACGGCCACAAATTCTTGCTGGGTCGACAATGCCAACGCGTCTATCTTTGTGTCGAACTTCACTTCCATCCTTGTCTCCAACTGGTCCATGCCATCGAAGAACATTTTCTTTGTTACCAATTCATTTTCATCTTTCATGGCTTCAATCATAAACTTGCACCACACAAAGTCAAAAAGTTTTTAATGATTTTTTAATGAGTGATATTGACTTGATTTAATGTTTGGTCTTGTGTTAAAAGATATTAAGTAGGAGAAGAAAAGAGGTGCGTGATGGCAGGGATAATAGCTGCTTCTCGAAAAATAAGGAAGCCAAAAACAGATTACTCGCTTGACGTTCCCGATACGGAGCTTGTAAAAATACTCCGCATCCTCAGCAACGATCCGCTCAATCTGAAAACTGAAACCATGGAAATTAGTGCGCTATCCGGAGGGGCGGAGCCATGTTTCCACATCCGATTCTCTTGCGAATCGGGTATTGATCCGATCGCGGAACTCAAAAAGTCCAGTGGGAATGTGCGCGAGCACTAAACCACGTCAGTAAAGAGGCGTCAGAAATTCTGGCAGCCTCTTTTTATATCTTCTGCAACGTCAGCGTGAACATCAGCCGGCCCGGCGTGCTGGTGGAGTCGTACGTAAAGCTCGCGAGTCCGTTCTCGGCGAACGCGTAGCCGAGCGGCGCGTCAACCTCAATGTGATACTCCCCCGTCGCGCCGCTCGGGCGCTCGAAGACAAACTGGTATTGCACACCGGCGGCAGGTATCGCAAATAAGTTATGCGAATAATCGAATGAGAGCGTAGACGACTGGCCTGCGTACGTGCGCGACCACATGGCAAACACCTGCTTGCCCGATTCCGTATGCGTCGTCACTTTTGGATAACTAAAATCTTGCTGCGTCGTTGACGCGATGGCGAGTATGTTGGAATCGGTGCTGTAACCGTCGCGCGCGTAATTGATCGGCGCAGGGACACTCTTGGCAATTCCGCCGCTCTGGTTCTCTAATGTGCTACCGTCTGGCACAAAGATTTGCATATAATCCTGGTTGGTCGTTTGATACCACCAGTACGGACTTTGATCGCCGTTATGCGTGCGCGTGATGGTAAGATTGGTGGTCAACGTGCCGTCACTCCCAATCGCGGCATCATAGTTGATGTTCTGCGCCACATAGAGTTCCGACTTGTCGCTGTTGATATCCGCGTTCGCGATCGCAAGATAATCGCCGTTGAAATTTTGCGGGAGCTGATAAACGTCGCCCGTCGCACCGTACGTATTAGCGAACGTCTCAAACGCGGGGTTTGTAAAATAAAACATTAAATCTTTGTTAGAAATCCAATTGGCCGCAAGTCCGAGCATCTGTTGCTTCTGCGCATCCGTTGAAGACGCGAGCTGTTGGATGATCGCAGGATAGAGCTGCGCCAACACCGCCTTCGGATACGTGGCATTGCCCCCCGCGGATCCCGACTGCCCCGCCTGCACGATCTTTTGGATCTGCGTCACGAGGTTGTCGGAGGTGAACGTGGTGGATGCGACGTTAATCGGCCCCGTCACCGAGAGCAGATCGCTCATCACCTGCGGCGTTACCGCGACGACGCCATCGAATGTGGTGGAGGCATCAGACGTGCTGGTAGTATATAATCCCGATTGCTCAAACATGCTGATCGTCTCCGACGCGGACGTCGGAAAATCGAAAAACCAGTTCGCATCGGCGGGGCGAAACGCGGTCTCTTCCAGTTGAAGCGGCGCGGGCGGCTCGATCTTTTGCTTGAACGCGAGGTCCGCATCCGCAACATCATGGAACGCAATATTGGTGATCGCGCCGTTATTAATAGAGACATCCGCATAGCTTCCCAAAAATCCCCCGCCCGGACGCATCTCCGACGGATTTTGGAAAAGCACAAGGAGGTGGTGCGTGGTTGACGCATCGGAGAGCCATGGCACAAACGCATCCAAAAAAGTTTCCGCGCCCTTTATCTGCGTGGTCAACGCCAGATAGCTTTCTCCACCGATCGGCGACGCGGTGCCGAGCGACGATGCCGCGCCGGAGAGCGTGCCGCTGTCCGCGTTGATCGCGGCAAGTGTGTCGCGCGTGCTCGCAAGGTCTGCAGCGAGCGCGCTGCTCCCGTTTCCGGAAACAAATCCGAACGCGTCGCTCTCGATGCTCGTTATATTGTTCGAAAGCGTTGCCAGCTGATTGGAAAGATCGGTAAATGACCGAACCGTGGCACTGCTTCCCGCGAACAAAGAGACGAGCGATCCCCAAATCCCTCCCGCTGACGACGCCGACGCATTCAATGATGAAAATTCCTGAGCCGCGGATTGTGGATCCAGGTTCTGCAGATCCTGCACGCCCGCCTGCAATGTGCCGATCCGGGATGAGATCGTCGCCGCAACCTCGCGCTTCACTATGTAGTACGATACCGCAAAGCCGCCCACAAAAAGCACGATCAGCCCGGCGGCGGCCCACTTGATACCGCGCGGGAGCGGTTGCCGACGATCCTCGCCACGAAACCGCCAATAGTTGCTGTTCGTCACCGGAATATCGCGCAAGTGGTCGGTGTTTTCCTTTACCTCGCGTTGCGTGATCTTTACTAGCTCGTCCGCACGGATATCATCCGCCGCATGCTCCGATTGCAGTTTTTTCTCCTCGCGATCAGCCATAGGGATATTTTAGCACGATATTTTTGCTATACTAAAAATACTATGAGGAAAAGACTCACTTCGTGGGGCGCGGTCACCGCCCTTGTGCTGATCTGCATCACGTCGTTCGGCCTAATGTTCTACGCGTCACATACCGATTCCGCGATCATGGACGAGCTCGCGCATATCCCCGCCGGCTATAGTTACGTGAGCAAGCTCGATTACCGGTTGAACCCCGAGCATCCCCCGCTCGTGAAAGCGCTCGCGATGCTGCCGGTGCTGATGTTCGTACAGCCGACGTTCCCCATAAACAATGCGGCGTGGACGACGGAAGTGAACGGGCAGTGGGATATGGGCACCGCGTTCCTCTATAATTCGGGCAACAACGCGATTGAGATCATCCAGGTGGGGCGCGTGATGCCGATCCTCATCACCATCCTTACCATCATCCTCGTCTACTTTCTCGCGCGGCGGTTTTTGGGAAAGTTATGGGCGCTTCTGCCGACATTTCTTTTTGCACTCGACCCGACCGTACTCGGGCAAGGACATTACGTGACGACCGACCTCGGCGCCGCGTTCGGCGTCGTCCTCTCCATATTTTTCTTTTTGAGATATATCGATGATCCATCCACGAAAAACTTGTGGTACGCCGGGCTTGCGTTCGGCGTTGCGCAGGTCACAAAATTCTCAACGCCCTTACTCGTGCCGCTCTTTATCTTTCTCTTCATTGTGCTCTGGTTGCGTGACCTCATCGCGCAATGGAGCACGACCGACGCTTCGCGCCGCGCGAAGACGTTTTTCTTCCGCCTTTGCCGCTTCGCGTGGAAGTGCGCGCTCATCTTTGTCATCGGCTATGCGTTCATCGTCTACCCGATCTATTTCCTATTCACCGCCGGCTATCCGGTCCAAAGGCAGGTTTCTGACACGACCGCGATCCTTACCTCATTCGCGAGCGGTCCCACGCCAACCGGCCAATTGTGTAAAGGCATGCGTTGCCTCGCCGACGTGGATATTTGGATGGCAGGGCATCGCCTTACGCAACCGATTGCAGAATACTCGCTCGGCATCCTGATGGTGCTGCAACGTGCGGACGGCGGCAACACGATCTACTTCCTCGGCCACGTAGCGCAAAGCGGCGGCTGGATCTACTTCCCCGCGCTCTTCCTTTTGAAAGAACCGATCCCGACGCTCATTATTGTCTTCCTCGCACTCGCACTCGCCGCGTGGTGGATCATTAAAAAAACATTAAAACGCAAATCCACCGGCGGACCGACGACCGGGCGGCGGATGCTCGATTACCTCACGCTTAACTTCGGCGAGTTCTCGCTCGCGTCGTTCATCGTCCTTTATTGGGGCTACAGCATGCACAGTCCATTGAACATCGGCATACGGCACATCCTCCCCACCCTCCCGCTCATCTTCATCCTCGCCGCCGCCGTGTGGAAGAAATGGGTGATGAAATTAAATTTCGACGCGATGGCATCCTCGAGCTCCCTCGCCGCGCTCGCCCGATCATTCTTATCCTCCATCATCAAATATATTTTTCTCATCCTGCTCCTCGCATGGTTGCTCCTCGAAACATTCTTCGCCGCGCCGTACTTCCTCTCGTACTTCAACGAGTTCGGTGGTGGTGTATGGGGCGGTTACCATTTCGTAACCGACTCAAATTACGACTGGGGACAGGACTTGCTCCGGCTGCAATCGTGGGTGAACGCCAACCCGCAAGTTGATAAGATCGCCGTGGATTATTTCGGCGGTGGCGACCCGCACTATTATCTTGGCAATAAAGAAGTGAATTGGTCGTCAACTCAAGGCAATCCCGCCGACCAGGGCATCCACTGGCTCGCCGTTTCCGTAAACACGCTTGAGCTCGCCACCCAACCGCTCGCGCCCGGCCAAACGCGCAACGCGTCGGACACCTATTCGTGGCTCACCGCGCTACGCCCGCCGACAAACGCGACCGGCACGTGGCTCGGCGGCGACATGGGCAATGTTCCCACGCCGGACGCCCGCGCAGGAACGTCGATCTTTATCTATCATCTGCAATAAGTTCCCCTACGACATAGGCGGCACCCTCACGTGTCGCCTTTCTTTTTATCTTTTATCACGTAGCAAAAACACAAAGGGATATTATTTTGAGGGCTCTCGGAGACGACGAAGGTCGCCGAGAGGGAGCGGCCGCGCAGCAGCGCGGAACGCGTACCTCAAAATAATATCCCTTTGTGTTTTTGCTATTTATAGAACAGTCGATTCTCCGTCCGGCAATCAACGTACTGCAATTTGCCAAAATTGGATTGTAACATCAGCTTCTGGATGACCGGCAAATATTCGTCCGCCGGGAATTGCAGGCTGAAGTAAATTGTCGGTCCGTTCGCCGTTTGCGCATCCACTTCCTCGAGCGAGAGGTCGTTAAGCTCGATGGTCTGCACGCTAAGGCCACTCGCACGCAGGACGTTCATGATGGAAATAAAATTTGGGAGGAACTCGTCCGACAATATTTTTTGATTCAATCCGAGCGGCATTTGCGCGCGATCGTACACCGTATAGACCAGATCGCCCTGCGTCTCCCCCGCCTTTTCAAAAATCGTGCCGGTGTTGTCAAACCAGTAGCAGGGCACATTCGCAGGCGCGGCGGCGGATGATGATGAAGCCACGCCGATTGGCGTAGTACCTCCGCCCGGCGGCGCGGAAAAACACCAGATGCCGAACGGCGCGCGCTCGGTGACGGTGATGGTGATAGTGTGCGAGAAATAATCTTTGGAGATGCTTGTGCTCACGAGCTGCGGGATCATCTGAAGTTCGCCCTGCGGGATGCTCGCCGGCCACAGCAGCATGTTATCGAACGTGAGTGCGGCGCGGAAAATGTCGCGACCAGGAAAAGCACTCGCCTCCGCGAGCGCGACCACGTCCACGCTCGAGACCGCACTATTCCCCTGCACCACCACATGATCCACGCGGAACACCGGCGAACGAAGCACCAGCCATTGCGCGACAAAAAATATCCCGTAAAAAACCACCAATCCGAGCGCGGTGAAAAGATACGCACGGCGGCGCTTGCGCTTTCTTTTGCGGTCGGAAATATACGGCGCGATCTGCATTCCTCTATAATACCGCGCGCCGCTCCTGCGTGCTACCCGATGATCGCCTTGCCTACGTATTTTTGCAATACCTCCGGCACCATCACCTTTCCATCCGCCGTTTGATAATTTTCAAGGATCGCGATGAATACGCGCGGGCTCGGCAACGCGGTGTTGTTTAACATGTACACATACTTCTTCTCGCCGGTCTTTGCATCCACATATTTTACGTTCAGACGCCGCGATTGCCAGTCGAGAAAGTTGCTCGCGGAGCCGGTCTCGGCCCAACGGTTCATCCCGGGAAGCCACGCTTCGGTGTCGTACTGTTTATATTTGCCCGCGCTAAGATCGCCGGTGCAGATAAGCAGGCGCCGATACGGCAAGCCAAGCTCCTCGTGCATCTCACCGGAGATCGCCACCATCTCGTTCTGCAACTTCGCGCTCGCCTCGATGTCCGCTTCCGCGAGCACTACCTGTTCCACCTTCATAAACTCGTGCACGCGGTACATGCCCTTCACATCCTTGCCATAACTGCCAATCTCGCTCCGGTAACACTGGCTGTAGCCCGCGTTCCTGATCGGAAGCTGATCCGCCTTCAAAACATCATCCGAATAGTATGCAAGCAACGACGGCTCCGACGTTCCCACCAAAAATTTTTTCTCCACGCTTTTTTCGCCGCTTGCTTCCTTATCGCTCGTCGCGATCTCGTAGATTTCATCCACCTCCGGATCATAATCAGTCCCTTTGAAATATCCCGTACCGAACAACACAAATTCCTTAACGAGCGTCGGCGGGATCATCGGCTTGAATCCCTTCTCCACCATCTTATTCACGGCATACATCATGATGCCCATCACGAGCTGCACGCCTTCGTTCTTTAAATAGTAACCGCGGAAACCGCCGATCTTCGTGCCTTTCTCAAAATCGAGGATGTCGAGCGACGTGCCGAGCGCCATGTGGTCCTTCGGCGTGAAGTCGAATTTGCGCGGTTCGTGCGATCCGTCATCGTTCGGGATCCAGCGGAACACCTCTTTATTCTCGCTCTCGTCCTTCCCCACCGGCACGTCCGGCGAAATGATATTCGGCACGCGCACCGAGAGCTCACGGAATCGTTTTTCGAGCGGCTTTAGTTTTTCTTCCTGCTCTTTGAATTGCTCCTTCAATTTGGCGCCCGCTTCGCGGTCCTGCGTCTTCTTTTGCTCCGCGCGGAGATTTTCCGAAAGCGTCATCAGCTCCCGCCGTTTCGCATCAACATCCAAAAGCTCGTCGATGACCGCGGGGTCCAGGTTCTTTTTTGCCGCCGCGTCCTTTATGGCCGCCGCATTCTCGCGGATGAACTTGATATCGAGCATACGCTCATTCTATCCCAAAGACTGGAAAATTCAATACTGTTGGCATATAATCGAATTTATGGCAAACGATCACTCGTCCGAACAGCTCGACCACATCCGCCACTCACTGGCGCACCTGCTTGCCGCGGCGGTGCTCAAAGAATTCCCCGACGCAAAGCTCGGTGTCGGTCCCACCGTTGAGAATGGGTTCTATTACGACTTTCTGCTCCCCCGCGCCATCGGGTCGGATGATCTAAAGATCTTCGAAAAGACGATGCGCGGCTTCGTCAATAAAAAGCTGACATTCACCGGCCGCGAGGTCACGCCCGCAGAGGCAAAAAAGCTTTTCGCGCATCAGCCATTTAAGCTGGATTTAATAAATGATTTCACGGGCAAGGGCGAGCCGGGCAAAGAAAAGGAGAAGCTGACCGTCTACGAGACCGGCGACGTCTTTATGGACCTCTGCCGCGGCGGGCACGTTGAAAATACCTCCGAGATCCCCGCCGACGGCTTCACGCTCGACAAGATCTCGGGCGCTTACTGGCGCGGCGATGAAAAGAACCAGCAGCTCCAGCGCATCTACGGCCTCGCGTTCGAGAGCAAGGAGAAGTTGAAAGAATATGAAAAGATGATGGAGGAGGCGAAGAAGCGCGACCACAAGGTCCTCGGCCCGAAACTTGATCTCTTCACCTTCTCCGACCTTGTCGGGCCGGGACTGCCTCTCTGGACGCCAAAGGGAACGACGGTAAGAAATCTTCTTGATGATTTCGTGTGGAAACTTCGCAAAGAACGGGGCTATCTTCAAGTGGACATTCCGCATATCACCAAAAAGGAACTTTACGAAAAGAGTGGGCACTGGGACAAGTTTAAAGACGAACTTTTCAAAATCGAAACGCGCGAAGGACACCTTTACGCGATGAAGCCGATGAACTGCCCGCACCACACGCAGATCTACGCGCGCAAGCAGTGGAGCTACCGCGGACTTCCCCAGCGCTATGCGAACACCACGAAAGTGTATCGCGACGAGCAGTCGGGCGAGCTCGCCGGACTTTCGCGCGTGCTTTCCATCACCCAGGATGACGCACATGTGTTTTGCCGCACGTCACAAATAAAGGATGAGATATTCAAGATCTGGGATATCGTCACCGAGTTCTATAGCGTGTTTGGTTTCGAGCTTTCCATCCGTCTGTCACTCCATGATCCTGAGCATCCCGAAAAATATCTTGGCACGCCCGAGCTGTGGCGCAATGCAGAGGAACATCTCCGCCAGCTCGTAAAAGATCACGGCGCAGATGCCGTTGAAGCTCCGGGTGAGGCGGCGCTTTATGGACCCAAGATTGACTTCATGGGCAAGGATGCCATCGGCCGTTCGGTGCAGATCGCGACCATCCAGCTCGACATGAACCTTCCCGAACGGTTCGACCTTTTCTGTATCAACGAGAACGGCGAGCGCGAACGCATCGTAATGATCCATGCCGCGATCATGGGCTCGATCGAACGATTCCTCTCCGTCATCATCGAACACTTCGCCGGCAAGTTCCCCGTCTGGCTCGCGCCAGTGCAGGCGACCGTCCTCCCGGTCAGTGAAAAATTTGCAGACTATGGAAAGAAAACATACGACGCGCTCGTTGCCGCCGGCATCCGCGCGGAACTTTCCGAAGCCGACGAGTCGCTCGGCAAACGCATCCGCGAGGCGGAGATGATGAAGGTTCCTTACATACTGGTGGTCGGAGAAAAAGAGGAAGGCGGCAGAACGGTGAACGTGCGCGATCGCAAGGGAGGGGAGAATGAGATCGCACTTGCGAAATTTATTGAAAAGATAGAGGGTGAGATAGAAAAAAAGAGTTTGTAGCCTGGAAATAAAAAGGGCTCTGGTTTCATCGTGTAAGCCAGGGCCCTAGGATTTTGTCTCCAATCGAAATTCAGGATGAAGTTAGCGATGAATAAACCAAGTATTCATCTCGTCCGGAAACTCTCCACGCGGCAACATTCTTTCCCGATCCCTTGTCCGACCCTTTCCCACTATGAACAGGAGAACAACCGCTACGAAAAGAATGCCCAACGAAATCCAAATCCACATCCACATTGCGCACCCCCCGTGGGCAAAACGAACGCCTCTGTTTATAATGCTACTAATAGAAATCCATGTCAACTATTCCTAAGCTCATCGCCATCGTCGGGCCGACCGCCAGCGGCAAGACCACGCTCGCTATCGCGCTCGCCAAAAAATTCGGCGGCGAGATCGTCTCCGCGGACTCGCGACAGATCTACTGCGGCATGGACATCGGCACCGCAAAGCCGACCGCCGCGGAACGCCGCGCGATCCCCCATCATCTTATTGATATCAAAGATCCCGATGAGGATTATACCGTCGCGGACTACCAGCGTGATGCCATTGCGGCGGTCAACGATATCATCGCGCGCGGTAACGTTCCCCTCCTCGTCGGCGGCACCGGGCTCTACGTGCGGGCGGTGCTGGAGAATCTGGATATCCCGAAAACGGCCGCCAACCCGGAGCTGCGTGCACAAATAGAAAAAGATATTGCGGAAGTCGGGCTCGCGGCAGTGTTCAAAAGATTGGTGGCGCTCGATCCGGAGGCGGCGTACGTGGTAGACTCGAAGAATCCCCGTCGCGTGGTGCGTGCGCTCGAGGTCGCGCTCGCGACCGGCGTTCCGTTCACCGCACAGCGTACGAAGCGTGCGCCGTTCTTTGACGCGCTCGTGCTCGGGCTCAATCCCGCACCGGAAATATTGCGCGGACGCATCGACCGACGCGTGGATGTGATGATGCGCGATGGGCTCGTCGACGAAGTTGCAACGCTTATAAAAAAATTTGGCCGGACGTCGAGCGCGTTCGACGCAATCGGTTTCCGAGAAATCATCGATTCTTTGAACGGCGAGCGGTCAATCGAAGATGCAGTTGCTGCGATAAAAATAAACACATGGCGCTATGCGAAGCGCCAGATGACGTGGTTTAAAAAGAGCAACGGAATCCACTGGATCGAAGGTATTGACGAAGCACTCCCTCTCTCACAAAATTTTTTACACTAGATTCTTTTCAAAAATCTCCTTTAGCATATCCGGCCGCGCGCGACCCTTCAGCTTTGCCATCGCCTGACCGATCAAAAACTGCAAGCTCGCAAGTTTCCCCTTTTTATAATCCGCGACCGCAGCGTGATGTTCCGCGATGACCGCGAGCACGACCGCTTCTACTTCGTCCACGTCCCCAATGCCAATGTTCTCACTCTGCATGATCTCCTCCGGGTCGGCGCCGGTCTCGAACATCTTCGCGAGCATATCCTTTGCCTGTCGGCTCGTCACTTTCTTTTCATAAATTAACATGACCAAATGAGCCAAGTGTTCCGGCGTGATTTTTAATTCAGCGAACGTCGTCCCGTTCAAATTCATCAATCCACGTAAATCACTGGTTTGATAATTAGTCAGATAATTAAAAAGGTATCCGGGGCCCATCTCTTTCGCTCCCGACTCCAATGGCTCTCCTTGTAACTCGGACGCTGCATTTTCAAAGAAAGCCGCTTGCTCGGGCTCCCCTACCAACATCCCCACTTGCTTCTCATTGAGACCATATTCCTTCGCGAACCGCACGCGCTTTTGCGCGGGCAGTTCCGGAATCGAATCGCGCAACGCCTCAAGATCGAAAACTTTTGTCTCGAACGGCGGAATATCCGGTTCCGGGAAATAACGATAGTCCTGTGCTTCCTCTTTTGATCGTTGCGCCACACTCTTCTGCTTTGCATCGTCCCAACCGCGCGTCTCCTGATGCACCATCTCGCCCTTATCTAAAATCTCCGTCTGACGCTTGATCTCGTAGTTGATCGCCTGAAACACCGAGTTGAACGAGTTCAGGTTCTTCACCTCCGCGCGCGTACCGAGCGTGTCGTCGTCGGGCGAAATTGAAATGTTGGCGTCGGCGCGCATCTGGCCGCGCTCAAGGTCGGCATCCGAAACGCCAAGATAGCGCAGAATCAACTGCAACTCCTTCATGAACGCCACCGCGTCCTCGGCGCTATGGATATCAGGCTCGGTCACGAGTTCCATGAGCGGCACACTTGCGCGGTTATAGTCCACGAGAGTGCTTCCATTATGACCGCCGCCCGCGTCGTCGTGCATCAGTTTGCCGGCGTCCTCCTCCAAGTGAATGTGATTTATTTTAATGTTTTTTAACATTCCGCCGAGCACGAGCGGTTGGCCGGATTGTGAGATTTGATACGCTTTGGGAAGGTCGGGGTAGAAATAATTCTTGCGGTCGAAGCGCGAGCGAACATTGGGCGTGCCGCCGAGAGCAAGGCCAACCTTCAGGACATATTCGATGGCCTGCTTGTTCGGCACCGGCAGCGTTCCCGGATGCCCCATGCACACCGGGCACACGTTCACATTCGGATGCTTCTCGTCCGAGACGTTGCGCGAATCGCAGAACATCTTGGTCCGTGTCTTAAGCTCCGCGTGCACCTCAAGGCCGATGGTTGGTTTATAGCTGCTCATGGTATTGTGTGGTTGCTTTCTTATGATAGTAGCGGAAAATCTTGCATTCTTCAACTATTTATTCTTCTTCGCTATCACAATCAAATTCTGATATACTACATAAAATGATCATCACCATCGGCGGAAATGTAGGAGCAGGAAAGAGCACGCTCGCAGCGATGCTTTCGCACGAGCTTAATTATGAACAACTGTATGTGGGCGGCATCTTCCGCGAAATGGCTGCGGAGAAAAATCTCACCATCGAGCAGTTCTATGAACAGCTCAAGGATGACCCCGCGATCGAACAAGCGGTGGACCAGCGCCAGGCGACGCTCATGCGCGAGAAGGATAACCTTATCGTGCAAGGGCGCATTGCGTGGTACTTCGCCAAAAGCAGCCCTTTTAAGATATTCAATGTCTTCCTCGCTGTCGATCCCGCAACCGGCGCGCGGCGCTCCGGCGAGCGAAAAGAGAACGCGGGACGATCGACCGATGAAATGATCGTCGCTACCGCCGAACGCGAAAAGATGGAGCGCGAGCGATATTCCATGCTCTACGGAATCGAAAACCATCTCGACGCAGCCCACTATGATTTTGTCATTGAAACGAGTGCCCTCACTCCACAAGAAACATTCGACAAAGTGATGGCTGTAGTGAAAGAACAATAAAAAAGACACACTGGGTTGAGCGAGTGGACGTTCTTACGTCGGAGCGAAACCCAGTGTGTCTTTTTTATTGTTACTAGCCCTCTATCGTAATCCCCATATTCTTCGCAGTCCCCATGATGATCTTCTCCGCAGCTTCCAAGTTATCGGTGTTCAGGTCGGGAAGCTTTCTTTCGGCGATTGCACGAACCTGCGCTTTCGTGACCTTGCCAACTTTGCCCGTGAGCGGGTTCGCGGCACCCTTCTCGATGCCTGCCGCAGCCTTGAGTAACGCCGATGCCGGAGGGGTCTTCAGGATGAAGCTGAACGTGCGATCCTCGAAGATCGTGATTTCTGCAGGAACGACATCGCCCTTCATATCCTTTGTGGCCTCATTGAACTGCTTGCAGAACTCCTGGATGTTGATGCCCTGAGGGCCAAGCGCCGTGCCGACCGGAGGCGCAGGATTGGCCCCGCCGGCGGGAAGCTGAAGTTTCAGCACCGTTTTTACTTTCTTTGCCATGAGTGAAATAGTACAGGATATTTTGATTTAAATCAAGACATGACAGCCCTGCGGACTAAAACGGAATATCCTCCGGCTTGATCTCGTCTTCTTCTAAATTTATCACCGGGATCTCGTCGAGTGGCGGAGTGGCATCCTTATCACCGCCATCCTGCGCGGGTGATGAAGCACCAGAGCCGAAGCTCCTGCCGCCGCCAGCCGATCCTCCGCCTGCGTTCGCCGCGCGCGGGCCGAGCTGCATGCGCTCTGCCATGACCTCCGTCGTCTTACGCTGCTGGCCCTGTTTATCCGTCCAGCTGCGAGTCTGAAGGCGGCCCTCAATGAGCACCATCGCGCCCTTCGTAAGATATTGCCCGGCGATCTCCGCGGTCCGCCCCCAAAGAACGACGTTATGAAATTCCGTCTGCTCCTGCTTCTGCCCGGCCTTGTCCGTCCACACGCGGTTTGTGGCAACGCCGATCGTCGTCACCGACTGGCCGCCCGGGGTTGACCGCACCTGCGGATCCGCCGTCACCCGCCCCACCAAAATGACCTTATTTAAATCCATGTTTTTATTATGGTGTTAGTTTATTTATCCCTATCTTAGCACATTATGCATTAAAACTATCTAAAAAGAAATTGGGTAAGAGCGTATCGCTTGGAAGGACGGCGTTCCGGCCTACTGGCCGACCGCCTTAGCTCTCAGCGCCTTCGCGCTTCCGAGATACCTTCCAAGCGATACGCTCTTACCCCCCCCTCTCATTTTTAAAAAATAGCAATAATCCCCGCGAGCGCTATACTTTAAATATGTCCATAGATATAGAACTCACGCTCAACAGATTTGGCTTTGGAAAAATTGCCGAAAACAAATATCAAATATTTTGGCTCAGATTTTCGCGATGGAAGATCCCAAATAAATATTCCATTTCCTTCGAGATAAACTGGCGAGCAAAAGATAAGAACGAAGCGAAGCTGCAGTAATAAATACAAAAAACCACTAGTTTTGAGGGGGCTCGCGGAGGCACGAAGGTGCCGAGCGCGCAGGCGGCCAGCCAGTAGGCTGGAACGCCGTACCCGAAAAACTAGTGGCTTTTGTGTCTGTTACTGCAGAATCTCCTCGATCTTCTTTTCTAACGCTTCATTACTGAGCGGCTTAGAAGGCGCAGATCGCGGGACTTCTGACGGTGCCGCAGGAGCAGTGTATGGAGTCGAGTTACGCGGGCGGCGCTCTTCGCGCAGCGGCATGGCGGACGTTGCGGTACGCTCGGCGGGAGCCGGCGATGCGATGACCATAAAGCGAAGCACATCGGCGTGGGTATTCAGCTCGTGCTCGAGCGCTTTCATATCATCACCGAACATTTTGAAGGTAAAGTACGCAAACACCGCCTCGGTATGTTTTTTGATCTCATACGCCAGTTGAAGCCGCTTGGCACGCGCCTCGGTGACGCCTTCGGCGTTGTGAGTCCCTACCAACTTGATCACGCCTGCCAGATTATCCTCGCTATTCAAAAGAAGTGCGAGTTCGTATTCCTTTTTGTCCTTCTCTTCGTTGGTCATTGGGTTGTATTGTAGCCGAACCGGCCGGAAAAGTCCAGTTTATTCCGCGGTGACGACGGCCTCTTCCTCTGCCACGTCCGACTCGTGGAGCATCTCGTTCGGCAGCAGATCGCGCTTGCCGGCAGGGATCAAGCGGCCGATGATGACGTTCTCTTTAAGGCCGCGCAATTTATCCATCTTTCCCTCGATGGCAGCTTTGACGAGCACGCGCGACGTATCCTGGAACGACGCTGCGGACAACCAGCTTTCCGCCGAAAGCGAGATACGGGTGATACCGAGTAAAACCTCTTCCGCTTTTGCCGGCCTCTTGCCCGCCTTCTTGAGCTCTTTGTTCACTTCCAAGAACTTCGACTTCTCGACGATCTCGCCCATCACGAAATCATCCGCGTCACCGCCGTCGGAGATCTTCACGCGCGAGAACATTTGCTTGACGATCATTTCAACGTGTTTGTTGTTCGGCGCGACGCCTTCCGAAAGATAGATCCTCTGCACTTCGTTCACGATGTAACGTCCGGTTTCCCTGGTGCCTTTATGCGCAAAAAGTTCATGGATATCAAGATTACCTTCCGAAAGCCGATCACCCTTGGCCACTTTATCCCCCGCCTTTGCATAGAGGACCGTGCCGCGTGAAACGCTGATCTCCTGTGCCTTTGCTTTTTTATTCTCGGAGATGAAGCGAACCACCTTGAGCGTGCCACGCTCTTCGATCTTATCGATCGTGCCGTCGAACGGGGCGAGGATAGCGCGGCCCTTCGGCGCGCGGGTCTCGAAGATCTCTTCCACGCGCGGCAGACCGTGCGTGATGTCCGCGCCGGCGGTACCTCCCTGGTGGAATGTGCGCATGGTGAGCTGCGTGCCCGGCTCGCCGATGGACTGGGCGGCGATGACGCCGACCGCAGTGCCAAGCTTGACCGGCTCATTATTGCTGAGATCATAGCCGTAGCACTTTGCGCATACTCCATAGAGCGTCTTGCACGTGATCGGCGATCGGACAACGACCGCATCGATCTTGGAAGCCTCGATTTCTTCTGCGGTATTGCGATCGATGATCTCATTGGCACGGACGAGGATCTTATTGCCTATCTTCACATCGTCCACCACGGTACGCGAGAACAACTTGGAAGCAAAGCTGTGGTTGAACTCCTTGCCATCGCTGCGCAAAATATCCAATCCCTCTTTTGTCCTGCAATCCTCCTCACGAATGGTGAGGTCCTGTGACACGTCCACCAAGCGGCGGGTAAGATATCCGGCCTGCGCGGTTTTCAAAGCCGTATCGGTCGTTCCCTTGCGCGCGCCGTGGGTTGCAATGAAGTATTCCAACACCGAAAGCCCTTCTTTTAATGAAGATTTAATAGGAAGTTCGATCGTCTCGCCCTGCGGGTTCTGCACGAGTCCTTTCATGCCCATCATCATGATCGGCTGCGACCATGAACCCCGGGATTTGGAGTCGACGATCTGATAGATCGGATTGTCCTTCGAGAGGAGTCCCGTGACGATCTTTGCAAGTGTTTCCTTCGCTTTTTCCCATACGCTGATGATGCGGCTGCGGCGTTCCGTCGGGGTAAGCAAGCCTTCGGCAAACTGGCTGTTGATAAGCGCTACCTCATCGGTCGCTTTCTGAATGATCTCCTTCTTTTCCGGCGGAGCTTTGAGGTCGGACATTGCCCAGGTGATGCCGGATACCGTCGCCATCTCGAAGCCGAGGAGTTTCATGCGATCGATCGTGTCGCGCGTGGCGTCCATGCCCTTCGTCTCGAAGATCTTGGAGAGCAGCTTGGAAAGCTTCGGCTTGGTCATGATGTCATTGATGTAATCCAGATTGCCGCCAATGGACTGGTTGAAGATGAGACGCCCTACGGTGGTTTCCATTCCATTGATCTTGACCGGCGTGTGAAGGGTCACCACGTTGAACTGATACGCAAGCATCGCTTCGTCGAAATCCACAAAGTGATGAAGTTCGCCCTTGGCCTCCTCCATGCGGGTAATGTAATACAGACCGAGCACCACATCATTGATCGGCGCGGTAATGAGGTCACCGGTGGCGGGCTTAAGCAGGTTACGACCGGCGGACATGATCTCACGCGCTTCCTTTTGCGCAGCTTCGGAAAGCGGAAGATGGACAGCCATCTGGTCGCCGTCGAAGTCGGCGTTGAATGCCGGGCAGACGAGCGGCGGGAGCTTGAGCGCCAAACCTTCCACGAGCTGCGGGCGGAATGCCTGTACCGACAAACGATGTAACGTCGGAGCACGGTTCAAAAGCACATGCTTGTCTTTGATGATCTCTTCCAAAATAGCCAGCACTTCCGGCGTGTGCTCTTCCATGAAACGCGACGCGCTGCGGATATTATGCGCGAGGCCTTGCTTGATAACCTCGCTAATGACAAACGGGCGGAACAACTCGAGCGCCATGCGCTTCGGAATGCCCATCTGGTCGATCTTGAGTTTCGGGCCGACAACGATCACGGAGCGGCCGGAATAATCCACGCGCTTGCCGAGCAAATTCTGACGGAAGCGGCCCTGCTTGCCCTTTAACATGTCGGCGAGGGAACGAAGCGGGCGGCGCTGTGCGGAAAGCTGCTGTGTGCCGAAGCGTGCCGAGTTGTCGATGAGCGCATCCACTGCCTCCTGCAGCATGCGCTTCTCATTGCGGACGATGACGTCCGGCGCTTTGATCTCAAGCAACTTCTTCAATCGATTATTGCGGTTGATGACGCGACGGTAAAGATCGTTCAAATCGGAGGTCGCATAGCGTCCGCCGTCGAGCGCCACCATCGGACGAAGATCCGGCGGAAGCACCGGCAGGATCGTCGTGATCATCCATTCCGGACGGCCGCCGTTGCGGATCATTGCCTTGAACATCTTGAGGCGGCGGAGCAACTTGCTCTGCGCCATCGGATCCTTTGCACCTTCCAGTTCTTTCTCGATCGCGGCAACCTCTTTTTTGAGATCAAGCTTCTGCAAAATCGATTGCACCGCCTCTGCGCCACTCGACGCCTTGAATATATTTCCGAACTTGCGGGAAAGCGTGAAATATTCGTTCTCGCTCAAGATCTGGCCGATGCGCAGCTTTTCCAAATAGTCTTTCGTCAGGTCCGCAGCATCTTCGATCTCCCCTTTTACCGTCTTATCTTTGTTGCCAACGGTCTTCAACTTGCCCTTCAGCTCGCGGTCGAGGTCTTCAAGCGCTTGCTTGCGATTTTCTTCTTTGATGTCGGTGATGATGTATGCGGAATAATAGATGACGCGCTCCAGTTTCTGTGCGGACACATCAAGCGCCAACGAGAGGCGCGATGGGATGCTCTTAAGGAACCAAATGTGGCTGACCGGCGTCGCGAGGGCGATGTGGCCGATGCGCTCGCGGCGAACCGCTGCGCGCGTGACCTCCACGCCGCACTTGTCGCACACCACGCCCTTATAGCGGATGCGGCGATACTTACCGCAGTAGCATTCGTAATCTTTGGTGGGGCCGAAGATACGCTCGCTGAACAAGCCGTCCTTTTCTGGGCGCTGGGTGCGGTAGTTGATCGTTTCCGGCTTGATGACCTCGCCGTGCGACCAGCGCAGGATGTCCTCCGCCGACGCGACGGTGATACGTAACGCCGAGAACGCGTCTTTGCGATCGCCTTCGTTTTCATACAAAAGTTGGATATTAAACCCGAGCGACTTTAACTCATTGATAAGCACATTGAACGAAGCCGGAACGTTCGGCTCTTTGATGGTCTCGCCGCGAATGATCGATTCGTACGCAGCGGCGCGTCCGACAACGTCGTCCGACTTGATGGTCAACATTTCCTGAAGCGTATGGCGCGCACCGTAGCCTTCGAGTGCCCATACCTCCATTTCTCCAAAGCGCTGTCCGCCGAACTGCGCCTTGCCGCCGAGCGGCTGCTGGGTGATCAAAGAGTAAGGGCCGATGGAGCGCATATGCGCCTTGTCCGCGACCAAGTGGTTCAGTTTGAGCATGTAGATCTGCCCGACCATAACGCGATTTTGGAACGCCTCGCCGGTGCGGCCATCGAAAAGCACCGCCTTGCCGTCTTCCGGCAAACCGGCCTTCTTGAGTTCGTCGCGAATCTCCGCTTCTGTTGCGGAATCCAATCCCGGTGTGATCGCGCGATAGCCAAGTTTCTCGGCAGCCCACCCAAGATGCGTTTCCAAGATCTGCCCGAGGTTCATACGGGAGACGACGCCCAACGGGTTCAAAATGATATCCACCGGCGTTCCATCCTCCAAATACGGCATGTCTTCCACGGCGCGGACCTGAGAAATGACACCTTTGTTCCCGTGGCGGCCGGCGAGCTTATCGCCTGCCTGCACTTTGCGGAGTTCCGCTATTTCCACCTGAATGCGACGGATGATTCCCGGCTCCAATTTGTCGCCGCGCTCGCGGTCGAAGATCTTCACGTTCACCACGCGGCCGATCTTTCCGTGCGGAAGCGTAAGCGATGTGTCCTTTACGTCGCGCGCTTTGTCGCCGAAGATGGCGCGGAGCAGGCGCTCTTCCGACGTAAGCTCCGACTCGCCTTTCGGAGAGATCTTGCCGACCAAAATGTCGCCGGCTTTTACCTCGGCGCCGATGCGGACGATACCCTCTTCATCAAGATTCTTTAATTTATCCTCAGAAACGTTTGGAATATCATACGTGGTGACCTCCGGACCAAGCTTGGTGTCACGCACATCGCACGAATATTCATCGATATGGATGGACGTAAAACGATCCTGCTGAACGACGCGCTCCGAGATGATGATGGCGTCTTCGAAGTTCGCGCCTTCCCATGAAACGAACGAAACGAGCAGGTTCTGCCCGAGCGCAAGAATGCCGTTCTC
>Ga0182030_10003455_pt1 | contig 33738 bp, 24 predicted proteins | sample 812S3MmetaG_FD_121299 | JGI IMG/M metagenome (GOLD analysis project Ga0182030, IMG submission 121299) | Permafrost microbial communities from Stordalen Mire, Sweden - 812S3M metaG (Illumina Assembly) | ecosystem: Environmental > Terrestrial > Soil > Wetlands > Permafrost | place: Sweden...
GCTGATAGCTAGGGTCGGGAGCACGAAGGCGATGCCGCGCTCCTGCATGAGCGCGTCAGGCTACTGACCGCGCTCCTTCCAGCCCATTGCTGTGGCCTGAATTGACGGCCAGATGCGGCTTAGTGAGCGTGCCAAAAATAGTCGCTACTTTCGCACAGCATCACGCCCACCGTTAGCTCCCAAAATCTCCAGTAAAAATAGCACCTTCGGCTCATTCGAAGAAGGGCCTCGATTTCCCTCTTGCCGGAATAAATGCGACTGCCATGCGGGAATAGGCGCGACAAACCCGGCCGTCTGCGTGAATAAGGACGACAAGCTGGGTCAGGCGGAGGGCTAGCGGGAATAAGGGCGACCGGCAGGTAGGCGGTGGGTGGCTCCGGGGCCGCGGGGGCGTTCGGGCAATCGTAACGGGGGGCGTCTGGCTACGATGGAAGCCTTTGCCCGTGGACGTGGAGCCACCAGCAATACGGACGTTGTGATCCAGGGTCGTAATCGACGGGTGCTGGAAACGAACTGATTTTGCGGCTATCTGGCGAGTACGCCCAGTGTTCGCAATCGCTCGATAAATCCAGCCCCAACGGATCGACTCAGGTGTAGACACCAAACTTCATGCGAACCAGAAGCGTTTTGACCAGCTCCGTGCCTTGAGTGGTGGCCAATAGATCCAAGGGTCGCTTCCAGGCCAGCCCAAACTGGGGGCTCTTTATCCAGGTATTCGCTGCCTCCGCTGAGCCCAGAATGGCTGTCGCTTGCTCAATAATCCTCCTCGAACGCGCCGGAACTGTTCTCGCCTGTACATGCGTCTTGGCGAAAAAGGCGTAGACCTCCACGCGCTCCTGCTTGGTCAACAGGCAACCAAGGGGTGATGAGCTTCTGAGTCGGGTCGACTCTTCGGTCAACCCCATGGCTACGGCCGCGATATCTTGTGGCGTGCCCTCCAATATCGTTCGCCACTCGCGGAGCGCTTGTGGGACGGGGTGCTGCTTCGATATCCACCGCTCAAGCAACCTTCGCGCCGCATATATGCGCGAGGGGTCGTAGAGAATCTTCCTGGCGGCTAGAAAGTTGAGCATGGCGCTCCTGAGGTCGTGCGCCATGTGGTCAGAGTATGTGCCGGTGAAGGGCTGTTCTTTCTGCCGTGCCTTCTTGGGTGGCCGGGTGACCAGCAGTTTTTTGGCCATGTCCCCCAGGTTCACTACGTCCGCGAGGACGTCCTCCGCTGTCATATACCGACCGCGAACTCCTGAAACTGATTGGTCACCGCGTTCTTCGGTGCGTCTGCTGTTAGAAGCACGCACCGCGGTGGTTTTCCCGGATGTATTGGCTCCGCTCTTGGAGGGCACCTTGCCTTTCTTCAAAGCCTTCCGGGGCCTTGAGCGCCCGTTCGAGGCGGCAGCCCTGACTTGAGCTGCGCTTTTTGATGGATGTTTCATGGCGCTATCAGTCCTGCGGGAAGCAAGCTGCCAACCCGGCGTGCAGGCGCGCTTGTGCGTCCGGGCATGCAAGCCCAAGCTGCGGTGGTACCCAGATCAGCCGATCACGCTCGCGCGGAGCCCACCCCACGGAATCGTCATCAATGGCTAGCCAACGTTTTGGCTTGCGTGCTTTGACATCCAGGGCAATGGCGTCATACCGGGTTAGGCGCGGGTAACGCCAGGCATCAGGCGAACAAGGATCATAGGTTGCACCGATCACTCGTCGCTGCAACGTCTCGGGCAGAAACCCACGTGCCTCCTCATAGCCTACCGCCTCCACCCACGACGTACTGAGGACTATCCGAATCGAAGGATAGGGCGCGATCGCTGCTTCAAGCACCGGCACGCTTTCAAAGAGTTCGTGGCCCGGGGAGCGTAGATCTACACGCCCCAAGGCTGGGTCGAACCAAACTGGACTCGGATGAAGTGCTCCATCGTAATCTAAAAAAACTACGTCCATCCGCTCGACACTCGATGAGGATTTCTCGTTTTCGGGATCAGACTTCATCGCGAGGGCCAACCGAGATCCGGGCGGGCGGCTCAGCGCCATACCATATGCACGACGCCAATCCGTAGCACTCCCCTGCAACGGCCTTCTCGTCCACGTAGACAATGTCCACCAGCTGTCCTTTGGAAAAGTGAGCGCGGTACTCTCTCCATTTACCTTCAGGTGAGGACTTTGTGCCTATGCCCGTCGAGTAGAAGAGGATATAGCCGTCAGGCTGGATGTCACGCGCATGCCTATCCAATAGCCGACCTTCCTTCGTGATGATGTAGAGCTGCAGGCAGGGATCCGGGAGCGACTTGGTTTGAAAGACTGTGCTCCTCTGCCGCGGCATTCGGTAGAACCACGTCACACCGTATCTCGTCAAACATTTCCAATACCTCCTTTGCATGCTTGATTGGCCGCTGATCACGAGGAGTCCTACTCGGCCTTTGGCAACTTGCGCACCAACCGGAGTTGCGGCGCAGTCTTTGCGGACTGAGGCAAGTGGTCATCGATATTGAAATGCGATAGCAGGTATTCGACGCCAAACGGTGCGGGCGTCTGGTAGCCGAGCTTGCGTCGCCGGCTGGCCGCGCGGGCGGGCAGCTTGTTCACCTCCACAGTCCAAACCTGCCGGTGCGCCACGCCATCCACAATCTCCGTTCCACTTAGCGCGAAGGAGTCCTCGAGCAGCCAAGGCATTGCAACGTCATGCATCAGAATCATTTTTCCTTGCGTGGTGCCCACGTGGGTGGTTACGCGGGCGACGGTGATAACGCGCCCGTGCTCCCAGCTGTCGCGCCCCATTACTTCCAGCGTTCCGGTTAATCGCGGACGATTCAGGCGTTCTGTTTCTGAAAGTGGTTTGCCGCATTCGTTCATGAAAGTCACTGTTACATTCATAGTGGCGTCCTCATTTCGCCGTACGGGATGGATCCGGAACTCGCGTGCGTGGTTGTCTGTTCGAGCAGACGCGCCGCTTCAGGGTTGTTATCGAAGAAGGCGCGCGTGAAACCGCAAGCCTCAGCGACAGCCTTCCTGTTTGGTTTGTTGCGATGCTGCGGGATCGGATTCCCGTAACGCTCGCATTCTGCAAGGTAGGACCGAAGCCGATCCATCGGTCTCATCGACTCGCAAGTGCCATTGTTCTGCTCATTGACGTCCGCAGCATCGAGCATTGCTACCAACTCCGGCGTGTTGTAGAACTCGCCGCGATCGAAACCACAAGCTGAAGCGATTAGCTGCCTGTTCGGTCTGCCCCAGCTTCTGGGCAATGCCGATCCTGATTCCGCGCGCTCCTCTAAATAGGAGCGCAACAATTCGATTGGCTTGAGGGACGCAACACCTACCCGCTTCTGCTCATCCAGCACAGCGTCGTCTAAGAGCCTGGCAAGCTTAGGCCTTACATAGAACTCGTTGCGCTCAAAGCCGCAGGCACGCGCAATCTTCGATTTGTCGAGATTCCCCGCGCGCCTCGGTAACGCCTGCCCGGTCACCTTCATCGACACAAGGTAGGCAGCTAGGGCTGCCAGTCGCTCCGACTCTGGGTGGACGCGTGGCCGCCGACTCGCGTCTTTCTGCGCTTGGTTCTCGGCCCAGAGCGCCTCCACCTTTGCCTTCGACTCTCGCCGCATGATGGGCTGCTCCGCGTCCGACACGCCACCTCTCTTCAGGCGTATCACGGGCATTCCATGTCGCTCGACGAACCGCACGAGTGCCGCGGCAGAAGTATCCAGCGCGTGGGCCAACTGGACGATGGGAATATAGCGTTCACGGAACTGATCTATAGAGGCCCGCGTTACCCGAGTGGCGTCGCCTGCCACGGTCTCCAGCAGTCCCTCACTGATTGCCGCGGGGATCGTCGGCGGGTTCAGATCGAGAGCGGCGGCGGTCTCGGCCATCGTGATCGCACCCTGGCCCTCCCGCAGGCGTGTTTCGTGTACCCACTGCTCAGCGGCATTCGCATCCAGCAGGAGATCCGCAGGCCTAGCGCCATCCATTCCTACAACTGCCAGATCTCCCTGCAGCATCGCCTCTACTATCTCGGCCTTGACCCGGGTGTTGCGAAACTTCCGTCCCAGTAAGGCCTCGAGCTTCACCGCTCTCACCGATGCGTTCTTCCCAACCGCCAACGCGGTCAGTCGTTGTCCGAAGGCCTCCAGCTCATCGGGCCGCCATCGCTGTCTTTGCCCGCGAACCACGTGGCTTTGGTAAGTGCCACGGGAGCGAAGCAGCGCCAAGGTCGCGGCCGATATGCCCAATCGCAGGACTGCCATTCGAAGAGCCGACTGACTTTGGCCTGCCTCTGCATCGGGGCCGCTCTTGTTCCGATTCTCAGGGGCCATTTTCGCTGTGCCTTTCACTGCGCGCCGCGTATGGAGCACTGGGCTCAGAGCGTCTGCCATCGGTCGCAGCCCATCGGAGAGTGGCTTTCGGCGAAACAGCGAGTTGAATATCCGGTTCAGCGCACGTTCTCCCACGGCCGCTGCGTGGGAGCTGGCAACGGCATCAATCCAGTTGACGAAGTTTCGCGGCCAATCCAACAGCGTGCCGGCAGCGAAGCGAACTGCCTCGGCACTATGGGCGTTGGCTTTCTCACTCACGGAACCCCCGATTCGGCCGGCATCTCCCAAGGCATGGATGAGTCGCAGGAGATCGAAAAGTGGCATAGCCTCGAGGTTCTGCAGAGGAAATGCATTTGCCACCTGACACTGAAGAACGGAGCGATGTTCGAACTTCGCCTCCAATATCGTCATGAGATCCAGCAGTGTCTCGTCAGCGCGCAAACCCGTCATAACTCCAATGTCGGCATTGCAGCGACATCGCAGCATTCCGGGGCGGTGCCACGCCAAGGGCTTGCCGCAGGCTTCGCATGCTTCGACTGCCAATCGACCATGTCTTGTGCAGGCGACTGCCGCCGCCATATCCCAGAACGCCCCGATGTGCCCTTCTTCCCTTACGCATTCAACGCACACTGCCGGCGACTTCAACCGCATTAAATCCGCCACACCGCGCCGAAGATCGTGATCGAGAAGTTTGAAATGGACGGCGTTGCCCACGACGGTTGTGTAACCCATCCGCTCCAGCGCTTCCTCGTAGCCTCCTATTAGCGGTGCGAGCAGGTTTGCAGGATACGAGGGATAGGGTCGCAGCCAATGAGTTCGGGGCACATTGGCGCGGCGGGCCAGATACATCGGAGTGGGATAGCAGTTCGCCTCTGACAGTCGCAGCGTATAGCCGAATAGAGCCTCATTTCGGTGTGGCGCAGGCGTGCGGGAAAGAAGCGCCATGTTTTAAGCGCTCACCAGCACCATATCCATCCCACCTCGGCGCCGTCTTGTCGGCAGCATCCCTGGCGCCTCCTCCGGTCGCACGCCCACGCGCATGACGCGCGACATGAACACCTCGTCGACTTTCGGCGAAAATCTGTCGGAAAACGGTGAAACATTCAGGATTGCGAAATCTCTGGGATCCATGCAGTTCTCATGGGCGCACGCTAGATCCTCCAGGGTGATTTGATTGTGCCGCTCCAACGCCGCAGTCCTTACGGCCTGATCGAGGATCTTTGCGATATAGCCAATGATCCCGCCGGTCGCGCAAAAGAACAGGAACGCGATTCGGTCGGTCTGAATCTCAGGCAGCCTGAAAAATCGCCGGATGCTCATATGCATCGCCTCAAGGATCGCGATGAACTCCTCCTTCGAATCCGGATCGCTCCAATCAAAGCGCGGGAGGCGAATCGGCGCCTTCATGCGTCCGGTGAGCTGCTCGTTGTGTTTGAGCGCAAACTCCGCGTGTGGAAGACCTATGGGCACAATCAATGCACCGACTTCCTCTGAGTAGTTTTTAAGAAACTCTCCGAAGCTGTACATGTGCGCGCCGCGCGTGGGATTGAAGACTTGGTGATACTCTTCAATGAACAGCGCCTTGACGCCGCATGCCTTGGACAGATTTCTCGATCTGGTTTCAAGGCCGCTCTGGGTACCTTTGTGAGCCTCTCGATCATCCAGGGCCGTCAAAATCTGTTCGCACAGACCCTTGACGGTGGGAGCCGTCGGCATGCGCACCGCTAACACGGGCGCGTGTATGCCATCAGCGGTGCGCTCTGTCCGATGCTCTTGTTTAAACTCGCCAGTTAGCGAGGTTTTGCCGGAGCGTGACTCGGCAAGTACCCCTATCCCCCCAACGTCACCCGGACGGTGCGTGGCCCAAGCCTGCCGGAGCCTCTGACGGCCGCTCTCAAAGGCCGTGTGAGGGACGATGGTTTTGGCTACGACGCTTAGGAGTTCATCAAGAGTGGGTTTCATCATTGTTTTCCGTCAATACTTGACCGTTGTAGATGGGATCAAATCGTTTGGGCTTGCGTGGAGGCTGGGGCTTAGATTCCATCTGCACGAGCGAGGAGCCGTTCGCACTGGGCCCGGGCAACGCCGTTACAGTCGGCTCGCCGCCAGTGACCATGGAAGTGGCAGACGATGCACCCACAGTCGCTGCATTTTCCGGGTCAAGAAATCCAGATCCCGTGCCATCGGCACCGTGCGTGTAGCGGCCGACGTCGACTTTGACGCATAAGCCACCTGACTTGAATGTTCCGCCCCTGCCGGCACGCTCCATGGCTTCTTGCACCTTGCGGGCAATCTCGAGCTTCGCCTGCAGACGCGTCGATTTTGAGTCCTCTTGTCGCAGCACCTGACGCGTGTAAGCCTGGATACGCTCGTGCTGATAGAGGGACAGCCCCGATGCGTAGTCGATGTCGAGCGCCGGCACTTTGATAGGTTCCGGCTCATTGGGATGAATCACATATATGTAGCCCAGATCGGCGCTATCCCAACGGGTCTCCACAGTGATCTTGTCACCATATCGGGCGCGCAGATTGCGCAAGCTCGGGCTGTTGTACTGCAGATTTTTGTGTTGGATACCGTTTTCGCTGGCAACGCACGAGGGCTCGCGATAGCCGATGAAGGGAGTCATATCCAGGGGCGCCGACAGCATCGGGATGTCCTCCGGAGCGATGCGGTTTGCCCAGGCAGTCATGGGCGCAAGGCCCGTGGAGCTATGCGGGGTGGTGTGGTAGACATCGCACACCCATTTATACTGCAGAGCTTTGAACAGACTTAACGGGAGGATCGCAGTCTTTTTCGGGTTGTAATCTCCCTTTGCGATGATGTTAGAAAAAGTCGTCCCGGGTAACGTCTGCACGAAATCATGGGCCATCGTACTGATGAACCGTTCGATGTGCGGCTTGTGCCAACCCGTTTTGCGCTTTGCATAGACAAGATCGACATCGTTTGCGAAGCAGAGGGCCTCAAACTCGTCGGAGTGAAACTCGGGACCGTTGTCGATACTCAATCGATACATTGCACCGTAGGCAAACCAGGGATTGATGATATTAACTTCATTAAAGTGCACATCCATCTTTGGCAGAAGCGCGTGCTTTACGCAATGCGCCACACTGCGATAGCTAGGCCTGTCAAAAGACGTGTGCAGGCCGAGAAGGGAGCGAGTATCTACGTCAAGCAGAACTGAAGAAGTGGGCCGTCCAAGCGGAATAAATGTGCGCTCACAAATGACAATGGCATCGATGGTGCCATGATCCATCTCGGCAAGGTGCAATGGTCCGCGCACCTCGTAGTGACCTTTGGTTGAGCGGTGCAGGCGCTCCGCCTCATCGCGTCCTTTTCGACGCATGTCTCGGTAGTAGGCGTCCAAGTGAGTGACTCGTTGGCGCACCTGGTAGAACGTAGGACTAGGTATCAGGCTGTCTTCGCTCTTACCATCCTCCAACGTTACTTTGTTCTTCTCTTGCACCAGCGCCTGGGCAATGTCGAGAGTATGTTTCAGACTGTTTTGAGTGCGCTGGAGGAAAGTCGTCTGGATAGCTGTTTCGATAGCCGTGTGTGTGTCGGGATGGATCGCAGCGGGTCGCCTCCCTTTCGAGCTGTGCCGATCAATGAGAGACAGGGGATCGTTACCGGAGCTTTCATAGTCCCGGCGCCAGTCGAGTACTGTGGCGGGGTGCGGCGGTTCGGAATCTTTCAGGGTCGTTGCGGTATCTTTGATGACCTCTGCAATCACCCCCAAGGTCTTGGGGCATGATAGGACGGCAGTCACGTACGCAAGTTTTCGACGGGCGCTGTCGGTGAGATCCTTAACTCCGGTTGATTTGGCCAACTCTTTGCGTGCTTGCTCCAGTTTAGGATCGCGCCATGAGTCAGCGAACACCATGCGGCCGAGGCAGTACAGCCGCATCAGCTCCTCATGAGTGAAGGTCTTCATCTCACGGGTGGTCTGCACCTCAAGGCACCAAGTGTCCTGGCCAAACAGGCGGGTCACCGTGTGGTGCTGACCATCGATAATGACCACCTGGCCAGAGCGCAGCTGGCTTCGAGTCATGCTGGTCATCGTGGCCGTCCCACGGCAAAGAGACAGTCCCCGAGGTGAGAACGCTTGGACAGTTGGAGGCGTTGCGGCGGCTGCACGGCGGTTAGAAGTTCCACGACAGCTCCTGAGTTCTGCGCAAAAACGGAGTACTCGGCAGGAGTTCGCTATCGATGTCGAACCAAAGATGGCCGTCTCGTACCATCCGGAAGAGCGCTTCTCGTCCTCGCTCCCCAAGCTGGCCTGTGATGGCGCCGCCCCACGTTACTGGTGTGCCCGAGTCGACGATCGCCAGAATGCGATCGCGCGTGCTGATGTGAAGGGGAGCTCTTCCGAAGTAGCGGACGTCTTGCGCGTTCTTAAGTCTTGGCTGGCGAACGGCTTCCTCCGTGACGAGGCGATAGTCCAGGCTTAGCTTGGGAAGACAGCGCGAGAGAAGCTCTGTGCGCGCGGCGATTTGAGGCTCCTCTGCCTCTGCTTTGTATTTGCATTCGATGACTTCCGTTCGATCGACCCGATAGGCCAGGCTGTCAGGTATGTGGAAATGCACTTCGCCATTGAGGCGGAAGTGAATCAGCATCGGTTGTTCGCAATATGCCGAGACCAAGGGGTCGACTTCGAGCAAGTTGCAGTGGTCAAACTCGAGGCTCGAATCGCAATGGATCATTCGTCCGGCCTTTTGGCTGGTGAACTTGTAGCGGCGCCCGCCTCCGCCCCGATGTATGACTTTGCGAGCCCTGGGGTCCTCCCCTCCGGGCGTCCAGATGCGCAAAATCTTGTCCTCATCTGAGTTCTCAACCGTTGTGTACCAAGGTGCGGCTGAGTAGATCTCATTCCACACGCGCGCCTTGCCCTTATGCCTTCGCTTACTCATGGGGCCCTTCCGACCGGAGCTTGGGAGGACAGATCCCTAGTGATGCGTCTTTGCACTCCATGGCTACGGTGCGATGACCCCTCCTGACCAGGCTGCCAGGTACGTGTTGGCGTCGGAAAAGAAGCGGCTTCGATTGTTGGCGAAGGACCGAGATCCCGGGGTCGGATTGAGCAAGTTGCAGACGTCGAACTCGGGGCTCGGGTGGCAGTGGATAATTCGCCCGATCTTGAGGCTGGCGATCTGGTGTCTGCGCTGCCCTACCCTGGGGTTGCCCTTAGTCATGAGACCCCTCCGATTTCGACTTGGGAGCTGCGACGCCATCTGCCCAGTCGTCGAGAGGTCCGCGGCCTGTAATGAGCAGCGCACCATTGTCGGGAATAAGAGTTTTCGTATAGACGTCGATGGCCAGACGGTCGATATATGCATTCACGAACGTGTTGAACTCCGTGAGGGTCAGTTCGTGGCCCGAGCCACTCACGTTCATGGGCTCGCCTTTCCAGGACGACCTTTCGAAGTTGAACTCTCGCTTGATCCTCGCGAAGTGAGACTCAATCGCACCCTTGCGGTCTGCGCGCCGGTAAGCCTCGCCTCTTACCTCGCTCGGCTCCGCTGGACTGCGCCTCGCGTTGCTGCCGGTGTTGTAACCATGGTCCTTTCGTCCATTGCTTGCCTGTGGCATCGAAATCGCTATTTGCCCGCTCTCATCATTGAGTTCGAGCGCAATCCGATGCTTCGGTCGTCTGAGTTTCTTCATTACCTGTGCTCCTGCCGGTTGTGCCGGCGTCGTTTGGAATCGAGTTGCGTGCGGACCTGTGTATTCACCCCGTTTCTGGCTCGGCGAGTTTCCAGACCGAGAGCTGTACGTATTAACTCGACTGACATCGCTTTAAAGCGTCAAAAGACGCTTATAAGCGCTTCTATGACAGGATCCTCAGATTCCCTTGGAAGATCAAGCGCTTTTTTACGTATTATTCCGCTTATGAGCGTCCAGATTCGCCAGTGCCACTTAACGTCTCCACCGTGCTCCCATGGGTGAAATGCCTGACGCACCAGGTGGCGGGGTCGGTCGGACAGTTCAGCGCAGCGTGGTGACAAAGCAGCGCTCTGCCGTTCCGACGATGGACGAGTGGCAGAAGGAGGCGTCCGGAATCGTTCGGTCGCTGATGGGGAGGGACAATCTTCGACCCGAGCAGGTCGTTAATATCCTGCAGAGTCGAGGTGTTTCGGAGACTGATCGCGGGTTCAAGGAGAAAGTGGCGAATGGCACCTTTTCCCTTGCCTGGTTTCTTCAGTTGATTGTCGCCATCCAGCGCAGCCCGCATTTACTGGAGCCGGAACTGACGCTGCCGCCACCAAATGACTCGCTGCTGAGCTCCGTTCTTGTACAGGTTGAGGAACAACAGCAGCGGCACAGCGCCAGAGCCCGAGCGGGCCTCACAAAGCAACGCGCCCGGGTGACTGCAAACGCAAAACAGTCGTCAGACGGCAAAGCTCAATCAAAAGAGGACTAGCTCAGCTTTCCAGCGGGGTTCAATAGCATGACGACCGCCGCGCCGCTGATCGAACCAAGGAGAGACCACATTCGCTACCGGGGCGACACTGCAAGCGGATCCGAACCGAACAAGCTCCGATAACACGATGGCTACGATTCAGCACTGTCCATCCAGACGGCGCTACGGAAACGCCAAGCGGTAGCTCAGTCACCTAGATCCGCACCTTCAGGCCTGCCCGTCGTCGGTCGCGCCGAGCTAAAGGCATGGGACGCTGTTTAGCGCAGGCCCTTGAAGGTGCGCCCCCGTTGACCGCTTGCCTCGATGAGCTGCGAATTCGACTAGCAACTCAGTCGCATCCTTGGCCTCGAATCCTTCCCACGTTTTCTTCTTTCGCCCCGCGGTGTATTTCACATTGATCTTCGATACGACACAGTGTCGCGGGAGATGTCGTTCAAAGAAGCCATCTGCGTGGTGCCGATTTGCCAGAAAAACGCTGCAACCCTGCCTCGCGTGCCAGTCGCACCATTCAATCAAGCGAATCTGATCCGCATCGGTGAAGGGTGCACCGTATCCAGCATGGCTGCCACGATACGGCGGGTCGCAGTAAACGAATGAGCCTGTCGGGACCAGCACTTGTTCGAACGAGCAGTTCGATAGTACGACGCCTCGCAGCGCCTTGCTCCACGCCAGCAACTGGGCTTCGTCAAAAACTTTGGATTCGTTTAACAGGCCGCTCGGAGTTGCATAGAGGCCATTAGAGGCACGACACGTCTGCCAGACGCCGTTAAAGGATGTCTTCATCAGAAAATAGAGTGTCGCTGCGGTTCTAACCGTCTCACGTGGCATGCGCCAGTACCTCGTCCTGCAGGCGTAGTAAAACTCCTTGCGATCTTCCTTCTTCTCTAGGAGAAGATATTTCTTCTCCAGTGACGCGAGATGATCGACAAACTCGTCGGGTTTATCGCGGAGGGACATATAAAACGATGCAAGCTCGCGATTCGAGTCATTGATTACGTATTGCCGCGGTCTCGGGACTTTAGATACGATGTCGCAGAACACTGCTCCGGCGCCGAAGAACGGTTCGACGTAGCTGGCAACGTCTTCATATCTAGGCAAGAGTTCTTGGTATGCCCTTAAGAGCTTCGTCTTGCCGCCAAGCCATCTCATCAGGGGGTGTAATGCATGTGTTGTAGTGTTCATCCCCGGTATAGCCCGGGGTCTTAAATAAAATCGGTTTAGAAGCGCCGTGAGGGCGTTTTGCGCCCGGTCCTGTTGCTCTGAGCAGGTGGAGGGGAGTGGCCAGACGTTTGAAATGCGTGAGCGAAATAGTGCGGCCGGCGCCTTCTATCTGGAACGCGTGGCTGTAGATGCGTTGACATTGACGCTAGGCGAGCTGTTCCCTAGTAGTCGCTGACCGAGACGACGGCGGCTTCCCGCGAGATAGGGGCGGGCTAGCGGCACTGTGTGTCTGTCCGATCGTGGAATTGGATCTTGCACAAGACTACGCGGCGCAGCGCCCGGTAGAGGCCGCGATGCGGGACATTCGGAGCGTCCTCAGGCTTACCCGTGGCGCTCTGGAGGTACAGATCACGCCCAGTCGCCATGCGTTCAGCTCAATAGTCAGCGAGGGCTGCAGCTCAATCAGATCGCGGCTAGCTCCCGTCTCGGGTTCGCAGAAAGCCCCTGCTCGCCAGACGCGGCGAACGTGGAGCGATTGGATATTCCCCACTCAAATCCGAGCGGCATGCGCCCAGGGTTTCGCTCTGCCGTATACCGGTTGTCACCGCGGTCTTGATCAAAAGGCGATATCACGACTCGCACTGCTGAAGAGGTTTTGCCACCTCAGCAGTCATCAGCATATTGCGGTCATCCGTCTTACGTCGCTCGTTACAGCCGAAAGTTTCTCGACATATTGGGCGAGATTGAAACTTGCCCAGCGATGCTTCGCCGCCACCAGCGTCGCGTCCCGCACTTTGTCCTGCTTGGCTGCAAGGAATTGCTTCGCAGTTAAACGACGGATAGGCGATCGCGACGCGACACGTGCTCGCCACTCTCGACCTGCTTGAGCTTATCGGCCGAAAGTAATTCGGCACCGCGTCGGATACCGTCGGGGCTGACTTCGATGCGACGGCGCCCCGGCATAGTTGGCCGTGACGATCAACTGTGAGCTACTGCCGATGGCGAGCGCCAAGGTGGAGTTTGCCAGGGAAATCGAGGAGACCGCGGGTAGCACGGTCACCGTGATCACGGAAGTGACCGAGGGCTGTGCGGTATCGGTCACGGTGATGTGCGCCGTGCCGGCGCCCACCGCGGTGATGATTCCATCGCTATTGACCGTGGCAACCGCCGTGTTGTCACTCTTGTAGGTGAGCCCGGAGGTCAATGCTGCCGTGGTGCCGCTGTTATAGGTGGCATTCACCGAGAGCTGCGAGGTCTGTCCAACGGAGAGGTTACTGGCCGAGGATGTCACCACAATCGAGGAGACCGTGGGCCCGAGCACCCCGCCAGGCGTGCTGTGACCGGAGGAGCACGCACTGAGCGCGCCCATCGCCAAAATCAAACTCAAAGTAATCGCGCGCTTCATTTAAGATCTCCTGCCGAAACTCCAGCTGGGATCATGGCGGGCAGCGTGGCCACACCCACAAAACCGCGCGGCAGCCGGCGCACTTCAACATTCAAGGTGCCGGTGTGCATAATCAGCACATGGTGCTGATCCACGCGTGATCGCGCCTGCTTCAAATATTCGCTGTAGTGCTCTCCCAAGAGCACCTCGAGCTTCGGCTGCGTGTTGGTGCTCCTCCAGGCGATCGCAAAGGTCTGCCCGCGCGCATTCACGTACTCGTGAATCTCCTGGCCCTCGCGAGTCGTAAACTCATGCCGCACATAGCTCGGCATGGCCTGACTCACCGGCGTTGAGGCCCGCATGCGAGCCGCATCCGCGGCCACCGCCGCGCCACCCTCGCCCAGGGCAGCATGGGCCGCCCCGCTGCTCAATAACCCCGCGCCGATCAATGCCGCGCTCAAGAAGAAGGTGACTCGCATGGCGCTTACCAGTACCAACCGATGCCCAGCGTTGCCGCGAACACATGGGTCGAGGCGCTGCCCGCCGTGTTGGAGCCGCTGGACAGAAACGCGTGCTCGTCCAGATTAAAGCCGATGCCCACATGCTGGGTGACCTGGTAGCCAAGTCCTGCGCCCACTTCGGCCTGCATGAACTTGTCCCCATTGCCAAACTTCGCCGGAATCATCGCGCCAAGATCCAATGTGGAGTACCACTTATGGCCCATCGGCCAGCGAAAGCCGCCCTTGACGCCCGGGGCGCTCAGGGTCTGCGACTGACCGGCATCAAAGCTGATCACGTTGCGCGAGTACACGCCCTCGGCGTACCAGGAAGATTCCTTGCCGACCGAACCCAGATACCCCAGGCCCGCCACTTCCGTGTCGAGCTTGTTGTAGTTGGAGCTGCGGGTAATGAAGGTGTGATCGTAGGAGGCATCCAGGATCAATCGCGGCAGCACTTCTAAGCGAAGAGCGGCATCGAGCGTCTCGCCGCTGCCCTGATTGGAAAGACCACCGTTGGACAGCTCCGCGGAGGCGGCGCCGGCGGAGAGCGTCAGATAGCCATCCGGATCGCGCGGCGAGTCGGCAAAGGCGCAAGTAGAGATCAGACCAAGCGTTAAGGCTGCGGCAATCAGGGGAAGTTTCATCAGATGGCTCCTTGAGGGTCCCAAACAAATACGGGTTTTGTGGGAGCCTATAGCCACAACGGTTTAACTCCCCGGCGCAAATGCGGCTTAAAACCAGGCCTAAAATGAAAAAGGCGGTGAAGAGCTCACCGCCTGATCCATCGCTTTTATGCGCAAGGGTTTACTGACACTTGTTGGTCAGTGTGACCTTCTGGGACAAGACTCCCTCGGTGCCGCACGAGAACCCGGTGGTCGCTGTGCAGGTCCCAGTTACCGCAGGGGCCGAGCCGGTGCAGTAGCTGTTGGCCATCACGGTACCATCGGAGCGTGAGCACGCCACCACTCGAGACTGCGAGCCACCGTTGGTTGCCGCCACACACGTGCCGGTGCGCGTCTGGGTGGTCGGGCCAATGCCGCAGGTGGGAGTCCAGCCTGAGTAGGCCCAGCTGCCCGTGCCGCCCGAGCAGGTGCCCCAGGCGCCGCTGGTCCAGCTGTAAGAACAGGAGGACAGATCCGAGACAGTCTGAGCCAGAGAGCCTTCCGTGCCGCAGGAGTAACCGCTGCTCGGTGTGCAAGCGCCGGTGCCCGAAGGCGCCGTGCCTGTGCAGTTGCTGTTGGCAACCACATTACCCGCCTGGTCCTGGCAGCTGACCGAGGCGCTCGCTGTGCCGGAGTTGGCCACCGGCGTGCAGGTGCCAGAGCGCGTCTGCGCCAGTTGCGTGGTGCAATGAGAGCCGGCCGCCGGCGTCCAGGCTGTGTACGACCAGGAAGCGCTGCCGCCGGTGCAAGCACCCGCGGTGCCCACCACCCAGTTGTACGAGCAGGCATTGGTCAACGTCGCACTCTGCGTGAGCGCACCTTCCGTGCCGCAGGAGGCAGTGGCTGGTGTGCAGGACTGGCTCGAGGAAGGTGCCGCCCCGGTGCAGAAGCTGTTCGCCACCGTCGTGCCGTCGGTGCGCACACAAGAGACGCTCTGGGTCTGAGTGCCGGATCCTGCCGTGACCGAGCAAGTGCCGGTGCGAGACTGAGAGCTCACGCCACAGCCTGTGGTTGGCGTCCAGCTCGAGTAGCCCCAGGTGCCCGAGCCTCCGGTGCAAGAACCGAAGCCGCCCGCCTGCCAGGAATAACCATAGACACCCGTGCCCGAGAGCGAGAAGGTGCCGCTGGTACCAAAGTTCGGGGTGACCGTAACGGTGGAGGCTTTCGCACCCGCCGAGACCGGCGAGAAGGCGATTGCACCACTCGTGCAGCTCTGACCAATCGCAAGGGTGGCGTTGGCGCAGGTGCCGGCCGCGACCGTAAAGTCGGTGTTATCGTTCAGTGAGAACGGGTTGGCATCGAAGATCACCTCACCAGCAGTGGCGGTGACCGTCACCGAGCCTGCGCCACACGAAGTGGTCTGGCCGGCGGTCTCAGATCCGCACGCGAGTGAGGTTGGGTTGATCGTCACGATGCCATAGCCCACCGCGGCGGTGAGCACGAAGCTCGTGCCGGTACCTTGTGAGGTGGCCACCGTGACCGTGTCAGACTTCTCACCGATGGAGGTGCCGTTGAAGGCGCCCTCGTAGGTGCAACTCTGATTCACCGCCAGGCTGGTCCCTGCCGAGCAGGTGCCGCCGTACACGGAGAACTCCGGGTCTGAGTTGGTAAAGGGGCTGGCAGAGGCGAGCACGATCGGACCGTTGGTAGCGGTGATGGTGGCGAAGTTTTCGCACTGCTCAAGGCCGGTGCCCAGCCCCTGTGACTGACACAGCTGTGTCGAGGGTGTGGCCACCGCATAACCATAAGTGCCGGAGCCTGAGATCGAGAAGCTCGCCCCGCCCGTACCCAGTTGACCATTCACGTTCGCCGTGACGGTGGCGGATGTGGCGCCCACCGCTGCAGGATTGGTGATGACCGCGATCGAGCAGGAGGCGCCGGCTGCCAACTGTAGATCGGAGGTGCAACCACCAGCGATGGTAAAGTCGGTCGAGTCGGTCGATGAGAGTGCTGTGGCGCCCAGTTGTACCGGCCCGCCATTGGCGGTCAAGGTGACCGACGTGCACGAGGCGCTGGTGCCCGCACCCGTGGCAGGGCACGACACGCTGGAAGTGGAGAACGCCAGCGTGCCGCAACCACTGTAGGTTGGCACATATTGTGAGGCTGAGGGCTGTGCGCCCGCATCCACGCAGAAGCTATTGGCGACCGTTTCGCCGTCAGATTGCTGACAGCTAACCGTGCGGCTTTCCGTCGCGGTGTCTGAACAGCTCGAGCTCGGAGCAGACCAGGCGGTCGTGGCCCAGGTGTAACCGCACAGTGATGTGTCAGTGGCCGACTGAGACAGCGCACCTTCCGTGCCGCAAGAAGCAGAGGTTGGCGTGCAAGCCTCGGACGTGGCCGGCGCGCTGCCCGTGCAGTTGGACGCATCCACCGGTGTGCCATCTGAGCGCTCACAAGTGACCGTCTGCGTGGCGCTACCGGAGTTGGCGGTCTGCACACACGAGCCCGTGCGGGTCTGCGTGAAGGTGCCGCAACCGGCGGTCGGTGTCCAAGAGGAATACTGCCAGGAAGCGCTGCCGCCCGTGCAGGCACCAAAGCCCGAGGCATTCCAGTTGAAGGTGCAACCGGTCAGAACCGAGAGGGTCTGCGAGGTCGCAGGCTTCGCACCGGCGCCAGAGCAGAGGCCATCGGCCACGGTGGTGCCATCGGACTGCTCGCAGGTGACCGAGCGTGTCTCGGTGGCAGCCGTTGAGCAGGAAGATGACGGCGCCGACCAGGCTGAGGTCTGCCAGCTGTAGGAGCAGCTGTTGGTGAGCGAGACGCTCTGCGTCAAGGAGGCTTCCGTGCCGCAAGAGAACGAGTCGGACGGCGTGCAGGCCTGAGAGGTGGCAGGCGCGGTGCCGGTGCAGTTCGTGCCCGCAACGGTGGTGCCATCGGAGCGCTGACAAATCACGGTCTGCGTTTGAACCGATGAGTTGGCATCCGCCACACACGTGCCGGTGCGCGTCTGAGCTGTCGTGCCGCAGCCGGTGGCCGGTGTCCAGGAGGAATAGTTCCAGGTGCCCGTGCCGCCCGAGCAGGCGCCAAAGCCCTCGCCCACCCAGTTGAAGGTGCAACCGGAGTAGATGGCAACCGACTGTGTGGTGGCAGGAGCCGCGCCGGTGCACAAGCTGTCATCGACAATCGTGCCGTCCGAGCGCTCACACGAGTTGGTGCGCGTCTCAGTGGCCGTGGCCGAGCAGCTCGAAGACGGTACCGACCAGGCCGAGCTCGTCCAACCATACGAGCAGGTGGAGGTGTCAGAGAACGACTGGCTGAGTGAGCCCTCCGTGCCGCAGGAATAACCTGAGCTCGGCGTGCAGCTCGCGCTGGTCGGATCGGCCGTTTGACCCGCGCAGAAGGAAGCATCCACCACATCGCCATTGGAGCGCGTGCAGGAGACCGTGCGGCTCTGAGAAGAAGATCCAGCATCGGCCACGCATGTGCCAGAGCGCGTTTGAGTCAGATTCGTGCCGCAGCCGCTGGTCGGTGCCCAGGAGCCGTAGACCCAGGTGCCCGTGCCGCCGGTGCAGGCGCCATAGGCGCCATCCACATAGGAGTAGGTGCAGGTGGAGAAGTCAGAGACCGTTTGAGTAGCGGCAGGCTGTGCGCCCGCATCCACGCAGAAGCTGTTGGCGACCGTGGTCCCATCGGACTGCAAGCAGCTGACCGTACGAGTCTGAGTGGTGGCATCCGCGCAAGTGTTCGCCGAAGCGCTCCATGCGGAGCTGGCCCAGGTGTAACCACACAGGCTGGTGTCGGAGAAGCTCTGTGAGAGCGCGCCTTGCGGCCCGCATGAGAAGTCCACGGTGGGTGTGCAAGTCTGCGAGGTGGCAGGCTCGGTGGTGGTGCAGAAGCTGTTGTCCACCGTCGATCCATCCGAGCGCTGACACAGCACAGTCTGGGTCTGCGTGACCGAGTTGGTGTTGGCCACACACGTGCCCGAGCGAGTCTGGGTGAGATTCGTGCCGCAGCCCGTGGTCGGAGCCCAGGAAGAATAGTTCCAGGTGCCCGTGCCGCCCGAGCAAATACCAAAGCCACTCTGTGTCCAGTTGTAGGTGCAGCTGGAGTAATCAGCCACTGTCTGGGAGGATGCCGGTGCGGCGCCCGTCTCAGCACACAGCGATGAGTCCACCGTCGTGCCATCCGAGCGCGTGCACGATACGGTGCGTGTTTGGGTCGCATCGGATGAGCAGGTGTTCGAAGAGGCTGACCAGCTGCCTGCGGTCCAGATGTAGGTGCAGGTGTCGGTCAAGGTGGTCGACTGGGTCAGTGCGCCTTCGGTGCCGCAGGAGTAGCCTGAGGTCGGCGTGCAGCTCTGAGAGGTCGCAGGTTCCACGCCCGCGCCCGAGCACTGGCTGTTATCAACCGTGGTGCCATCGGATCGCAGACAGGTGACCGTCTGTGATTGCGCGGCGGATGTGGCATCGGCAACGCACGTGCCGGTGCGGCTCTGCGTTGTGGCGCCGCAGCCCGAGGCCGGCGTCCACGCTGAGTAGTTCCAGGTGCCGGTGCCGCCCGTGCAGGTGGCAAAGCCCGAAGCCTGCCAGCTGAAGGAGCAACCCGTCAAGGACGAGACCGACTGTGAGGTGGCAGGCTCGGATCCGGCTCCTGCGCACAGGCTGTTATCGACTGTGCTGCCGTCAGACTGCAGGCAGGTGACACTGCGCGTCTCAGTGGCGGTCGTGGAGCAAGTCGATGACGGCGCGGACCATGAACCCGCGGACCAGCTGTAGGTGCAGGTCGAGGTGTCATTGAAAGTCTGGCTCAGTGCGCCTTCAGTGCCGCATGAAGCGGACGTCGGCGTACAGGCCTCGGAAGTCGCAGGCTCGGTGCCGGCGCCAGAACACTGGCTGTTATCGACCGTCGTGCCATCGGAGCGCAGGCAGGTGACCGCTTGCGTTGCGGTGCCGGAGTTTGCCGTCTGCACACAAGAGCCGGTGCGAGTCTGGGTGAGGCCCGTGCCGCAACCAGTCGTCGGCGTCCAGGAGGTGTACTGCCAGGAAGCGGTGCCGCCGGAGCAAGCACCATAGCCGCTCTGACTCCAAGAGAAGGTGCAACCGGCAAGAGAAGACACTGTCTGTGAGGTGGCAGGCTCGGCGCCCGCACCGCTGCAGAATGAGCTGGCAACCGTGGTGCCGTCAGACTGCAGACAGGTGACGCTGCGCGTCTCGGTGGCGGTCGGGGAGCAGGTGGAACTCGGCGCCGACCAGCTGCCTGCCGACCAGCTGTAGGTGCAGGTCGAGGTGTCATTGAACGTCTGTGAGAGTGCACCTTCCGTGCCGCACGAGAACCCAGTGGTGGGTGTGCAGGACTCGGACGATGCGTTCGCGGTGCCCGAGCAGAACGTGTTGGCAACGGTGGTGCCATCGTTGCGCGTGCAGGTGACTGACTGCGAGGCAGAACCCGTACCGGCGTTGGCCACGCAAGAGCCGGTGCGCGTCTGCGGCAGATTCGTGCCGCAACCGGAGGTGGGTGTCCACGCGCTGTAGTTCCAGGTGCCAGAGCCGCCCGAGCAGGTGCCAAAGCCACCGGCCGTCCAGGTGTAGGTGTAACCGGTGCCCGAAGCGCTGGCGGAAGTGCCGGTGCCTGATGCGGTGTTGATCGTAATGGTCGTGCTGTGCGCGCCGGTGCTGGCCGGATCAAATGAGACCGCGCCGCTGGTGCAGGAGGCGCCCGAGGCGATCGTGGCGCCCGCTGTGCAGGTGCCGTTGCTGATGGAAAAGTCCGCGGAGTCAGTCAGTGATAGCGGAGTTGCCGACAAAACCACTGCGCCGCCCGAGGCGGTGAAGGTGAGAGTGCCACAAGAGAGGGTGCTGCCATCCGTATCGGTGCCGCAGCTAAGCGAACTCACAGATGCCGACAGCGACCCATAGGTACCTGCGCCCGTGAGCGTTGTGGCCGTGCCAGCCGTGCCGGAGGCCACCGATGCGCTGAGCGCGGCGCTCTCCGATGCGGTGCTCAGAGTGAAGCTGATCGTGCCTAAGTTGCACGAAGCACCCGAAGCCAGGGTAGCCCCGGCGCAGGCGCCCGCGGCCACACTAAAGTCCGCAGCATTCGTGCCGCCCACGGTGACCGGGGTGGCAGAGAGGATCACCGCACCGCTGGTGGCGGCAATCTTCGCGGTGCCGGAGCAAGAGGAGGCAACGCCAATGCCGGAGGTGCAGGTGACCCCGGTGACCGAGACCGTCGCGGTGCCATAAGTGCCCGTGCCGGTCAGAGTCGTCGCAGATCCGGCAGTGCCGGAAGCAACCACCGCCGCAAGCGTGGCGCTCTCAGATGTGGTGCTCGGGGTGAAGGTGATCGTGCCTAAGTTGCATGAAGAACCGGAGGCCACCGTGGCCGAGGCGCAGGCGCCCGGGGCCACCGAGAAGTCAGCGGCATTCGTGCCGGCAACTGTCACCGGCGTCGCGGACAGAATCACTGCACCGCCCGTGGCGGCAATCTTCGCCGTGCCGGAGCAAGAGGAGGCAACGCCAATGCCGGAGGTGCAAGAGACTCCCGTCACGGAGACCGCGGCGGTGCCATAGGAGGCGGTGCCGGTGAGAGTGGCCGCAGTACCCGCAGTGCCTGAGCTTGGCACCGCATTCAAGGTGAGGGACTCCGAAGTGGCCGTCGGGGTGAAGCTGATCACACCTAAGTTGCACGAGGCATTCTTGGCCACCGTCGCCGAGGCGCAAGCACCGGCGCCGACCGCAAAGTCAGCGGCATTCGCGCCGCTCAAGGACACAGGGGTCGCGGCCAGGATGACCGAGGCGCCCGAGGCGCTGATGGTGGCCGTACCGGTGCAGGAGGCCGCAACGCCGATCGCACCCGAGCAGGTCACGCCCGTCACGGAGACTGTGGCAACACCATAGCCGCCGGTGCCGGAGACCGTGAAGGTGGTGCCGGTGCCGGAGGTGGCCGCAACGCTGACCGTGTCGGTGAGCGCGCCATAAGCGACCGGGTTGAGGGTGACCGTGCCGGTGGTGCAGGAGGCCCCATTGGCAAGAGTGGAGCTTGCCGTGCAGGTGCCCACCGGGGTGGCAAAGTTGGGCGCGTTGCTGTTGGACAGCGGCGTGGCACCCAGCACCACCGAGCCGTTGGTGGCAGTCAGGGTCACCGTGCCGCAGTTGCCCGAGGAGCCTTCGGTGACGGTGCCGCAGGTGAGCGAAGTCGGTGAGGCAACCAAGGATCCGTAAGCACCGGTGCCGGTGAGGGCCACGGTGGCAGCGCCGCCGGTGGTCGGGGTGATGGTCAGGGTGTCGGACAGAGCACCGGCAACCGTGGGATCAAAGCTGACCGAAACGGTGCAGGTTTGACCGGAGGTCAGGGTGAGCGAAGTACATCCGCTGGCCGAGAAGTCCGTGCCATCGGTGTGGGTGAAGGGCGAGGCGCCGAAGGTCACCGAACCCGCATTGGCCGTCACGGTGTAGGTGGAGCAGGCAGTTGACACACCAATGCCTGCGGTGCCGCAGGAGTGGGAGCTCGGGGAGACCGTGGGATAAGAGGTCCCCGTGCCGGTGACGGTGAAGGCCGCTGAGGTGCCAGCGCTTGCCGTCACGGTGATCGTGGCGGTGCGCGTGCCCGAAGCGCTCGGGTTGAAGCTCACCTGCCCGGTGGTGCAGCCGCTGGCCGGGGTGATGTTGGCGCCGGAGACGCAGGTGTTATCGGTGATCGAAAAATCCGAGGCATTGGTGCCCGAGACCACCAGCTGCGCGTTGGTGCCGCTGGCAAGATAGACCGTGCCATCGGAGGACACGGCCACCGTGCCGCAGGTGATCGCGCTGCCCACGGTGGTCGTGCCGCAGGTCACGGCGGTCGGGGTGGTGTTGGCCACACCAAAGCGACCCGTGCCCTGCATGTTGGTCAAAGTGGCCCCGGTGCCGATGCTCGTGGCGGCCACGATGTTCGCGTACTGGGTGTTCACCCCGCTCGATGAGGGGTTGTAGGAGGGCGTAATGGTGCACGACGCCCCTGAGGCCAGGGCCAGGTTTGCCGTACAGGTGGTGCTGGCAAGGGAGAAATCCCCCGGGTTCGTGCCGCTCAAGGACAGCGGCGTGGCGCCCAAGGTCACCGGGCCGCCCGTGGCCGTCAGTGTCAGCACGGGGCAAGCGGTGGAGGCAGGCGAGCCGTTGATCGGATAGGTGCCGCAGTTCTCGGTGGTGGGCGAGAAGACAAGCGTGCCGGCTGTGCCGGTGCCGGAAATGCTCGTCGTGCCGCTGGTGCCTGACGTGGGCGTGACGGTGAGTGTGCTGTTCTTGGCGCCGCTCGAGGTCGGGGTAAAGGTAATAACCCCGGTGGTGCAGTTCGCGGTGGCGGCCTGGCTCGTGCTACGACAAGTATCACCAGTGGTGGCGATCGTAAATTCCGGGTCCGTAAAGGTGTAGGGCGAGGCGCCGAATGCGATCGCCGCGCCGGCGGTGATTTCAATGGTGCCGCACGTGACCGGCGTGCCGACCGGCGTGTTCGGACAAGTGACCGGATTGGGGGTGACGGCGAGGATGCTCGGGTTCGTGCCGGTCGCCCCTGACATACCCATATAAATCGAAGCGCCCGCACCGGCGGTAGTTTGAACGTTGAATCCGGCGTAGTTGTAACCGGTGCCAATGGGGGTTTCCTTGATAGGCCCGGTGGAACAGGAGGTACCGGCGGTCAAGGTCAAGCCGGCGGTGCAGGTGTTGAGTGTCACGGCTGCCGTCGATGTGTACCAGCCACCGCCCGCGGTCAAATAGAAATCAAATGGGCCCCACACTGACGAGGTGAACGGCACGCTCGCGAGCGTCACCGAACCGCCGACCGCGGTGAAAGTCACCCCAGATGAACACGTTGAAGCGGTACCGATGGCGCTATTCGGGCAGAGCGGCAGCGCGCTGCCGGTGGTGTTGGAGGTCAAATAGCCGCTCGAGACCACGGTCGCGTTAAAAGTCACTCCGCTCGACACGCTACCGGCGCTTACGTTCGGGGTCCAAACCGCCGCATAGGTGCCGGCGACGCTGGCGTCGAAGTTTGAATACACGACGCAGCTCGAGCCGCTCGCGAGCACTTGGTTGGCGGTGCAATTGTAGGAGATCGATGTGTAAGCGGTGCCGGTGCCGGATAATGTGCCTAACGTGGCGCCAATCGTGACCGAGCCGCCAACGGCGGTGTAAAGGACCGCAGGACAGAGAGATAACTGGCCGACGCCTACCGATTCGCAGGTGACCGCCGTAACGTTCGGCGTCAATACGCCGCTCGCACTGGCGGCACCAGCCATGAAACACCCCACGCTGGCCAAGGCCAGCAGTGCGGCTTTGAGACTAAACCCAGGTCGAGAGCTCGCTCGCGGTGAGCGCGTTCGCGCGGCGGCTGCGGTAGCGGTGAGGGAGGTCAGCATAGAAAGTCCTCTAAAAAGGGCACGTCAACACCTCGAGATCAGGTGCTTCCCGTAGTGCGGCGGTTTGTCGAAGGCCGCTGCTACAGGGAATCACCAGCACAGGAGTCCACAGTGCGTAATGCGGTGTGTAGCAACGGGGTTTTTCGTTTCGAAAGGGTGTTACTACGCAAATGACTAATCCCTTTTCCCTGCAATAACTTACAAGCGCTCCTCTTCGCGAATCACCGAAAACTCAAAGCGGATTTAAATCTGCGATCCGCTGATTGCCGAGTGAACGACGCCCTTCTCAGCGCGCATTGATCGATCTGGCAGACTATTCCGATGTGGAAGCTCTGGCCGAAGGCGTGGACTGCCGGTCGAAATGCCGCCGATCGTCGGAATGCTGCAGCCACCGAGGCGTTGCATGCGCGGTGGCGCGGCCGCCTCGCCACCGGACTCACACGCGTCTTATCTCGCGAGATCAGTGAGGACGAGGCACCGATATGCCTTGATGCGCTTAGCGGCGAACAGCTACTCGCGCTCGATCTTGCTCTTCGGCAGCGACAGTGGAGTGGTACGAGTCTCGACCCTCGCTCGCCAGCTAACGCCGCTCCGGAGCTATGGCAGGACAGCGAGGCAGCGGCGCGATTCTTATTTGTCGCGGCTTGTGATGCGAACGGCCACATCCGGCAGGAGGCGCTTCGTCAGTTCCGGGTGTACGCGGGACGCTTGGCACTCTCAGCGGCACTCATCAGATGCACTGACTGGGTACCTGAAGTTCAGGCAATGGCTGAGTCCCTCCTCGACTCACTTCTTGAGACGTTGCCAGCCACCGCACTGCTGGACGAGCTCGACCTTTTGATTTCACTACGGAGACGTCAGCGTCTGCGTTCAGTCGTTTGGGAAGAGCGGATCCTTCCGAAGTTGTCTGCGCCAGAAAGTAGTGAACATCGATGGCGGTGGGTTTCCGAAGGTCCTTGGCGAGTTCGCTTGTTTGCCCTGCAGTTGGTCAGAACTCTTGATCCAGCGCGGCGAGCGAATGCAATGCGACAGGCAATAACAAGCAGCGAACTGCCTGTGGCGCTCTGGGCAATATCCGCGCTAACCGAACTAGATCCGCAGTTACGAGTCGAGCTATTGCCGCTGGCAGCCCGACACCCGGCCGCTCCAGTGCGTGCAGTTGGACTGCGAGAATCGCGACCACTTGATCCAGCAATCGCGCGACCGTTACTAACTACGGCCATTTTTGATTCGGCGCGTGCGCCACGGACTGTAGCTGCAAAAGAGCTGGAGCTTCGCTTTGGCGAGCGCGTGCTCGAACACTGGCGTACCGCGCTCACCGAGCCCGGATCCCGTCGATGGAAAGGCGCCTTCTTTGGGGTGTGTGATGGGCCAGAGGCGGAGGACATACCGCGGATCGCCAGCGCTTCGGGACATCCAAGCGCTGCTGTACGAACTGCGGTATTGCGGGGGTTATTGCGCGCGCACGCGCCAATCCTCGGCGAGCTTCTCAAACGTGCGCTCTTCGACAAATCAAAGGTTGTTGTTTCACAGGCGATCGAGATCTTCGGCGGAAACGACTTCACGCTCGAACGTGACGATTTGGAAACTGCCATTCACCTGTCTACAGAATCCACCCAGCGGGCATTGATTCGCGCGACGAAGCTCCCGGGAAAATGGGTCGGGCTTGATGTGCTACTTCAACTCGCCGGCGACGACTCGACGAGGTACGAGGCATCTCAAGAGATCGAGCTCTGGATTGCGAGCTCTAACCGCCGGTTCACTTCTCCAACACCAGCATTGCTTTTGCGCATCCGGGACCAGATAGCCGCATTAGGCGCGGCGTTGCCACCGGGGCTGTCTGCCTCGCTGCTGAATATTACGCGAACGACTAGGGACGACTGCTAAACATCTCGGCGGATGGCCGTTCGCAAAATGAAGAGCCAGTGCTGTGTAGCCGGTACTTTATACTGAGTCATCGCTACGCCGATCAGTCGACGATAGCGAACCGGATAAGCACTAAATGACCTCTCCTGCCCGCGACAATCACTATGTGCCCATTTGGTACCAGAAGCGATTCATACGGGCGCCGTCCTCCAGCTACCATTTTCTCGACCTCGATCCACCCAAAACTGCGCTTCCCGACGGCCGCGTGTTCACGCGGCCCGCCGTACATCTGAAGGCTCCAAAGAGCTGCTTTTGGGTGAAGGATCTGTACACGACCAAGTTCGGCAGCAACTTCAACGATGAGGTAGAGAGATTCCTATTTGGGAAAATCGATGATATCGGAGCGAGAGCCGTCCGTGCATTTGTAACGGGGGATGCCGCTCAGTCTCATAAGTTGTTCGAGCAGTTTTTTGAATACCTCAGTGCTCAGAAAGTGCGAACACCAAAAGGACTGGACTGGATCAAGAGCAAGTACCTGACCTTAACGCAGCTGGAGCTCATGCTGGAGATGCAGGCACTACGGCAAATGCACTGCACAATGTGGCTGGAAAGTGTGCGCGAGATTGTTTCCGCCGAGGATTCGACGGTAAAGTTCTTGGTTACCGACAATCCAGTGACCGCATACAACGCTGCCCTTCCGCCCGACGCGCGAGCCTGCAGATATCCAGACGATCCCCCGGCGTCACTCAATGGAACTCAAACGCTATTTGCGTTGGACGAGAGCCATTGCCTTATTTTTACCAATCTGTCGTACGCGAAAAGTCCGACAGACGTTGACCCAGTCGCGCCAAGAGAAAATGTTCGATATTTCGGCCAGACCATTGCGCGAACCGATGCGCTCATTCGAACGCGGAAGCTCACTGATCAAGAGGTCACGGCGATTAACCATGTTCTAAAGTCGCGGGCTCATCGATATGTTGCAGCAGGTGAGAAATCCTGGCTCTACCCTGAGAGTGCCGGCCCTATTGACTGGAAGAGCGTATCAAACGTTCTCCTCCCGCGGCATAACGAGCTATGGCACTTCGGCGGCGAGATCTATGTCGGATACCAAGACGGGTCCACCCATTATCAAGATGCTTTCGGGCGAACCACGGAAGCGCACACCTATTTCAAGAAAGAGAAGCCGAACCGGCAATGGGAGGCAAATGATCGGTGTGGTTGTGGGAGCGGCAGAAAGTTCAAACGGTGCTGCTTTGGGCTTCCAACTGAAGACCGCAATAGCTGGGAAGAGTACAGCATACGTGATCGCAACCACATGCTGTGCAATGCGGTCCGCGACATTCTAGGCCTCGATAAAGGTAAGGATTGGCCGGACATTCAGCGAGAGCTGAGCGACGATCAGGTAAAGAAGATTCACGAAACGGTGACCGCCCTCTGGTCTCCAGGCACTAATCTCGCGACGCTGCTTCCTCGCCAGGATGAGGGCATTCTGCGGGCGGTGTTCATGGGGATCGTTGATCCCCGGACGATTCTCCAATCGGTGGTCGCATGGCTCATCGCTTTTGATGAGATTGTCATCGTCAATCCGTTTGTAAATGCCTCGCACATTCGGCCAGAGTTCAGTCCAATCGAGAATCCGGCGCACTACAAAGAGCAGACCCTCAAGAATGTACTGACATTGCTAACCCTGGAGCCTTTTATCGACGGGGGACTCATACACTTAGTGCCGGACCCTGGTGACTTCGGAGCCGAGTTTGGCCAGGCAATCATCGCGATGGCAAAGGAGCGGGCCGACAGCTGGGCTCCAGACCCTAAAGACATGGAGTCGCTTCGTAAGATGCTCCTTGACGACCAAAAGCGGGCGCTTTTTAGAATGTCTGACGAGACCCTGCAGGAGACCATAAGGCGCAGCTCGCCGGACCTCGATGTCTCAGAGGTGGAGGTAATGTCTCGTTACCTCAAAGCGAAGCTGGCGAAGGACCCCCTGGCCCTACTTCAACCCTTTGAGCAGGATGAGAAGTCCGCCTCAATGATCGTCACTCGAGGCATGAGCCTCGAACTAGCCTTATTTCTGGCTCAGCTCACAGGCTCTGCGGTGTATACCGATAATCTGGCACAGTGGAAGCAACTACATGCCCATGCACTCTCATCGGTAAAACAGTTGACGAGGTCTCCTTGGACTTCGTTCGCTCAAAAGCTGGGCACCATCGACTGGGATCTGGAAGTACGTCCCGAACAACTGGGGCCGATCCGCATGTCTGTGAAGCTGCGCTCGATGAGAAACATGCTTCAGCAGCTATGGCGCACCTTGCGGCTTCAGGGTTTGGTGCTGAATGTGCCGGGCGCCGTACAGGAACTCACTCGCTCTCTTGAAAAAGCTGCCGCGACTATGACGAAGCAGTGGGCTGAGCAGGCGTCGGAGACTCGCTTCAAGGCCAAACTTAAAGCTTCCATTCCTCAGGGTGGCTTTCGCCGCACCACAGTTGAGCGGTTGTTATTGATATTCGGCCGGTCTCGGTACATGCGAGTGGTGCCGGTCGCGTTTCTCGTCCCCGAGCCCAAGCTGCCGGATGACTTCGCCGACGGCGCTGAGCAACAGGACAACTAACTACAGTCCGGACGCCCGGGGGGGGGGGCAGCTATTGAGCGGCATCCTGCTCACACGACAGCTTGATTCCTTTGTTTCGCTGATAGCCCACATCGTTCGCATCCGAAGACGCCTCGAAGGCGACGCTGCAACCCTATCGCCCTCGCTTCGGCCAGCACCCTTCGCGATCGGGGGCTGTCAGCGAGAAAGATCACTCGGGCGTGCGAGATTCCCTTGCATGAGCACCACAATCACGCAAACGGATCCTTGAGCCGTCTTTTTGATTACGACACGCATACCGTCTTCCGCTGGAAATGGTGCCTCTGTCTTTTGACTGTTATCCAGAACCACCAGTAGGCCTATTCGCTTTCCTGTCCCCACGACATAGCTCAGCGTCTGCTCAGCGAACTTGTCACAATCAGCAGGCAGCAGGACAGCGTGCTTTTCGTATTTCAGCTCAATGCGAATGCCTCTAAACGACAGGTCGGTAATGCCCGCGCCTGCCCTCGGGTGCTCTTCAAGTTCAGATCCGATACGCGGATCTCGTCTCAGATCCCCGCGAATATCACGCTGAAAGGTCGGCTCATCGCTGCAACGCTGATACAGAGCATCCTGCAGTGCGCGGCCTGAAAGGTTTCCCAAAGTCTGAAGTGCAGTAACTGCATTTCGAATGTCGTTTGACGGTATAAGACCGAGCTTCCGAACCTGGTTTCGTATCTCCACGATCTTCAGATCTACCCCGGCGTAACCGGTTAGCGAATGCTTTTCGATATCGACCGCTTCGATGCTTAACGTCCTCTGCCCGATCACCGCGACGGGCTGTTCAGCAGAAGCCGGATCGAATGTGGCCGTATATCGAAACTCGAAGGGCTCAGCTTGCAACGACTGAGCGACCTTCAAAATAGCTCGACCTCTAGCGCGGAGACAGAATGGAGGTTTGCCTTCTGGGCGGGGTATCGCGAACCTAGGGAAGTCATACGCTGACTCGGGCTCGATTGACACAGGTTGCAGAATCAACTGCGTTGCACCAGTGGGCCACCTTGATACCCGTACTTCCACTTCAAGATCGTGAGCCTCCCCTGGTGTAAGGTGGTGTATGTGACCCGCAGGCTCTCCATTGACGGAAAACTTCAGGAATGCAACCGCTAGTTCAGGCGGAGCCTCGTCCGCTTTTATGTCTTTGCTTCCCGTTATGTGCCCGTAAGACGGCTCAGGATCTGAGAATATGCCGACGGGCAACGGAGCGGCCGCCAGCTCATCGCAAATCGCTGCGGCGTCCGCTATCGTGGCCGCCTCAGCGACACGCGCAGCGACTCCCTGCAGTGGTCTGGCGGGATCTGCCTCGCCGTATTCGTTCACCCAAAGCTTCTGCTGTTCTTTCGCCGCACGCAGAAATCGATCCGCATCCACTTCTGCGCTGAGCACTGCCTGACGCCATCTCATGAGTAGCGAGGTAATCCTAAGTAACTCTGCAAATGCGGCATAGACAGCCGCAGTCGTAGCGCGTCCGTAATACGGACCCGCCTCATCAATAGCATCTGCCGCGTTTCGCAGACCCTCCGGGCTCCCAGAGCCACTTGCCGCGTCGATCAGAGCTTCGACCGCTCTCATTCTGGACGGATATGTTTTGGAGAGTACAGCAGAGCCGTTCATCGATGTTTTCCTTCTTCCAATATTCGTTCTGCTGCGCGCCACTCTTCTGCCAACGCGGGGAGTGAGCTCCGATCGCCACGTGCTATGGCGGCCTCAAACCGGGTCGCTATTCGATGCAGATTTATGGCCGCCCTATGTTGTCGAAGTTCCACGGTGTCCGGTATTTGGGCAAACAATGCATCATTAATACGCGCGCCTTCTTCCCATGATCCTAGGCGTGTCAACGTCTCCACAAGACTTGCGGATAATGACCGCGACGCTACTGGTGAGGCCCCCAGCGCCTCAAGCTCTCCGATATGCATTTTCAGTAGCCCCTGCAGAGCCTCGTTGAGCGCATCGACGAGGTTCTTGTCTTCATGCTCGTTCTTTTCATCGGACTGCAGGAGACGTAGAACCAGATTCGCAAATCTCGGTTGAGGTGAGAATGCGGCGGTGATCCACCGAACGTTGCGCAAGAGGGCTCGGTCGCCCACTTTCTCGATCATGGCGAAAAATATTTCATCATTTTGTTTGCGCGAATCATCGGTAAGCGATTTGGTTTCAGCGCGAAAAGCGCGTATGACATCGAGGAAAAACTCATCCCCGCCACGGTCGTCTTTATAAGCGAAGAGGAGAATGCGAAGCCCCGACACGTATTCATCGAGCCTCTCCGCAGGCAGCTTGAGCTTTCGCAATGTTTCAACTGCCGCCTGGTGTATGCCTTTGATCGGGTCGGTTAAGAGAGGCATAAATGCCTCATATACGAGCGAGGGGAGATCGTCCCTACGTCGATAGTCAATGCTCCCTAGCACGAGCGCAGCGGCCCGCCGCCGGTGAAAAGATACGCCCACCAGCGACGCGTATATGGTGGGCAGTATCACGTTGAGGCCGCGTGGGGTGTGCATGAGAGCGGCGGAATGCTCCAGGAACTTTCCAGCCAGTCGATCACTACTAGCTGGAAGACCGTTCAAGACCTCAACATATTGTCGAGTTGCCTCCATCTCTCCGCTGGCAGCCTCAGCGGCCGCTTTCAACAGGCTAATCTGGATCCCCTCAAGCATGCTGGCATGATTCTTTATTTCCAGCCGTTTGAAGAACGGCTTGTCTGCAGTGATTTCCGACTCCTTCGCCTCGACCTTGGGCTGCAAGAAAAGCACTGTACCCAAGAGAGTAGCCAGCTTGATCCGTATGATGGGATATAGGTCCTCTGAGACATAGGAAACGGCATCTTGCGCAGCGCGCAATACCTCATAGGAAGCGGTGTCCTCTACAACTTTAAGTATGCGAGCCAATACCGTTTCAGCCACGGCAGGCTCGACTCGACGACCTCCGTCGCTTGTGATCCGCTTTATGCATGCTCCGTATGCAGCGTACACACGGATTTCCCCCTCGATCGGGGCGCCCGCGACAAATCCTTCAAGCAGTTTGTCAACGGCAACAGGGTCATCTTCTAGGGCAGCGGTGATAGCTGCCTCCAGCTCGTTGAATACCTCCTTGCTTGAGTAAGAGGTCGGATCAATGTCCAAAAGCAGCTCCGCTCTAACCAGCTTCGCCGCTAAGCCTCGAGCGTAGTTAGCCGCATGTAACCCGCCCTCCTGCGCCAAGAGACTGATGGCTCGCGCAGCGGATCCAACAGTATGTGGATCACGACTATCCAGGTGCTTATGTAGAGCAGATTCAACGGCAGTCTTCTGCGCGCGATACAGGGCGAGAAAAGGCCCTTTGATTGGATCTCTTTGCCTGCCTAATGGCCCATGCGGCGGACTGGCAAGACCTGCAAGTGCGGGCAGCATTGCTTCGACTTGATTGGCGCTTAGCAAGCCTGCATGAGCCTCGATGATCGCTGATCCGGGGACAACACCCTCGTAGTGCTGAAGACCTATAGCCGCGTTCCGGACAAGCCGCTTGGGATCCGCGCCCAGCTTAAATAATAGATTCAGACCAGTCCCGTAAAACCACGGTTGTCTCTGCTCGAGAAGATCAAAACAGTAGTCGAGGATGGGCGGAGTGAACGTCTCCGGTGCCAATCGCGCCGCCTCAAGGAGGGTCAATGCATCTTTTCGAGGGCCCGAAGAGTCCAGCTCACTAATGGCATCGATTAACGAGGCAGAGAGCGCATCAAGTTGTGACCGCAAGGCCGCGCGCGCTTCCTGGCGCTGTGTGCGACGCGCAGCTGCCTCGGCTGCTAGCTGCACATTCTGTTGGCGACTTGCCGAGACGGCAGCGTCTCGTCGATCAATAAGCGTAGAAATGTTTGGAAAGCCAACAGGCTCTCGTTTAACGCAGGACGCGCAGTTTCGGTCGTAAAAGTCGAGCACCGATTCCGTTAGATCCCATGTGCCCATCCCTGGATTAGCAGCGAACTCACAGGCCATTGCGTGATGCCCAATGGGCAGGCCTGTTTGCTGCTCAATGATGCCAACGCCACCCATCTTCCTAATGCCAGCGTGGCGGCACCAGTTTCGGACAAGCCCGATCGTGGCTTGGTTTTTCTTGCCAGCCTCCTCGGCTCTACTTATGTCGTCATCTTTAATCACTATCTGACCTCAATAGCTTAAGCCACGTTACGGCCAGCGCGCCGGTGGCGTCTATGTAAGGCCATTTATTCTTGGGTTCGCCAACTTCGCCGGGCGTCCGCAGTTTTTCGCTCACCGAATCAGCCTGGCTTAGGGGTGATTAGCGCCCGCGGCGTCCTCACACGGCAGACTTATCGACTTACTGCGCAAATAGTCGACCACGTTCTTACCCAAGGGGATCCCCGCCTTGCCACATTCCTCGTATCGATCGCCTCGCGTCAATCCAAGGAGGCACAACGATTCATCGTGACTCAGCTGGTCTTTGGCAAGCAGAACCCTGAACTCATCGTCTTGCTTGGCACGCTCGCACTCCGCCTGTTGATTCTGTTTTGTGCTCTCCGCTTCTCGGCTTGCCACGACACCGCAGATTGCGCTTTCCAGCTGCGCATTCCTTGTGCCGGGCACGACGGTTCGAAATCCGTCATCGGCCTGGATAACCGAGCCGCCGCCCTCGACCGGTACCGCGCGGTAGCGCTGGGTATCTGAGTGCACACGGATCAGGTCACCCTTACAGTCCACTTCATAGAGAGTGGTCACCTGTTTGCCTGCATCGCTGTGTTTCACATAGGCCGCTGTGATGGTGCCATCTGACTTTACGTTCGCCGTGTCGATGTATTCGCCTTTGGAAAACTCATCCCATTGCGGCGGGTTGACGGCAAATGCCTGCAACGGCAACAGCGCGCCAAGGCCGGCTATCAACCTGGAGATCTTCATGCGGTGGATTTCCCTGCTACCCTGCCGTTTCGGCGTTAGCATACTCTCCAGCTAACGCGGCAGTCATCGAGAGGGTTCCGCCGGAGAGCGGATGCGACTCAGGGCAACTTGCTGGAGTATTGATGCCTTTCCATCTACTAAACCCGCTACCAATCATCGGGCCGTGGTGGAAGCGAGTCGTTGGCAAATGGGATCGACGGGATGCAGCAGCCGACACTTTCCGCCGGGCAGTATTGAAAGAACTACGAGGGCTGTACCCGCGCCCAGTCGATTGGCCCGAGAAGACCGGTATCGACAAACGCCTGAGGGCTGTGTTTCCGGCAATGCAGGAGGCCATCGAAGGCTTCAGGCCCTACGTAAAAGATCAGCAAGCTTTTGAAGAGGCCTGGAGAAGCTATCGCACTTCAACCAAGCGCGATATCGATAACCAGGACTACACACACTACATGAACTTTGGAACTCATTCCCAAAATCTGAACGGTGACTTGCTCCATATCAAGCAGGATGGGAAAGCAAACTTCAAACGCAACGTCGACAGGTTACTGAACTTCGCCAAAGAACCCTGACGGGAGCCGATCAGTGATCAAGCAGATCATA
>Ga0182030_10003456_pt1 | contig 33732 bp, 33 predicted proteins | sample 812S3MmetaG_FD_121299 | JGI IMG/M metagenome (GOLD analysis project Ga0182030, IMG submission 121299) | Permafrost microbial communities from Stordalen Mire, Sweden - 812S3M metaG (Illumina Assembly) | ecosystem: Environmental > Terrestrial > Soil > Wetlands > Permafrost | place: Sweden...
GACAACTCAAATCGCCGACTCCTCACTCGCGTCGGACGCCGCCTCAGCAGCATTCTTAACCAACTCCGCAGCGTCGCTACACCCCAAAAGACGTAGCGATTGGCCGGTTAAACGGCGTTACCGTACATTGGCTCCAAAAGGTCGTCCCAGGCGGATCACTCCCCTAACGTCCCAGTCACGTCAAGCGGATGGATAACGCCCGATCCGTGAAAATGGCGGCCGGTTCTCGCGCTTGCCCGCGCCGTCGCTGCCGTCATTCTTGCGGCTGGGTATCCGGCAGGGCGGAAGTGGTTCCCGGCGCCCCGAAAGTGATCCCCAGCGCCACTGCCACCACCACGGCGCAACCGATCACGTTGTACCAGAGCCAGGAAACATCCGTGAACCAGGCGGTGGCGAAGATGGCGGCCTCGCCGGCCAGCATCCCGCAAAACACCGCCGTGCCGCGCACCTTGGGGAACAGAAACGCCAGCACGAAGCATCCCAACAGCGACCCGTAGAACAGCGACCCCACCTTGTTGACCGCCACGATCAGCGAGCCCAGCCGCTTGGCCCACCCCGCGAATACCACCGCGTACACGCCCCAGAACAGAGTGAACCATCGCGAAGCCAATAGATAATGCCGGTCGCTCTGGTGGCGCTTGATGTGGCGCTGGTAAATATCGATCACCGTGACGGTGGCCAGGGAGTTGATCTCGCCCGAACTGGCCGACATGGTGGCGGCGAAGATCACGGCAATCACCAGCCCGACAATCCCCGAAGGCAGATAGCGGGTGACGAACGATAGAAAAATGTAATTGGTGTCGCTGAAGCCCTTTTCGCCGCCCGTGCTTTCCACCAGTTGGGCCGCGTTCGAACGGACGGCATCCAGTTCCTTCTGCGCGGCGCGGTACTCGGCCTTCTGGCGGTTCTCCGCCGGCGTATTGCCCGCGCGGTGCGCTTCCACCAGATCCAGCGCCGCCTGCTTGCGATGTTCGAACGCCCGCTGGTACTGCTCGCTCATAGGCTGGAATTCGCTCAAACCCGCGATCCGCTTCAGCTCGATCCGCTGGAACAACACCGGCGGCTGCACGAACAGGTAAAACACGAACACCATGGCCCCGATAAACAGGATGAAGAACTGCATGGGGATCTTGGCCACCGCGTTGAACAGCAGGCTGAGGCGGCTCTGCGCGATCGATTTCCCGGTGAGATAGCGCTGTACCTGCGATTGATCGCACCCGAAATAGGAGAGGAACAGGAACGTCCCGCCGATCAGCCCGCTCCAGATGTTGAAGCGGTCGTTCCAATCGAAGTGGGTGGTCACCGCGTTGAGCCGCCCCGCCGCGCCCGCCAGATATACGGCGTCGCCGAAGGAGACCGATGCGGGCAACAGCAGGATCACCGTCACCAGCGAAATCACCAGGCCGACAAAGATGATGGCCATCTGCTGCACGTCGCTCCAGGTGACCGCCTTAATGCCGCCCAGCACGGTGTAGGTGACTACGGTGGCGCCCATCATGGCGGTGGTGGCGCGCTCCGGCCAGCCCAGGATTACCGATAGCACCAGTGCCGGCGCATAAATGGTGAGCCCCGCCGATAACCCGCGCTGGCAGAGGAAGACGATGCTGGCCAGAACGCGCGTTTTGGCATCGAAGCGCTTCTCCAGGTATTCGTAGGCCGTGTACACGCGCGTGTGATGGAATACCGGAACCACGGTGGCGCAGAGGATCACCATGGCCAACGGCAGTCCAAAATAGAACTGCACGAAACGCATGCCATCCACGTAGGATTGTCCGGTGGTGGAGATAAATGTGATGGCGCTCGCCTGGGTGGCCATGATGGAGAGCGCCATGGCATACCACGGCATGCTCTTGCCGGCCAGCAGGTAGCGGTCCACGGTATTGCTGCCGCGGCTGCGATAGAGACCGTACGCCACAATCGACACCAGGGTGGTGACGAGGACGATCCAGTCGAGGGAACTCATCGATAGAACCGGGTGAACAGATAGCAGACGAAAATAATCAGCGCGAGGTAGATCAGCGTCGCGGTGTAGACCCGGCGCCAAGTGCGTAGAAACGGCGGCGCCTCATCGGGGACATCGCGAGTGTGCGGCATGATGGGAGTTTATCACGGTGGGTGGAAGTTGCCGGTGGGAGGCAGGCAACAGATCAGAGGTCGACAGACGAAAGCGTCTGTCCCACGGTTGTGTCGCTTACCTGGTGTGGCCGATCTCGTAGACAAAGATGGCGTGTTCCACCTTGCCGACCTTGACCTGGATCATCTCCGAGGCTTTCCACCCACGGATGGGAAACTCATTGGAGACGACGCGGGCGCCCATCTTGAGTTGCTTTTCCAGGTTGGGGCGGAGGCGGTCGTTGGAGTTGGTGAGGAACCACATGGTGACCACGTCCGCCGGGCTCAAATCGACGCGCAGGGCGCTGCCTTCCACGATGCTGACGCGGCCGGCCAGCCCCAGGCTCTGGATGCGCTCGCGGGCTTTGCGGCACAGATCGGGCATGAGTTCGACGCCCACGGCGCGGGCGCCGAAATGCTGCGCCGCGGCGATGACGACGCGGCCATCGCCGCTGCCGAGGTCGTAAACCATCTCGCCCGGTTTGACACGGCCGGCCTCGAGCATCCGGTCGACCAGGTATTGTGGAGTGGGAATGGCGGGCCCCAGATTCTCGGTCGGCCCGAACTTCTGCGCGGTGGCGGGAAGCGCGGCCGACGCGATGACGAATGCAGTGAGCAAAACCCGCATATCTTATCGGACGGGTGCAACCGCCGTTGCGGTTGCAGTCCTCCCAAACTTTAATTTTACAATACGGCCGATGATCTCGGTCCAGGCAAAAAACAGGTCGCGCGGGCGGCTGATGGTGAATTCGGCGCCCTTGAGCGTTTTCACCGCCGTCCCGATGGCGTCGCGCCACGGATTCGCCTGCGGGTTCAGGTTGTAGTTCATGTAGAAGACCGGGAACTTCAGATCGCCGACCTCCTTGAACGATTCCTGCGGCAGACCACCCTCCACGGTGACTTTCGGACCGGCGAAGATCACGGCGTCGGGCTGCTCCTTGCCGTCCTTGATCTCCCGGGTGATGAAATTGGCCAGGAACTCGGCATCGCCGTGCTTCTGGGCCAGCCGTTTGAGATCCACCGTGCCGAGGTTGAGCGAACGGATGGCCTCGCCGAGGGCGGGAAAATCGATCTGCGCGGCCGATTCCTGGCGGTAAATTACGCGCTGCTCCTGCATGTTGAAGGCGACGACGGACAACCTAGTAATGCGCGGCTCCCGCGCCATGTTGCGCAGAATGGAGATCAGGGCGTGCACATCGATGGGCTGGAGCGAGGCCGACAGCGAATCCTGCGGCGCGAAGTTGACCATCACTTTGATGTTCAACGGGTCTGCCTGCGCTTCCCGCGCCGGGATGGCGGGCTCCTGCTTGAAGGGCTCGGTATCGGCTGGCTGCACCGCGCTGGCCGGGATGTCGAGAAAGATCTGCTTATCCTTCGCGGGCAGCGAGGCTTCCGTGTCCCAATTGAAAGAGCAGATACGCTCGCCACGGTCGCGCATCAACCAATCGACATGGTATTTGCCTTCGCCCACATCGAAGTTTCCGGAGAGGATGGCACTGCCGCCGGCGTCGCTCTCGATCAGGGGCACATTCCAGCGCTGCGAGAAGTAGACGGCATCGTCGGGCTTTTGATCGGGGGCCACGCGGAAAACCATGGTGAGCTGGTTATCGCTGCCGGCGAGGTCCTTGAGCGGGACGCTCACATCGTAACCGGCGTGAAACTTGAGGTCGAAACCGAGCACCGGTTTGATGGGGGTGACGGTGCAGGGAACGTCTTTGCGGATTTCCCTGGCTTCCAGGACGGCCGCGTCGGAGGTTACCAGCGCCACGCCGCCGCCGGGACCGGAGGCCGTCATGAGAGCCTGGGCGGAAAGACACGTGCTCGCCGCCATCCACCCCCATGCGAGGATTTCCACTCTCCTCGCCCGCCCGCTACGAGAGATCCACCTGGGTACCATCGCCATCCCGTGCAGCAATTCCAGTAACAACACGGCACCGCCGTGTAGGTATTATGGCGCAAATCATCGCCGCTGTAACCGCCAAAAAGCCGGCGACGCGCAAAAAACCTGTTGCCTGAAGTAAATTCGGTTCGCTTCCGCCCAACTGCCGCGCTAGACCATCGCCGGGCGGTGTTTGACGCGATAGCGCGCAAGGTATGCCGCGCCCTCGGGCGCCGGCTCCGCTTGCAGGCCGGACTGGATCTCATCGAGCATGCCGATGGCGTGGATACAGTTCGGGTGGAAGCCGTAGTCCTGGACGGCGCGGCGCACCTCTTCGAGGCGGCCTTCGTAGGCGGGGAATTCGACCAGGGTGATCGACTCCGTCTCGCTATGGCCATCGGCATAGCGATAGACCAGAGCCGCGTCGTGATAGATCTGCGGGTTGATCGGGAAATTCACCCGGGCCAGCGCCTCCAGCAGCGATTCCAGGTAGGGCGGTTCCACGTGAATCGAAACCGAGACCAAGGCTCCCTCGGCCGTCGAAAGCGAAGGAGTAACTGGCAGTGTTTTAGGCCAGACGCTCATCAAATCCTCCAGCATCCGGCGATGGGGGCCTGCACGCGCAAACAAAAAACCCTGGAGCCGAAAGGCGCCAGGGTCGAAATGTTCTTGAGCAGACCGACTCGCCTTTAGCACTTTTTTTCGTGGTTGCAATTAGCAGGGCTCAACATGCCCTAAATCATTCCACGTCTCTTTCAGCGTAGCAAAAGTGCCGGCGGCGAGGCAAGAATTTTCTTCCAGGCGCGCCGGGTTTGCGCGTACAATCCTTTTGATGAGATATCCGTTGCTCTTGCTGGTGGTGGGGCTGGCCACCGGATGCGCGGTCCGCTCCCCGGCGGTGGTGCCTATGCGCGAACAGCAGTTCCGCAGCCACGATCAGGCCGTGGGACTGCCTCTGGATGCGGCGGCGCGGGGGGAAGTGGCGAGTTTTCTGGAGCATGGCGGCAACCGCTTCGGCCCGAACGCGGTACCGGATGCGCAGGCGGCCGGCCACCGGCAGATTCTCGACGCCCTGGCGGCGCCGGGCAATCTCAAGATCCGCGCCGATCTGGCGACCTCGGACTTTTGCGCCATCGCCGCACCGCTTTGCCAGGCGGCGCCCATCTTTCGCAAGCGGATAGCCGTCACCCAGGTGATCGATGCGCGCAACCGCGAGCCGAACGTGCCGGACCCGATCGCGGTCTGTGATGAAGAGTACTGCTGGATCTTCCGGCAGGCGGGCAACCTGCTGACGCACCTCGTGGTGGTGCGCAGCGTGCGCCGGCTACACCCATGAGCCCACCCAGGAGTCTGCACTCCGATCTGCTCGCCAGTCTGCGCGGCATCGCCAGCGTGCAGTTGGTGGCGCGTCTCCAGGACGACCGGCTAAGTTTTCCGCAGACCAACGAACTGCACGTGTTTATTCCGGACCTTCACCTGATCACCGCCGCGCGCCGGGCGGAGGCCGGATACCGGTACGGCACGAACTATCCGGCGCTGCTCGAAGCGGTGGTGAAATCGCTGCGCGCGCTCAGACTGGCTTCCGCCCCGGCGGGCGAAGTCGTGGTGTATCAGATCGGCGACCTGTTCGATCTGTGGCGGCAGGTGGATGGCCTGGACCCCAATGCCAACGCGGCATCGGCCATCCAGAACGACCAGGCGAGCCTGGTCGAGGCGCTGCGCGACGCCGACCTCAACGCTCAGTTCCTGCTGGGTAATCACGATTACGATCTCTACCGTTTTCCCAATTTCGACGCCTGGCAGCGGTCTTATGTGGTGGCGCCATCGGTGATGCTGCTGCACGGCGATGTCTTCGACTGGGTGGAGCAGTTGCCCGGCGAACTGAAGAATCTGGTGCTGTATCTGTTTTCGGCTTCCCACCCGCCGGGCACGGCGGAACTGGAGAAACTGCGCCCCCTGAACAACCGGCAGCGGGCCGGGAGGAATTTTCGCGACTTCATTCAGAATCAGGTGGCGGCGCCTACCGGGCGTTGGCGCGATACCGGCGACGATGACGGAGCGTCCTGGAACGTGCAGGTGGAAGGCACCGCGCCCCCGGAGATGCTGCTCTATCTGGATGCCGCACGGCAGAAATGCGCCGAGGCCAACGCCCAGTTCGCGAGCGCGCCGAAGATGGCGGTGATCGGACACACCCACCAGGCGCGCATCGCCGTGCACGATGCCCCGGACGGCTTCTTCGCGTTGATGGATTGCGGCGCGTGGATCGAGAATTGCCGCACGGTGGACGACCCAACGCCGCGGCCCAACGCGCAGATCGCCGCGCTCAGCGCCAACGAGGCGCGGATCTACCAACTGGCGCCGCTAGGGTGAGGAGTTGTGTGCTACGATCCAGTCAGTTTGCGTGCAAGAAATAGTATGGAGATTCAATTCACCACCAGGATCTTTAAGGAAGGCAAGACTTTCGTGGCCTATGCCCCGGAACTGGACATCTCTTCCTGTGGCCGGACCAAGGAAAAGGCCTTTGCCAACCTGATGGAGGCCGTCCGCCTGTTTCTGGAGGAGGCCGAAAAGATGGGCACTTTAGAAACGATCCTGGAAGAGGCCGGCTACAAGAAGTCCCAGGCCACCTTGCAGGTTCCGGAGCCCATCAGCGAGCAGCGAGTCTCCCTGCCCGTCCCGCTCACGCATGTCAAAGTTTAGCCCCGTCTCCTATAAGACGTTGTGCCGCGTGTTGGAAGCGGAGGGTTTCCGCCTTGTCCGGCAGGAGGGTGACCACCTCGTTTACGCGAGACAGGGCGTACTCCGTCCGGTAGTCATCCCCAAGTATTCGTCCGTCCCTGTGTTTATTCAAGAACAACCTGCGCACCGCGGGCATTTCGCGGGAGCGGTACTTTGAGCTGTTGAAGCGATAAACCACGCCCCGGGCTACGAAATCTGTGGAATTGGCTCGCGGAAGTGGCCTTGGAAGATCTCGCCGAAGAGCGCGAGTATCGATTCGTGGAGCGCGCCGTTGTCCGCCAGGAGCGTGTCCGATGAGGCAACGGAATGCGCCGCGCCGCGCATATCGCTGACCGCGCCGCCCGCCTCCGTCACGATCAGTGTGCCCGCCGCCATGTCCCAGGGCTTGAGCCCGAATTCCCAGAACGCGTCGAGGCGGCCGCTGGCGACATAGGCCAGGTCGATGGCCGCCGAGCCCGTGCGCCGCACTCCGTGGGATGCCATGGCCATCTGGTGGTAGAAGTGGATGTTCACGCTCTGATGGCGCTTGCGGCTGGGAAACCTGGTGGAAGACAGGCTGTCTTCCAGCCGTTTGGCGGCGGAGACGCGGATCCGCCGGTTGTTGAGGTACGCCCCGGCGCCGCGTTCGGCGGTGAACATTTCCTGCCGGACGGGATCGTAAATCACGCCGGCGACGATCTCGCCCGCCTTTTCCAGTCCCAGCGTGACGTTAAATATGGGGAAGCTGTGGGCGAAGTTGGTGGTGCCATCCAGCGGGTCCACAAACCAACGGAATTCCGAGGGGCTCTGGTGGCCGCCGCCCTCCTCCGCCACGATGCCGTGCGACGGAAAGTGGGTGCGCAGGCGCTCCACGATCAGCTTTTCGCTGGCGCGGTCGGCCTCCGTCACCAGGTCGAAATCGCCTTTCAGCTCGAAGGCCACGCGCCGCTCGAAATAGTTGGCCAGTAGCGCGCCCGCCTCGCGCGCGATCTCCACGGCGGTTTCCAGGTAGGCCACGGGTTAGGACTCTTCCGTGAGGTACTTGATGTCGTGCTTGAAAATAAAAAGGTTGGCCTCACCCTTGCGGGTCAGGCGGATGAAGGATTGGTCGTAATACTCGATGCTGCCGACCACTTCCTCTCCGTCTTCCATTTTGACGCGGACCAGCGTCGCATGCTCGATCAACTGTTTGAGATACTTGGCCTCTTCGAACGTATGTTCCGGCGCGCGGGCGGATTTTCCTGGCGGTGGCGTAGTAGTTTCTCCTAACGCTTCTTGTTCAGTTGCCTGTCGGGGGATACCGTGACGCGGTCTTCCGGGGAACCGCCGCGCCCGCCCTCGACTTCCCCATAATAGCCGTTGCGCGCGAATACGCGCAAATCCGGACGCGTCAAGCGCACGTCCAGTTTATGGAAGCGCTCCTTGTTGAAGGGGACGTTCTGGGGATAATACGCCAGCAGATATTGCGTGCGCAGTTCGGTGGTGATGGCGGTGAACGCCTTGTCGAGTTCCGCGCCGACGCCGGGCTGGAAGCAGTGTCCCCCGGTGCCGGTGGCCATGAATTCCAAGGCATGCTCGCCGCCGATGTTGCGTCCGGCGTCGTTGGTAATGGGCATGACGACGATGGCGTAAATCACCGCGTCGGCCAGTTGCGCCGCTTCCAGCGCCTGGTGGACGGTGTACTTGCTGACCGTATCGCCGCCATCAGTGACCACCACGATCACCTTACGCCCTTCACGCGGCTCCAGGCGCCGCGCGCCCAGGAACACGGCATCGTACATGGCGGTCCCCGCCTCGCCATGCATCAATTTCAGGCGCGCATCGAGCGCCTTGAGGTCGCGCGTGAACGGCTGTTGTTCGCGGATTTCCCAGTTAAAGGTGAAAAGCGCGGCCCGGTCCTCGAGGTTGCCCTCGCCCAGCAGCACGTGAAAAAAGCGCGAGGCGGAATCGGCCTCGTATTTGAGTTCCTTGGCCGTCGAGCCGGAGGTATCCACCATCAGCACGACGGAGAGCGGCATCTCCGTCTGGTGTTCGAAGACGGCGATCTGCTGTTTGACGCCGTTATCGTAGATCTCGAACTCGTCTTTGCCGAGCGTGCCCACGATCTGGCCGGTAAGCGTCTTGACCGTAGTGACCACGCGGACCAGGCTGACGTTGGTGCGGAAGACGGTGGGCTGCTGCGCTACCAGCGCGCCGGCGCACAGCGCGGCCGCCAGCCAGCGCCCGGCCTGCGGGCGGCTAGCCCGCCGGGGGGATCTTGTCATCCCACTCTCCTTCCACCCAGACCTCGCCGTCAATGAAGTGCTCCTTCTTCCAGATGGGGACAACTTTCTTCAGCCGGTCGATGCCCTCGAGCGCGGCCTCGAACGCGGGCCGCCGGTGCGGCGCCGTGACGATCACCACCACGCTGGTCTCGCCGATCAGCAGGCGCCCCAGGCGATGCACCATGGCCACCCGCTCCACCGCGTAAGCGGCCGCGATTTCGCCGCCGATCCGGGCCATCATTTTGAGTGCCATGGATTCGTAACACTCGTAATCCAGGCATCTTGTGGCCCGCCCCTTGGTGTGATTGCGAACCGTGCCTTCGAAGGTCACCACGGCGCCCTCGGCGCCAGAGAGGAGACGCGCCACCGCGGCGCGCACATCGATAGGCCGGCGGGTCAGGGCGAAGTAGTTCCCGGCTTCCTGGATTTCCAGACCGCCGGTGTCGCACCCGCCGCTCACGGGAGGCAAAAAGGCCACTTCGTCGCCCTCGGCGAGCTTGGCCGCGGGATCGGCAAATTCCTCATTCCGCGCCATTACGATGCTGCGTGCCAGCTCGCCGAGGCGCGGAAAGCGGGTGGCGTAAGCGGCGAACACGGAGTGCAGATCGGCCCCCTCCGGGAATTCGCCCTCTTCGCGTGACACCCCCACGATATCCCGCAGCATCCCGAAAAACAGTACTCGCACACGCATGGTTAGCCGGTAACCCTCAGTCTAACAGACGCTTCCGGACGGCCATCGGGTTGCGCTGAGTTACAATCGATCTTCCCCATGACAGCCACACCCGTGACCGAATGCCGCCTGCGCGTCCGCTACGCCGAAACCGACCAGATGGGCGTGGTCTACTACGCCAATTACCTGGTCTGGATGGAAGTAGGGCGCGTGGAACTCTGCAAATCCCGCGGCTTCAACTACCGCGATATGGAAATCGAGGATGGCGTGCTTCTGGCGGTTGCCGAGTCGCACTGCCAGTACCGCTATCCAGCCCGCTTCGACGACGATGTGATGGTCAGAACGTGGATTGACAAAGCGACCACGCGGATGGTCACGTTTGCCTACGAAATGCGCCTCGCCGCAAACGATCGCCGGCTGGCCACCGGCTACACCCGCCACATCTTTGTTTCCCGCGCCATGCGTCCCACCCACCTGCCGGAGAAATACCACGCCCTATTTGGCCTGGATTGAAGGGGAAAGAAGAGTCCGAGCTCTGCTCGGATTGACAGGCTAAAGCCTGTCCCACCAAGGCACCAACTCTATGCCACCTTCTGCGCCTTGAGATAAGGAGCGTAGGCCAGGTCGGATCCCTTGATGTGCTTTTCCAGCCAGTCCTTGAGGAATTGCAGCACCGGAACCGCCATGGTGGAGCGGCCCGCGCTGAACTCGGCTTGAAACGCCACTACCTGCTTGACCAGGGCATCGTGTTCCGCTTTGTGTTTGGCGAAATCCGGATACCTGTGCTTCTGCATGAGGCGTTCTTCGTGCGCGAAGTGCATGGCGGTGTACTGAACAAGCTTCTCCAGGATCTTCCCCAGAGCGGCCTTTCCCTGGCCGGCGCTCATGGCCGCGTACAAGTCGCGGCCGATGGCGAACAGGTTCTGGTGTTGGCCATCAATGCTGGGAATATTCACGGCGTAATCGCTTTTCCATTCGAACATGACGAACATATCGGCAGTCGGGACGCGCAACTTTATATCTCCCTGTTGCGCCATTCCCTCCCCATGGATACAATCTCTAGTAAGATACACGTGATTACGCCATCCAACCCCGATGCACAATTCCGTCAAAGGTGAATACGCGCTCCAGGCGATCCTGGACCTGGCCTCGCGGCGGGCCGGTGAACCCATTCGCATCGCCGAAATAGCCCAGCGCCAGAAAATTCCGCAGAAGTTCCTCGAATTGATTCTGGCCAGCCTTAAGCAGGGTGGATTCGTGGAATCGCGCCGTGGCGCCGAAGGCGGCTACCTGCTCGCCCGGCCGGCCGAATCGCTCACCGTCGGCGAGGTGCTGCGCTACATCGAGGGCCCGCAACAAGGCAAGAGCCATGACCGCCGCAAGGGCGCCGCCACCCCGTTCTCCGACATGTGGGAGCAGGTGGACCAGGCCATTAGCGGCGTGATCGACAAGACCACCTTCGCCGACCTGCTGCGCGGCTGGCAGGAGAAACAGAACCAATATGTCCATAACTGGGAGATTTGAACGTGCGAGTCTACGACGATAATTCGCTCAGCATCGGCCGCACCCCGCTGGTTCGCCTGAACCGCGTCACGGATGGATGCAAGGCCACGATTCTGGCCAAGATCGAAGGGCGCAACCCCGCCTACAGCGTGAAGTGCCGCATCGGCGCCGCCATGGTGTGGGACGCCGAAAAGCGGGGCTTGCTCCCCGGCAGGGAACTGGTCGAGCCCACCAGCGGCAACACCGGGATCGCGCTCGCCTTTGTGGCTGCCGCGCGCGGCTACGCCATCCACCTCACGATGCCCGAAACCATGTCGATCGAGCGCCGCAAGGTGCTCCAGGCCCTCGGCGCCAACCTCGTTCTCACCCCCGGTTCCGAAGGCATGGCCGGCGCCATCGCCAGAGCCGAGCAGATGGTGGCCGGCGACCCCGACCGGTTCCTTATGCTCCAGCAGTTCGAGAACCCCGCCAACCCCGAAATCCATTTCCGCACCACCGGTCCCGAAATCTGGGAGGATACCGATGGCTCTATCGACGTGCTGGTCTCCGGCATCGGCACCGGTGGGACCATCAGCGGTATCGCCCGCTACATCAAGAAGGATCGCGGCAAGAACATTCTCTCCGTCGGCATCGAGCCGCGCAATAGTCCGGTAATCACCCAGCACCTCGCCGGCAAACCGCTCAAGCCCGGGCCGCACAAAATCCAGGGCATCGGCGCCGGATTCATTCCCGGCACGCTCGACCTGGCCCTGCTCGACCGCACGGAACTGATTTCCAATGAGGAAGCCATCGAGATGGCGCGAAGATTGGCCAAAGAGGAAGGCATTTTGAGCGGTATCTCCTGCGGTGCGGCGGCGGCTGTCGCCGTCCGCTTGGGGAAACTGCCGGAATTCGCCGGCAAGACAATTGTCACCATCTTGCCCGATGCCGCCGAGCGATACCTCAGCACGACCCTGTTTGAAGGGATGTTCGATGAATAATCACCCAGGGTTTGTAGCGGGCGCGTTTGGGTGATAGGGGTGAGTGCGCGCCCGCTGTCGTAACGGGGATTTAATAGGAAGACGCCAAATGCGGCGAAATATGTTACGGCGCGGCGCGGCATTCTTTGTAGTCATTATCGGGTAACCCTTTCGAGCCATGCGGAAACTTGCATCACTCCTGTTGGCGTGCGGCGCACTGTGGGCGCAGGATCTGCCCCCCGCGGCGCCGCCTCCCGTGCTTGCCCCAGCCCCTGTCGTCCTCCAAAATACCGGCAAGCCGATGGTGGCGCCGTTCCATTGCACGGAGGAAGACATCCGCTCCGCCGGACTGGCGTGTTCCGAACAGGACCCCTGCCCCGTCTACCTGGAACTGGCCGCCGTGGAATCCACCGGCATCCGGATCTTCGCCGCCGGCGACATCCACAGCGCCAACGCCACTCTCTACTCCATCCTGCTCGGCAGCGAGGACAACGGCCTCACCTGGCGCGAGGTCCACGAGCGCCTGCCTGCCGCCGGCCTGGACCACATACAGTTCGCCGATGTCGAGACCGGCTGGACCAGCGGCCTCTCCTTCGCCCCGCTCCCCCAGGACCCGTTCCTCCTTATGACCACCGACGGCGGCAAGACGTGGCGTGCCCACGAGGTTTTCAACGAGCCGCGTTTCGGCTCCATCCAGCAGTTCTTTTTCGAGGATAAGAAAAGCGGCTCGCTGGTGATCGATCACGGTCCGGGCGCGAGCGGCGACCGCTACGAGTTCTTCGAGAGCAACGACGGCGGCGAAACCTGGAACATTCGCGAAACCAGCGTCAAGGCGATCCGCATCAAGCGTGCCCCGCTGACGCCCAATGCCGATTGGCGCGTGCGCGCCGACGGCGCCACAAAAAGCTACCACTTGGAGCATCGCCAGGGTCAGAAATGGACTACGCTGGCCGCATTTGCCGTGAATCTCGGGGCCTGTAAGCCCGAATAGTGTGCGCGACCTGGGACACTCCTGACACACGGATGAGGCAATTCCGCCGCACCCGCCCGAGCCCCGCCGTGCGAATCTCCAAGGAAATGCGGAAAGATCCTATTGGCAACTCAATTGCTATCCGATAAGTAGGATCGGGGTATCGCTTATGATCGTCGCCGGGGGTCTCGCAATTTTCGTGGTGGTTTGTCTGCTGCTCTCCATGGTGCAGACGCCGCCCGCCATCGGCCGCTAGAACTGGAAGTAGATGAACGGAATCGCGGCATCCAGCACGCCGAAGATTTCCAGGCAGAACAGCATCACGGCCAGCGCCGAAGCGTAAACCGGCAGGGGGGCCCGGATGGCCCGCTCGAACCACTCCCACTTTTCCTCCCCAATCGCCAGTATCAAAGCCAGCGCCGCCAGGCCAAAATGCCAGGGCTCCAACAGAACGTGCCCGCCGCCGGTGGTGAACATCTGCCCCAGCACCCGAACGCTCTCGCGCAGGTCGGCGGCGCGAAAGAATACCCACCCGACCAGTTCCAACACAAACGTCAGCAACACCCGCAATGGGTAGCTCCAATCCCAATCGTCCGCCGGCGGGCGTTCGCCGCGCAGAGCCCGCTCGATGGCCAGCAGCACTCCCTGATAGCCGCCCCAGATCAGGAAATTCCAACTGGCGCCGTGCCATAAGCCGCCCAGCAGCATGGTGAGCATCAGGTTGCGGTAGGTGAGCAGGCGCCCGCCCCGGCTGCCGCCCAGCGGAATGTAAAGGTAGTCGCGCAACCAACTGGAGAGCGAGATGTGCCAGCGCCGCCAGAAGTCCGTAATGCTGGACGCCAGATACGGGCGCCGGAAATTGATCGGAAAGTGGAACCCCAGCAGCTTGGCCATGCCGATGGCCATGTCCGTGTAGCCGGAGAAATCGAAATAGATCTGTAACGCGAAGGCGAACACGCCGCTCCACGCCGTAAGCGCCCCGGGGTGGGCGGCGACGCTGCCGAAATACCCGTTCGCCACCTTGGCAAACTGGTCGGCAAATGCCATCTTTTTCGTCAGGCCGAGCGCCAACAGGAACACGCCGCGCGAAACATCTTCCGCCGAAGGCGGCTGCCAGCCCCACAGATCGCGGAAGAAATCGTGCGCCCGCACGATCGGCCCGGCGACCAGTTGGGGAAAGAAGCAGATGAACAGCGCATAGTCCACCGCGTTGCGCACGGCGGGCTGCTTTCCGCGATAGACGTCCACCACGTAGGACATGCTCTGGAAGGTGTGGAAGCTGATGCCCAGCGGCAGCACGATATCGAGGAAGAAGGAGTGGGGCGGCCGCCCCATGACCAGCGCCAGGTTGGCCGCCAGGAAATTGTAGTACTTGAAGAAGCCCAGAAACCCGAGGTTGGCGGCCAGGCTGAAAGTCAGCACCGCTTTGCGCCGCGGCCCGGGCGCCACCCGCTCCAGCCACAGGCCGGCGGTGTAGTCGATCGCCGTCAAGGTCAGCAGCAGGAGGATGAATTTGGCGTTCCAAGTGGCATAGAAGTAGTAGCTGGCGGCCAGCAGGATGTACTTGCGCAGTCCCCGCGGGGCGGTGTAGAAGAGCACCAGCACGACGGCCAGAAATACGAAGAATTGGGTGGTGTTAAACAGCATGCATCACCTCAGCAGTTTGCCGATCTCCTGCGCCAGGAGCACGGAGAGCCGTGCGCACCCCGCGTTGTTCAGGTGAAACGCGTCTTTGAAGAGTTCCGGCCTCTCCAGCCCATCGAAGGCGTGCTCGTCGAGCAGCATTACGCCGGGGCGGGCGGCGAAGTCGCGGATCGAGCTGCTCAGCTTGTGCACCAGGTTTTCCGGCCGGGGAATCGGCCCGCGCGGCAGGCGGACGAAGATCACCTTGGTCGGTGTCCCGCGGTAGCGATCCAGCAGTTGCCCGAACCATTTGCGGCGGAACGCCGCGCGCTTCCCGGTCTGCGGTTTGGGACGGTACAGCACGAAGCGATTCATCTGGTCGAGCAGTTCCGCGTTGCCGGGCGGGATGACGGCGGTGAAATTCGTCCAGTCGATCTTGAGGCCCACCACGTTGCGGTCGGTATCGACGAAGCCGTAGGTCCACTCTTCAAAGCCGACGGCGACCAGCGCGATGTCGGCGAGGCGCTTTTGGGGATGGGAAAGCAACGCCATGATGTCACGCTGGAACACGATGCCTTTGAGCAGGCTGCCGCGGAATGCTTCCCACCGCGCGTGCCGGTCGTCGAACGAGAGGGCGAACGGGATGACGTCGCTCAAGCGCAAGCGCGCGGCCACGTAGTGCAGGGTGGCCAGATCGTCGCCGATATCGTAGGCGCCGTCCTCGTCGTCGTAATCGTCGACGCCCAGGACGACGGCGCGATAGCGGTCGCGCGTGGGGTCGAGATCGCGCAGCATGTAATACCAGGCGCGGGCGTCGGTGCCGGCGACTCCGGCGTGGCGGAAGGCGAACCCGGTGGCGGCGGTTTGCTCATTGGCCACGCGGGGATAGTAGGCGAAGCGCGAGTCGCCCAGGGTGACGACCAGATTACGGCCGTACCAAGGCTGGGCTTGCTGTTCGCGCCGCAGGATGAGTTCGAATGTCCCGGTGGACGATTCCGGTTCCAACAGGGAAGTGTAGAGCCCGGTACGGAAGAGAAGCGCATCCAGCGCCAACAATCCGGCGAGGGCGAGAATGACGGCGCGGAGGGGCCGCATTGGAAGAGATGCCATCATTTCGGAAGCTTGCGGAGCCACTCCGGATAGTCCACTTCGAGCAATTTGGCGGGACGGTCCACATACCAGCGGTAGCCGTTGCGGCGCTCGTATTCGATCTCCGCCAGGGAGTATTTGACCACCGAATCGCGCCCGCAGAAGATCGGCCGGTTGGTGCCCAATTCGTAGAAGCGCGCCCAGAGGCCAGGCGCGAGGGGGTCCGCGATCACCGTGTTGTCGAATCCCTTGGGCGTGCCCGGCGCCGGCACGGGCTGGACGATAATTCCCTTGATCCGGTTGGCGCGGAACCACGCCACCGCGCCTTCGATGGCGCGCACCACTTCCGGCGACGGGCGCGCAATCCCCATCAGAAACTGCACCACGCCCACGCTTTCGCCGCCGCTCAGGGAGGGCAGTTCGTAGGCGCGAGCCTTGGCCGGCGCGAGCGTGCGCTCGTCGTGCTGCGCGCACCACACCGTCAATTTCCCGTCCTGCATTACCTGGGTTTTGAGAATGCACTCCACGCCCCGTTCGATCGCCAGACTGGCCCGCGCGCGTTCGGCGTCGCCCAGGAAGGCGAACTCCGGTTTGCGCTCCGCCACGTCGCGCAGCAGTTCCAGCACGCCTGCCATGGCGTCGTCGTTGTACGTGATGTGGCTCCAGTAGCCGTCGCGCAGCGGATAGAATTGCGGCCAGCCGCCGTTGGGGTATTGCGCCTTCAGGAGGTAGTCCAGCCCGCGGCGGAAGGCGGCCTGGAAACGCGGGTCCCGGGTGGCCGTGAACACGCGCGCCAGGTACCGCATCTGCGTATAGGTGGCGTCGTTATCGATGGTGGAATGCGCTGCGGCGTCGCCCTTCTGCTTCTCGATAGAGGCGCGGTCCGTGGGTCCGAGCGCGAGCGCCATATCGATATTCTTGTCCCAGCCGCCGATCTCGCGCTGGTAGAGCAGGAGGTTTTCGGCGATGCGCACGGCTTCGTCGCCGCCGTACCACGCCGTGGTCTGCCGCATGGCATCGCGCCACCCGACCAGCTCGTGCAGGGACGCGCCGACCTCGGGCGCGACACGGGCAAACTCCCGGGCGGCCATGCGGCCGATTTCCGTTTGCCCCTTGGGCCCCAGATGGGTCCGGTCCGGTTTGCCCTGCGCGTCGTTGCGCCCCAGCGCCAGGCTGCCCGCGGGTCCGAGTTGCTCCGTCTGCCGGCGAGTCAGGGTGTAGAGATCGATCAGCGGCACCCGCCGTTCCACGGCCAGGCGGCGCACCGCTTCGGCGTACGTCGCCAGCGCATCCGGCTGGAACTTGCCTTCGGCATCGAAGACGCGGCGCACGATGGAAGTGACCAGGACGGGAGTGGCGCGGGCCGCGCGGACCTCTGCGACGAAGCGCTCCATGTTGGCGCGGTAGGTGGTGGCGGGATCGGTCTCGCGTTCCGGGCCTTTCCCCGGCTGGTCGTTGTGCCCGAACTGGATCAGCACGAAGTCCGGTTTCTCGGGCAGCACCTTGGCCCACGCGCCTTCGTCGCGGAAACTCTTCGAACTGCGCCCGTTGAGCGCCAGGTTGACCACCTGGACGCCGGGTCCGAAGGAGGCGCGGAATCCGGGGCCCCAGCCGCCTTCGTCGTTGACGGTGGAATCCCCTACCAGGACGACCTTGACAGGCTGGCCGGCGCCGGCTGCCAGGGCAAGCGCGACGGTCGAGAAGGCAAGAATGTGGCGAAGCATGGCTCGGTGGCTCGTTCGTCATTATCGAATGCCGCCGGGGCCGGGGACAAGCACGCCGGGCTGGTATCAACCTGCTATTCTGAACGTGCTCCGATCGGCGCCGCCAGCGCGAGCGGGCGGTTCTACCGCCGGACCCAAACCGATGCGAACATGGATTCTGATCGCCGGACTGGCCGCGCTGGTCCAGCCGGCATTCGCGCAAGTCACCGCAGTGGCCCCATACGGCGCCGCGGAGTTGCGTTTCCGCTTCCCCAATACCGCGGGCGCCACCGAAAGCATGGTGCTGGACCGCTTCCTGATCGACGGGCATGCCCTCGGGGCCGCGAACGCCCTGCGGGTTCGCCCACTGGCGCCCGGTGTCACGGAGGTCACGGCGCCTTCCCCTGCCGCCGCGGATTGGGAATTCGCCCTGGCCGACAATAGCGGCTGCTACGGCTTCGGCGAGCGCTTCGACCGCCTCAACCACGCCAACACCATTCTCCGTAACGCCTCGCGCGATACGGTGGGCAGCAAGGGCACCAGCACCTATCAGCCCGTCCCCTTCTTCATGAGCCTGCGCGGCTACGGACTTTGGGTGGACACCTTCAGTGAAGCCACCTTCGACCTCAACGTCACGGACGCTACCCGCATCGCCATCAAGGTGTATGCGCGCAATCTGCGGTTCGTGCTCTTCGAGGGCCCGGCGTTCCCGGAGATTCTGGAGCGCTATACGGCGCTCGCCGGGCGCCAGCAACTGCCTCCGTACTGGGCCTTCGCGCCCTGGAAATCGCGCGACTACCATCGCAACCAGCAGGATGTCTATGAGGACGCGGATCGCTATCGCGAGCTTGGGCTGCCGGCTTCCGTCATCCTGATCGACAGCCCGTGGGCGACCAGCTACAACACCTACGAGATCAATACCAGGCAGTTCGAAGACGGCCCGCGGATGATCGCCTATCTGCACCAGAAAGGCTACAAAGTGGTGTTCTGGCACACCTCGTGGATCAATCGCGAAACCAATCCTCCGTATGAGGAAGGCATGTCGGGCAAGATCCCGCTGACCACCGCCAGTAACTTCGCGGAGGCGGAACGGCAAGGCTATTTCCTGCGGCGCCCCGACGGCTCCACTTACCTGGCGCGATGGTGGAAGGGGCTGGGCTCGCTGATCGATTTTAGCAATCCCGCGGCTAAGAAGTGGTGGCAATCGCAGGTAGCCAAAGCCATCGCCCTGGGCGCCGATGGCTTCAAGGACGATGACGGCGAGGGCAATTTCATCGGCGACGTAAAACTCGCGTCCGGCGAAGACCCCCGCCTCATACGCAACCGCTACGCGGTGGACTACAATCGCGCCGTCGCCGAGGTATTGGCGCAGCAAAAAGGCAAAGACTGGGTGCTGTTCCAGCGCAGCGGCACCACCGGGTCGCACACGCTGCCGTTCTTCTGGGGCGGCGACAACGACGCCACCTTCTCTCCCGAGAACGGCCTGCCCACTGTCGTCACCGCGGGCCTGAGCGCCGGTATGAGCGGTATCTCGCTGTGGATGAGCGACTTGGGCGGTTACAACAAGAAGGCCCGTTTTCCGGGCGACGACGTGCTGTTCGCCCGATGGACCGAACATTCGGCGTTTTCCCCCGGCATGGAAGTCATGAGCGGTATGAACCTGGGTCCATGGGACTACGGCGACAAGGATCTGGAGATCTTCCGCCGGTATTCGGTGCTGCACATGAGCCTGTTCCCTTACCGTTACGCCGCGGCGCAAGAGAGCGCGCGCAGCGGGTTGCCCGTGATGCGCGCCCTGGTGCTGATGCACCAGGACGACGCGAGCGCCCGCGAAGCCGCCACGGAGTACTACTTCGGCCCGGATTTGCTGGTGGCTCCCGTGCTGGCTCCGGTCACGCAGCAGGCCGTCTACCTGCCCGAGGGCAACTGGATCGATTATTGGACCGGCAAGCGCTATAGCGGGCGGCAGACGCTCGCCGCGGAGGCCCCGCTCGACCGGATTCCCGTGTTTGTGCGCGAGGGCGCCATTGTGCCCAAGATCCCCGAAGATGTGATGACGCTGGTGCCCCCGCTGGACGCCCGCCGCGTTTATGAACTTTATCCGGGCGCGTTGCGCGCCATCACCGATTTCGAAGGCCGGAGGGTGGGTCCGGGCGCCGGACCCGGCAGTCTGGCGATCACCGGCCCAGCCGCGCGCGTGACACTGCGCTGGCGCTTCCAGGGCCCCACCGGCGTGACGCTCAATGGGCGCGAGTTGCACCCCGTGGTGGGTCCCGATTCCGTGGTTTCGGTGGAGTTCGAGCACCAGGCGACCAGCCGTCTGGAGTGGCGGCTCCAATCCGAGCCGCGGCCGTAAGGGAGCGGACGCTGGCACGCGGCCGGTTGTCATCAGTTATCAATAGGTGATAACCTAGCGGTGATGAAACGGCAAGATCGGGATCCTGGCACGGAAGTGCTGCTGGATCTCGATAGCCAGGTATTCGTGGTCGATACGAAGGGCCAATACTGGGTTCGGTTCTCAGTCAGCCGGGTAGATTCCACCCCCGAACGGCCGCATGGGCTGAACTACTCGCTGACGTTGCATGGTCCGGGTGGCAACCGGCTGGTTGGTTTTGACAACGCCCATCCCGTCCGGGAGTCGCATGGGCCCGGTGGCAAAAGCCGTGGTCCCGTTGACCACAGGCACCGGATGGAGACGGTTCGACCATATCGCTTCAAAGATGCGGCCACGCTCCTGGAGGACTTTTGGGCCGAGGTGGATAAGCTCTTGAAAGAGAAGGGAGTGATTTAGTAATGAGGACGCTACGCGTTGGGATTGCCAGTTACGAGCAGATGAAGGCTCGGACGGTTGCGATTGCTCGCGGGGAGTACAAACCGGCGGCGGATGAGCCCAAGGTATGGTTCACCTCGGCTGAGAGCTTTGCCAGGATACTATCCGACCGCAACCGTGCCCTGCTGGGGATCATCGCCGAATCCGCACCCAAATCGCTGGCGCGGCTGGAGGAACTCTCCGGGCGGAAGAAATCGAATCTGTCCAGGACGCTGAAGACCATGGAGCGATACGGCTTCGTCCATCTTGGCCGCGGAGCGCGGGGTTCGGTCATCCCGCGAGTTCCCTACCGGCGGATCTCGTTGACACTGCAGTTGTCGACACCGGGGCGGCAAGGGACCAAAGCCGCGTGAACTGGCCGATGCCCCCGATTTGCCGCCCGGGTGTCCGGTGATCTATACTAAATACTTGAACTGACATGCCGAAACGTACTTTTCAACCGAATAACCGTCACCGCGCCAAGACGCATGGGTTTCGCTCCCGTATGGAGACCAAGAACGGGCGCGCCGTTCTGGCCCGGCGCCGCGCACGCGGGCGCAAGAAACTGACCGTAAGCTCCGAGAGGTAGTCTCCATCTCTGGTTTCCCGAAACGTGTCCGTCTGCTGCGTTCCAAAGACTTCCGCAGAGTTTATGACGAGGGTTCCCGGTTCACCGGGCCCTTCTTTGCGGCATTTTGTGTGTGCGAAACGCAGCCGGATGGGCCGCATATCGGCTTCACCTGCCCTCGCGCCCTCGGCAAAGCCGTGGTGCGAAACCGCATCAAGCGACGGGTCCGCGAGGCCGTGCGCCTCCACCTGGATCAGTTGAGCCCACAGTGGTCCATCGTCATCAATCCGCGGCGCAAAGCCTTCGATGCTCCGGTGGCGGAACTTCGCCGCGAAGTGGAGCGTCTTTTTCAGCGGTGCAATGGATCGTGACCCGTGCGCTTCAGGTATACAAGTTTGCCATTTCCCCCTTTCTTCCCTCGGCATGCCGTTTCTATCCGACCTGCTCGGAATACATGCACGAGGCAGTGGAGCGTCACGGCGCCTGGAAGGGGATCTGGATGGGGCTGCGCCGCGTGGCGCGCTGCCATCCCTTTCACGCGGGGGGCTATGACCCCGTCCGCTAAAACGTCTCTCTAACGGAATCTTTCAGCAATGGCCGAATCGGTAAATGGCGGTAGCAAGACTCCGGCGCTTCCGCCGAAGGAAATGTCGATGGAAGTGCGGCTCCTGATCGCCTTCCTCCTGATGGGCGTGGTGATGTTCGTGACGCCCTACTTCTTCAAGTCGCAGATTCCGCCTCCCGTCAAGAAAGACGCGGCCGGACAGACTGCCTCCCAAGGTGCTCCGGGCGCGCCGGCGACGGGCGGCGCCCAGCCCGCGGCCGAAGCCCCGCCCCCGGCGGCGGCCAACACCGCGGAAGCCGAGGCGCCTGTGGCAACCCTGGCGGTGGGCGCCACCCCGCAAAAACCGGAGCCCCCATTCGTGATTGAAACCGACCTGTACAAAATTGCGCTCAGCAATCAGGGCGGCACGATACACAGTTGGCAGCTCAAGAAAGCCAAGGGCAACGACCTGAAGACACTGGACCTGGTCAACACCGCCGCGGGTATGGATTTCCCCTACTCGCTGCACTTCCCGAACCAAAAGCCGCCGGTCGACGTGAACTGGACCTGGTACAAGCAGACCGCCGATGCGGACGGCCTGGGCGTCACCTACGAGTTCGCCGCCGGCCACGTCGCCGTGCGCAAGGTTTTCCGCTTCGAGAAGGACCAGTATATTTCCAAGGTCTCGACCGAGGTCACGTTGGACGGCAAGCCGCTGCCCCACATGATCCAGTGGCGCGGCGGATTCGGCGATCTCACCATCGCCAGCCCGGCTGCCGACCAGCGAACCCTGCACTTCGATGTGGCGCAGAACAAGCTGGTGGAACAGGCTCCCAAATCGGCGTCCAAAGGACCGCTGTCGAGCGGCGGCAACTACAGTTTCGCGGGGATCGCCGACAAGTACTTCGCCGCCGTTTTCCTGGCCGAAGGCAACAGCGGGATGCAGCAGGTCACTTTCGGCGATACGGTCAAGACCCCCCACGAACAGACGCCTATGGCGCTGAGCGGCGTGGCCATCAGCGATGGCCCGGTCAACCGCTTTGAGGTATTCGTCGGTCCCAAAGATATCGATCTGTTGAAGAAAATCAACCCCAAGCTCGAACAGGTGGTGGATTTCGGCTGGATGGCCTTCCTGGCCAAACCGCTGTTCCTGATCGTCAACTACGTGAACGATACGATGGTGCACAACTTCGGCTGGGCCATTGTTCTGGTCACGGTGGTCATCAACTTCGTCCTGTTCCCGCTGAAGCTGAGCAACATGAAGTCGATGCGCAAGATGCAGGCGCTGAAGCCGCAGATCGACGCCATCAACGCCAAATTCAAGAATATCGGCCTGCGCGACCCCAAGAAGGGCGAGCAGAACGAAGAGGTCATGGCGCTCTATAAGAAGCACGGCGTCAACCCCATGGGCGGCTGCCTGCCGATGCTGCTGCAAATGCCGTTCTTCTTCGCGTTCTACAAAGTTTTCACGGTGTCTGTGGAAATGCGCGGCGCGCCCTGGCTTTGGGTGCCCGACCTTTCGCAGGCCGAGCCTTGGGAAATCAAGGTTCTGCCCCTGGTGATGATCGCCAGCCAGTTCATCATGCAGAAGATGACGCCGCAGGCGGGGGGCGACCCGGCGCAGCAGAAGATGATGATGTTCATGCCGCTGGTGTTCGGCTTCATGTTCTATCATTTCCCGAGCGGCTTGGTACTATACTACTTGACGAGCAATCTGGTGAGCATGGGGCAGCAGTGGTTCTTTAACAAGACCTCGATGGCGGCGGCCGCCGACGGGTCTGTGGGACCACCCCCAAAAAAGAACGGCAGGAAATAAACCTTTGACTGAGCGAAAGTACTCCGTGGCCTCGATCGGCCTCCGCATCGACGGGTTTCTGGACGCCACCCTGCAAAACGGCGGCATCAAACTGACCTATGAGATTCAGGATGCGGCGCCGTCGAACGACGATTTCGAGACGCCGGACGTGATGGTGAAGTTCAGCGGCCCCGACGTGGACCTGCTGCTCTCCAATCGCGCCGAACTGCTGCTTGCTCTGGAACACGTGACCATGGAAATGCTGCGCATGCCGAGCGAAGACCATTCGCGCATTTCCTTCGACGCCAACGATTACCGCCTGCTGCGCATCGAAGAATTGCGGCTCAGCGCGGTGGCCGCCGCCGAGCGGGTGAAGCGCACGGGCGAACATTTCCGCTTCAACCCGATGAACAGCCGCGAGCGCCGCGTGATCCACCTTTCGCTGCGCCACGAAACCGCGGTGCGCAGCGAAAGCTGCGGCGCCGGTCCGGGCCGGCACGTGGTCGTGTACCCCGCCGGCATGCCCAGCCTGCCGGAACCCCCGCGCGCGCCGGAACCGCCGCGCCGCTCGATGTACGACGGTCCGCGTACGGACCGTGGACCTGGCGGGCCGCCGCGCGGCGACCGCCGCGACCGGGGTGGACGGGGCGACCGTGGCGGGCGCGGTGACCGCGGCGGACCACGAAGGTAGAAAGTTAGAAGAACCTGGTTGGCAGGCGGGGTATCCTCTGGGTCCGCCTGCCCCACCAACGTGGGACAGACGCTTCCGTCTGTCAACCCCCTCGTTTAGCCATTGCAGCTCGCCGATACCATCGTCGCTATTTCGACGCCGCCGGGGCGCGCCGGGCTCGGTATCGTGCGCCTTTCGGGAGCGCGGGCGCGCCCCATCGCCGCGCAATTCCTGGCTCCCTCCGAATGGCGTCCCTGGCAGGCGCACCTGGCGCAACTTCTCGATCCACAAGGCCAGACAATCGACCAGGTGGTGGTCACTTTTTTCGCGGCGGCGCGATCTTACACCGCCGAGGACCTGGTGGAGATCGCCTGCCACGGTTCGCCCATCGTTATGCGCCACGCCGTGGAGCGCGCCCTGGCCGGCGGCGCGCGCCTGGCCGAGCCCGGCGAGTTCACGCTGCGCGCCTTTCTGAACGGGCGCATCGATCTTCCACAAGCCGAGGCCGTGCGCGACCTGATCGACGCCACCACGCTGTACCAGGCGCGGATTGCGGCGCAACAGGTGGATGGCTCGGTGTCGCGCCGCTTGAGCCCGCTGAAGGAACCGCTGGTGGAACTGATTGCCCTGCTGGAGGCGGGGATCGATTTCGCCGACGACGACGTGAGCGTCGCCCCGGCGGAGGAGATTCTGCGCCGCCTGCAGCCGATCCTACAGGGAACGCGCCAACTTGCCGATAGTTTCCAGTATGGCGGGCTGGTGCGCCAGGGGCTGACGCTGGCCATTGTGGGCCGCCCCAACGTCGGCAAGAGCAGCTTGTTCAACCGCCTGCTGGAACAGGACCGCGCCATCGTGACGGAAACGCCCGGCACCACGCGCGATCTAGTGAGCGAGACCGCCTCCATCGGCGGTATCCCGGTGAAGCTGTGCGATACCGCTGGCATTCGGGATACCAGGGAGCGCGTGGAACGGCTGGGTATCGAGCGCAGCTATCAGGCGATGGCGGATGCCGATCTCACGCTGGTGGTGATCGATCTGGCCCAGCCTTTCACGGCGGAAGACGGGGGTTTGATTGCGCGCGCCGGCGGACGGGCTTTGGTGGTGGGCAACAAGAGCGATCTGGCGCGCGCGGCGGGGGAGCGGCCGGGGTTGCTCCCCGTCTCCGCCCTGACGGGGGAAGGCATTGCCGCACTGCGCGATGCCATCCTGGAAGCCGTCGCCCCGAAGGGCGTCTTCGAGCGGGAGACGGGCTTCATCACCAGCCTGCGCCACGAGCAATTGCTGCGCGAAGCTGCCCGATACCTCGAAAAGGCGTGCGATGCGGTGCGGTCTCTGACGCCCCACGAGATGCTGCTGCTGGATCTGTACGGAGCGCTCCGGCCCTTCGACGCCATCACCGGAGCCACCACGGCGGACGACATCCTGAACCGCATTTTCAGCACCTTCTGCATCGGCAAGTAGCGTAGCCTTTCAGGCCATGCCCGCGACCCTGGGGGCATGCTTGCTACACGCTATTGTCTTCGCCCTAAAGAAAATAGCTCCCATGGCCGATAACTCTGTTGGAAAGCAATGCGATGCACCGACCCTGGATCGTTCTCGCCGTCATCCTGCAATTTGGGGTGACCGGTCGGGATGCCGCTCGGGTCCCAGTCTTGGTACTGAATATCAATGCTCCCAAGGCGACCACGGGCGAACTCGCCATCATTCGGTGACCTATGGAGCCATCTAACCCGCGCCGCAGATCGCGAATTCTCATCAAGGTATTGCTCGGAACGGGCGCTCTGGTGGGTGCATCCGTGGTGTCTCTGAGCGCGCTCTTTCTTTTGCGCCATCAGGCGGCATTCCAACGGCAGTTGGAGCTCCGCGCCGAAGCTCTGGCAACCTCTCTTGCCGGGCAAAGCCGGTACGCCTTGCTGCTGGCCAATCGGAGGGAGCTCGAACAGTTGGCTCACACCGTCTTAGGAGGCAACACGGATGTGCTCTACGTCATTGTGGAGGACCCGTCGGGCAACTACATAGCGAGCGCCGAACGGGCGCCTATCAGCCGCAAAATGCTTCCTCCGGGCGCGGCAGACATCAAACTGAGCGCCACCCGGACCATGAGCGCCGGACCCGGCGGCTTCCCATGCGTGGAAGCCAGCCTGCCCGTAATCCCTCAAGCGGAAGACCGTCTCTTCGCCCCGTGGGCGTCCCGGGCGGAGGTTCTAGGGCGAATCCGCGTGGCCATGTCGCTCCAATCGCAGCGCGCCTTGTTCGATAGCACGCTCCACTACACGGTGGCGATCGGCCTATCGATTCTGTTGGTGGCGTTTGCGGTCGGCTATGTCCAGATCCGCAGACTGCTGAAACCCCTGGTCGAGCTGGCCCAGGCCGCCAAGCTGGTTGGCGATGGCGGCAGCGGGAGCTTTCGTGCCATCAAACGAAGCGACGACGAGATCGGTGTTCTGGTCGACAGTTTCAACCAGATGCTCCTCCAGGTGACGGAAAGAACGCGCGAGCTGCGTGAGCAGGTAGATGCCAAGGAGCGTGCCCGGGCCGAACTGGCGGAGGCTCAGCAACGGCTCATCGATCTCTCGCGCCAGTCCGGAATGGCGGAGATTGCCAGCAGCGTTCTCCACAACGTGGGGAACGTGCTCAATAGCGTGAGCGTGTCCGCCACGCTGGTCGCCGACAAGGTCAAGGATTCGCGCGTGGATAAACTGGCCGCCGTGGTCGCCATGTTCCAAGAGCACTCCGGCGACATCGAGGACTTTCTCCATCGCGATCCCAAGGGGCAAAGAGTGCTGCCCTATCTTGCCAAGCTGGGCAATCACTTTGAGCAGCAACACCTTTCCATGCTCGCGGAGCTGGAACTTCTGACCAACCATGTCGGCCACATCAAGCGGATCGTGGCCACCCAGCAAAACTACGCCAAGGTTTCCGGGCTGATCGAGAAGATCTCGCTGGGCGACCTGGTGGAAGACGCGCTCCGTATCCTGCAGTCCGGCTTCGAGCGCCACCATATTGTCCTGTTACGCGACTTCGAGGAGGTGCCGCGCGTCGACTCGGACAAACATCAAATCCTGCAGATTCTGCTCAACCTTTTGCGTAACGCCGAACAGTCGATCGACGATGCCGGAAAGTCCGAGAGGCTGATCCGCATCCGGACCCGGCGGCACGGGGACGCCCGGGTCCGCATCGAGGTGAGGGACAGCGGCGTCGGTCTGACGGCGGAGAACGTGACCCGAATCTTCGCGCACGGGTTCACAACCAAGGCCGACGGCCACGGCTTCGGATTACATTCCGGGGCATTGGCTGCCAAGCAACTGGGGGGCTCGTTATGGGCCGAGAGCGAGGGGCCCGGCATGGGCGCGACCTTCACGCTGGAACTCCCGCTGGTTGCCGCCACCCCGCATAGAGAGGGCCACGTATGAAACCGACACCCACAACGGAGCCGAACCACCGAATCCTGGTCATTGACGACAACCGGGCGATCCATGACGACATGCGAAAAATCCTCATCGGAGACAACACGGCGCAATTGGACCTGGCGCCGGATGAGGAACTGCTGTTCGGCGCCACGCCAGTAGAGACCACGCGCTTCGAAATAGACTCGGCGTATCAGGGGCAGGAAGGCTTGACCCTGCTGGAAGCGTCGATGGCCGAGGGGCGCCCTTACGCCATGGCGTTCGTGGACATACGGATGCCGCCGGGCTGGGACGGCGTGGAGACGATTGCCAGGCTTTGGCGGGTTGCGCCGGACTTGCAGGTGGTGATTTGCACCGCGTACTCGGACTATTCCTGGAGCGACATCCAGCGCCACCTGGGCCATCCCGACAACCTGCTGATTCTGAAGAAGCCTTTCGACAATATCGAAGTCACTCAGTTGGCCCATGCGCTCACCAAGAAATGGCTCGTCGGCCGGCAGTCGTCCGCGCGCATGGAAGATCTGGACCGTATGGTGTCCTTCCGCACCAGGGAGTTGCAAAGAGCCGAGGAGGCATTTCGCGCGGTTTTCGTAGCCAGCCCGATCGGCATCATGTTGTCCGACCTGACGGGCCGGTACCTGGAGGTCAACCGCGCTTGCGAAGAGATGTTCAGCGTTTCCAAAGATAGGATCATTGGCAAAGACCCGGTGGAACTCGGCTGGCTGGAGTGCGCGGAGGAACTGAACGAGCTCAGCCGGAGGGTTGCCAGCTTCGGATGTGTGGACGCCCAGGAAATGGTATATACGAATCCGCTGTCCGGAAGACGGACGGGATTGCTCTGGTTGCGCGAAGTCACCATTCACCACGCTCCGCATGTCCTGTCGTTTCTTCTGGACATTACCGATCGCAAACAGATGGAAGAGGAATTGCAGCGGGCCCGCACCGGCGCGGAGGCGGCGGCCAAGGCGAAGAGCGAGTTTCTGGCCAATATGAGCCATGAGATTCGTACGCCGCTGAATGGGGTCATCGGCCTCAGCACGCTCCTCGATGAAGAGAACATGCCGCACGAAAACCGGTCCATGGTCCGGCTGATTCGCGCTTCGGGAGAAACGCTGGCCAAGATTCTGGACGACGTTCTGGACTTCAGCAAGATCGAATGCGGGAAGCTGGAACTGGAGCAGGCGCCATTCTCTCTTCGCGAATCCCTGGAATGGGGCGTCGATCTCTTCCGCATGAAGGCCGCGGAAAAGCACCTCGAATTGAGGCTTGCCGTGGACAGCGGCATCCCGGAGCGGCTGAGTGGTGACGCCACGCGCATCCGCCAGATCCTAGCGAACCTCATCAGCAACGCCATCAAGTTCACCGAAGAGGGCTCCATCGAAATCGAGGCCGGTCTCGCGCCGGATAGCCCGCCGGAGGGCCAATGCCGCGTTCGGGTCCGCGTCCGCGACACCGGAATCGGCATACCTCCCGACAAACTGCACCGGCTCTTCCAGTCCTTCGGCCAGGTGGACGCCTCCACCAGCCGGCGCTTTGGGGGGACAGGCCTGGGCCTGGTAATCTGCCGGCGCCTGGTCGAAATGATGGGCGGCGCCCTCGCCGTGGAAAGCCGTCCCGGCGAGGGATCGGTGTTTCAATTCGACTTTACCGCCGGAGTTCCCGCCGATACCGGGCTCATGCCGGCGCCGGCGCACGATCCGGAGCTGGCGCAGATGCGGATTCTGGTCGCCGAGGACAACCCCGTGAACCAGGTCGTCATAGAGCTCATGCTGCGGAAACTCGGCTGCAGCGCCGACCTCGTCTCTAATGGAATCGACGTACTGCGCCAGGTCCAAGCCGCGCACTATGACCTGGTGCTCATGGATGTTCAGATGCCGGGTATCGATGGACAGGAAGCATCGCGCCGGATTCGGTCGCTGTCGGCAACCTACTCACGGATTCCGATTGTGGCGTTAACGGCATCGGCCACCGTCGAAGACCGCGGGGCCTGCGTCGCGGCTGGTATGAACGACTACCTGAGTAAGCCGCTGGCTCTCGATGCTTTGCGGAAGGTCCTCGAGCACTGGGGGCCGAGCCACGGCGGCGCCGGCGCGGACCGGGAAAGGCCGGCAGGCGCCTCGTCCCCGGCCGCGATTGGGGATACAGGCTAGGGCATCTTGGAGGCTGCCTCTTTGAAGGCCGCCGCGTTCTTGCGGGCAGGCTCCTGGTGGGGGCCGGGGATGGCCATCGCCTGTTCGCTGAACTTGACGCCCTCCAGCATTCTTGCCTTGTTCTGGGCCGTCTCGCCAAGCTTGAAATTGGCGATCCCAAGGTAGAGCAGCGCCGGGCCGAGATAGGCCGGATTGTCCTGGATCAGCGGCAATGCGGCGCGCAAATTCTTGTCGGCGGTGGTCTGCTGACCCTTTTCGGCGGAGAGGTAGCCGGCAATATAGTAGCCGTAGGCCAGTTCCGCGTTTTTCTTGTATTCCCAATCTTCCGCGGACATGCCTTCCGGCTTGGCATGCTTGTTGGCCGCGGCGGTGAGGCGGTTGGCATAGCCCAGGGCGCGGTCGTTCAGCCTCTTTGCCAGCGTCTTCTCGGTCAGGTACATCAGCAGATCTTCGTTTTCCGGGAAGTTCGCCAGGGCCTTTTCCGCGATTGCGGGGCCTTTATCCGCTGCCGGGCTCTTGCCTAACGCCGCCAGATAAGGTCCGTAGGCGTCATTCAGGTATTTGCTCTTCGGATTCTGTTGCTCGAGAGTGGAGATCAGATCCACCACCACCTCCGGCGCGGCATCGACCGAAAGCTTATAGAACACCGATTCGACGGTCGACTGGGCTTCCTTGGCATGCGCGACGCGCTCTTCCCAGGCCTTCTTTTCGACGGCGGTCTTCGGCGCGGGTTCCGAGACGATCTTGGCCGTCATCGGACGTATCGTTGCCGCCAGCTTTTTTACCGCATTCACGTCATTTTTCGCGGCAGCATCCTTCAGGCTCTGGACGGCATCCTCCAGCTCGCCGGCGACGGCCAACGCCGGTCCGACCATCAGCATAAGCGCCACACCTAAGGTGGGTAATTTCATTGCAATCCTCCCAAGTCGCGGCATGAAACCAGCAGTTTCACACCCTAATCTCATCGCCATAATTGTAGCAACGAATGTGCGCCAGGACGCAAGCGCCCGGCGTCGGCCGAACCTCCGGTTGCGCGCCGCTGCCGGACCCGGAAAGGCCATCCGCACGGGCTCGCGAACCCGCTCCGGGCAGGCGGAAGCGCCTGTCCCAGACGCTCTATCTGACCGTCAGCTCTTTGTTCTCGTCCACGCACCAGCGCACCAGCGGCTCCGGATATTTGCCCTGGCTGGAGCGAAGCAGGTCCGCCGCCTGGACCGGCTGGAAGGAAAACGCGATCGATCCGTCCGCGCCGGCGGTGCCCAGCAGGTAGCCGTAAACGTCCGTCATGGCTTTCGGCCCCGGCACCGTGCCCGCCGGCAGGCGATAGCGTACGGCGCCCGCCGTGCCCACGATCCATCCCGGCAGTTCCCTGCCCTTCCAGGCCGCAGTGCGAAACACGTCTTCCATAAAGAAATGGGAGTGGCTGGCCAGCACGTATACCTTCTTGTGCGCCACGCTCTGGGCGTGCCACAGCGCTTCGTAGACCTCGCGGCCGCTCTTTTCACCCTGCGCCCAATCGCTCATGCTGTGCGAATTGCCCACGCTGCCCGGGAGCGCGGCGTGCATGCCCACCACCAGAGTCTGAATCGCAGCCGATTTTTCGTCCCGGTCCACCACCGCATGAAACCATTTGAGCTGCGCCGCATCGAACTGGTCCGTGCTGGTATTGTCCAGCGCGATGAAGTCGATATTGCGGTTGACCCAGTGATAGTAGGCGCGCAGCTTATGATCCTGGGGATCGTCGCGCAGGCGCTGCGCACGCAGGGCCGGGGCGTCCAGCCAGTCGGCGAATTGCAACAGGTAGTGTTCGCGCGTGGCCGGCGGGATGGTTTCGTGATTCCCCGGGGTCAGCATCACCGGAAGGGCACCAAACGGCGCCAGTTGTTTGGCGATGAAATCGGGCCAGGCGCCATTTTCGTAGTCGCTGATGTTCAGGGGCTTGGTGGGCAGCGCCAGGCGGGCGGGCGGAACCATGTCCTCATCGAAGGTGTAGATGGCGCGGAAATCGCCCAGGTGCCAGTAGAACTCGGCCCGGCTGGCCAGCACCCCGGAAGCGATGGCCGGCATCACGATGTCGCCGCAATTGCGCGAATCGCCCGACACGGCGAATTTCCAGGGGCTATTGGCCGCCGGTTGGGCAGCCAGCGGAACGGAGAGCAGGGAAAGGACAAACGCAAGCTTTTTCATCTGAATCTGAGTGTGGCACAAGGCTCGGCCTGGTGCATCTTGACAGCGGGCTAACGCCAACCATTGGTAGCGTTGAGCGCCGCCGTAAGCCGGATTACCATGAAGATCTCCCATGCCGCTCGATTTAGGCCGCCTGCTCGCGCTCGCCATCTGGTACGGGCCCTACGCGGTCGAATTGTTGGCGCTCGCCGTCCTGGTCAGGCTCGCCCTGGGGAGCCGCGGTGGTCATGGGGACCGCGCCGCCCATCCGAGCCGCCAGCGGGAGCAAGCGGTGTGCCGCATTTTCGCCAACCTGGCGCGCCGTCGAGCCCTCGCCATCCTCTTCACCGGAGCCTCCGCCCTGGCCGCGCGCGCTCTCCTCCTGCCGGTGCTGCCCATCCGCCAGCCCATCGTCACCGACGAGTTCAGCTATCTTCTGGCGGCGGATACCTTCGCGTCCGGCCGCCTCGCGAACCCTACCCATCCCATGTGGGTGCACTTCGAAAGCATGCACATCCTCCAGCATCCTACCTACGCCACCATGTACCACACGGCGCAAGGGCTGATTCTGGCGGCCGGCCAGGTGGTGGCCGGTCATCCCTGGGCCGGCGTCTACTTGAGCGTTGCCGTGATGTGCGCCCTGCTCTGCTGGATGTTGCAGGGCTGGCTCCCCCCCGCGTGGGCTCTGCTGGGCGGCCTGTTGGCCGTGCTCCGCCTGGGCCTGTTCGGCTATTGGATCAACAGCTATTGGGGCGGAGCGGCGGCCGCCATCGGCGGTCTGCTGGTGCTGGGCGCGTTGCCCCGCCTGTTGCGCAAAATCCGCGTGCGCGATGCCCTGCTGCTGGCGGGCGGCGTGGCGATTCTGGCCAATAGCCGGCCGTACGAAGGGCTCCTCCTCAGTCTTCCGGTGGGCGTCTGGCTGGCGATGCGCCTGCTGAAGCTGCGCGGTCCGGCGCTCGCCGGCGCCGCGGTGCGCCTGGTGCTGCCGGCCGCGCTCGTACTGACCGTCGCCGCGGCGGGCACGTGCTACTACTACTGGCGCGTGACCGGCAATCCGTTCCGCATGCCGTATCAGGTGGCCCGCGACCAGGAGGCCGTGGCCCGCATCTTTCTCTGGGAACAGCCGCTGCCCGTCAAGACATACCGCAACCCGCAGATGCGCGAGTTCTACGTGGATTGGGAACTCGCCAAATTTCTGGAGGCGAAGTCGCTGCGTGGGCTGACCTGGAATACCCTCGGCAAGGCCGGCGCCTTCTGGATGTTCTTCCTGGGACCGGCGCTCACCCTGCCGCTGGTATTCGGCTGGCGCCTGTTCGCCGACCGGCGCGTCCGCCCGCTGGTGGTCATCGGCGGCATTTGTGCGGCCGGATTGGCGCTCAATACCTGGTTTTATGCGCACTACGCCGCGCCGATGACCGGCCTGATCTACGCGCTCGTGCTCCAGGGGCTACGCCACGTGCGGGTCTGGCGCAGGCACGGCCGCCCGGTGGGAGTCGCCATCGCCCGGTCGGTCCCGGTGGTTTGCCTGGCGATGGCGCTCGTCCGCGTCTGCGCCCAGCCGCTCAGCTTCTACATGCCGCCGGACTGGCCGATGACCTGGTATTACACGCGGCCCGGCAACCTGGAGCGCGCCCGCATCCTGGCGCAATTGGAAAGCCTGCCGGGCCGCCACCTGGCCATCGTGCGCTACCGTCCGCGGCACGATTTCTTCGAGGAGTGGGTCTACAATCGGGCGTCCATCGACGACGCTCCGGTGGTCTGGGCTCGGGATATGGACGAGGCGGGCAATGGCGAACTGACGCGCTATTTCGCCTCGCGCCACGTCTGGCTGGTCGATGCCGACGCCGCCCCGGCGACGGTGACGCCGTACGACGCGCGGCCGTAGCGTAGCCTTTCAGGCTGGGGCGCCGCGATTCTTCGCGGCATTCTTGGTGGGACAGGCTTCGGCCCGATGCCACTTAGTTTTTCCAAAGCTGTGACCCCTGCGCATATGGTGGGGCAGCCAATTCTTAGGGACTTGCAAAATTCCGGATCCAGAGCCCCTGGTTGGTGGTGTCGGTACAAAACAAAATTGAGAGGAAATGTATTCGGCGGGGCGGCGAGGCAATAGAATATTTGTGATGAGCAAAACTC
>Ga0182030_10003458_pt1 | contig 33727 bp, 41 predicted proteins | sample 812S3MmetaG_FD_121299 | JGI IMG/M metagenome (GOLD analysis project Ga0182030, IMG submission 121299) | Permafrost microbial communities from Stordalen Mire, Sweden - 812S3M metaG (Illumina Assembly) | ecosystem: Environmental > Terrestrial > Soil > Wetlands > Permafrost | place: Sweden...
CCTCTGATCCTCTCGGCCCTTCGATCCTAAGCAACTCCTTGGAGCTGCACTGTTTTACTGACGATCCCTCCCGTTTTGGTGGAGGGGGTAGGATTCGAACCTACGAAGGCGTAAGCCGGCAGATTTACAGTCTGCTCCCGTTGGCCGCTTGGGTACCCCTCCGCGAAAACGAGCCGCGTATTCTGATTTCCACCCGCGGGGGTGTCAATGCGCCGGACAGGTTAATTTTCTACGCCCGGACAGCTTGCCGACATCCAGCAAGTCCGACCGACGGCGGCGCACGAGGGTGGACCTCACCGCAAAATCGACCGCGAGCGCATCGGCTGCAGCGGGTAGACACCTCGCCGGACCTCAACCCGGGCCGAGCTTGCCCTGCACATCGCTGCCGCCCTTTGATCGCCAATATATCCAATATATAAAGAGACACCGACTGGGACGCGTGACCTTCCAGGCAGCCCGTGCAGAAGCTTTCGTTTTCCGCACAATGCCTACCTGATCGATGCTATGAACGGCGTTTTCGCCGAATATGACGCCCGATCGGCCCCCTTCAATGCAGGCGCAGGACCCGGTTCAAGGCTTGTCGGGATCCGGCACTCGCCGCCCCGCGGGCCGCGCGGGAGCCACGCGACGCCGCGCACGCGCGGCCTGCCACACGGCGGGCTCATCGGCAGAGGGGGTGAAGCTGGCGGAGACCGGAACCGCAGCGGTGGCGGCCGCCGCGCCCGAACCCGCCGCGCCCATTCTGGTCGCCCTGGCAGCCGCGACCAACAATTGTGCATGAAGCGCCGGCGACAGCCGCTGCCAGCTGCCGGCCGCCAGCTCAGGTGGCAATTGCACGGGGCCGTAGCGGATGCGCAGCAGACGGCTGACCTCACTGCCGGTGGCCTGCCACAAGCGTCGTACTTCCCGATTGCGACCTTCGCGCAGCACCACGCGATACCAGGCATGAGTGCCCTCGATGCGGGTCGGCGTGATGCTATCGAAACGCGCATTGCCATCCTCGAGCCGCACACCGCTGCGCAGCAGCCCGATCTGCGTGGAGGTGAGTACGTCCCGCGAGCGCACCAGGTATTCACGATCGACCTGCGCCGAAGGGTGCATCAGGCAATGCGCGAGTTCCCCGTCCGTGGTGAACAGCAGCAGACCCGAGGTCATGAAATCCAGCCGTCCCACGACGATCCAGCGGCCCCGGGGCGGGGCTGGCAGGCGATCGAATACCGTGGGACGACCCTCCGGATCGCTGCGGGTCGTCACTTCGCCCAATGGTTTGTTGTAGAGAAGGACGGCGTGGGTAGCCGCGGACACTCCGCTGTCCAGCGCTTTGCCGTCGAGACGGATATCGTCGCCGGGCGCGGCGCGATCACCCAGCTGCGCCAGCTTGCCATTGACGGTGAGCCGGCCGGCGCGGATCCACTCCTCAATGGCGCGGCGCGACCCGTGGCCGGCGCCCGCCAGCAATTTTTGAAGTCTTAGCACAAACAGATCGGTTCTTAGCCGGCACCACTCGGGGCGTGGCACTATTGCGACCCGCAAGGGCCAGGCACCGGAATACTAGCCTAACCGAGGTATCCGCATGATCTACGACAGCATTCTGGGGACCATCGGCCGCACGCCGATCGTGCGCATCCAGCGCCTCGCACCCGCCACGGTCACCCTGTACGCCAAGTGCGAATTCTTCAATCCCCTCTCCTCGGTCAAGGATCGCCTCGCCATTGCGCTGATCGAGGATGCCGAGACGCGCGGCACGCTCAAACCCGGGCAGACGGTGATTGAAGCCACATCGGGCAATACCGGCATCGCTCTGGCCATGGTGTGTGCCGCCAAGGGCTATCCGTTCGTCGCCGTCATGGTGGAGTCATTCTCGGTCGAGCGCCGGCGCATCATGCGCATGCTCGGCGCGAAAGTCATTCTCACGCCCGCCGCGGAACGCGGCCTCGGGATGGTAAAGAAGGCGCAGGCGCTGGCCGAAAAGCATGGCTGGTTCCTGGCACGCCAGTTCGACAACCCGGCGAACCCCGCCTATCACCGCAATACGACGGCGCCGGAGATCCTGTCCGATTTTGCGGGCAAGCGGCTGGACTACTTCGTCAGTGGCTGGGGCACGGGCGGCACTCTCACGGGTGTCGGCGAAGTGCTGCGCGTCGCGCGGCCGCTGACCCAGATCATCGCCGCCGAGCCTGAAAATGCCTCGCTGCTGGCCGGCAAGCCCTTCACTCCGCACAAGATCCAGGGCTGGACCCCGGACTTTCTGCCCGCCGTGTTGAACCGCGAAGTGGCGCATCGCATCGTCACCGTGTCGGACGCGGAGGCCATGGCCCAGGCGCGGGCCCTCGCCAGCCGCGAGGGAATCTTCTGTGGCATCTCCTCGGGCGCGACCGTCGCGGCGGCGCTCAAAATTGCCGCCGAAGCACCCCCGGGTGCCGTCATTCTCGCGATGCTGCCGGACACCGGCGAGCGTTATCTCTCCACCCCTTTATTTGAAGGAATCAGTGACGGTGGCGACTCCGAGCCCTGAGCTCTCGCGGCCCGCGGACTCCTCCGGCGGCGATACCAGCACGGTATTCGATGCGCGCCGGTTTGCAGCGCTGCCCGATCCTTTTCCGATGTGGCATGGCGGAATGTTGCGCGGGGCACGCATTGCATATGAAACCTGGGGGGAATTGAATCCTCAGCGAGACAATGCCGTTCTGCTCTTCACGGGGCTGTCGCCCCCGGCGCATGCGCGCTCCTCGGCAGACAATCCGGCGCCGGGCTGGTGGGAAGGCATCATCGGACCGGGTCTGGCGATCGATACGAATGAGCTGTTCGTCGTGTGCGTGAACTCACTGGGCAGCGCCTTCGGCTCGACGAGCCCGCTGTCCGTCAACCCGGCCACCGGCACACCCTATCGGATCACCTTCCCGGATCTCGCCGTCGAAGACATCGCCCGCGGTGGCTACGAGACCCTGAAGTCCTTGGGCGTAGCGCGTGCCCACACCGTGGTGGGCCCGTCATTGGGGGGCATTGCGGTGTTGGCCTATGCGGCGCTGTTCCCGGGGGCGGCACGCAATCTGATCAGCATCTCCGGCACCGCCGCGGCCACACCGTTCGCGATCGCCCTGCGTTCGATCCAACGCGAGGCCATCCTGCGCGATCCGGATTTCAAGGCCGGGCAGTACACTGCCGAGCGGCCGCCGGAAACCGGCATGCGCATCGCGCGCAAGCTGGGGATGATGACCTACCGCTCGGCCGCCGAATGGGTCGAACGCTTCGGTCGTGCTCCGGCAACGCCGGATCTGCAGGATGGCGGCCCATTCGGCCCCGAATTCGCGGTGCAAGGCTACCTGGAACTGCATGCGCGCCGCTTTGTGCGCGCGTTTGATCCGAACTGCTACCTGTACCTGTCGCGCGCCATGGATCGCTTTGACCTGAGTACCCACGGCGAGAGCATTCCGGCGGTGCTGAAGCGCTCGGGCGTGGAGCGTGCGCTGGTCATCGGTGTCGAGTCCGATATGCTGTTTTCAATCGCCGAACAGGCATCCCTTGCCAAGGCCTTCACCGAGGCCGGCATCGATACGCACTACGCGCCGCTCGATTGCATCGAGGGGCACGATTCCTTTCTCATCGACATCAAGCGCTTCGGGCGGGAAATCAGTGGCTTCCTCGCGCTCGATGCCAAGCGCTAATGCAGGATCGGCATCGGACAATGCAGTAGCGCGCAGGTGGTGCGCAGCAGTTCGGATTCTTCGACCTTGAGCCTGCCGTCGTTGGCGACGGTGCGCACGAGGCCCTCGATCAGCTGCTGCTTGGCCGGCGGCTGCAGCTGATCCAGCTCGCTCAAGGCCGCGCCGGTGCGCTGCGCCCAATCGTCATAAGTGCGGTACTGCGGATAGTTCTTCAGCACGCCACCGATGCCGGCCACGTAGGCAGCAACGATTTCCCGTTCGTCATCGCTGCCGCAACGCGCCAGGGTCGCGAACAGCACGTGAACGGACGCCGCGCAATTCTCCAGGGTCAGCTTGCCATACGGCGCTGCGTTACCCGCCGCATCATTGAACATTGACTCCAGCAGCTTCGCCAGACAGAACTCGAACACATCTATGTTTGCATCGATGTGGATCAGATCCAGTACCAGGGCATTGAGGCGCTGCCGTTCGCCGAGCGGCAGGCGCCGCAGGGTCGGAAACAACTGCAGCAGCGCCGGCAGTCGCAGCATCGGCGCGATGGTACCGGCGGCGGCGATGGCGGTGTTCACGACCTGCAGTTCCGCCTTGCCATACTCACTCGCGACCCGCTGCGCCTGTGCGTCACGGATGGTCGGATCGCGACTCAGCAGCAACGCGAGCACCATGGACCGCGCATGCGCGCCAGTGTCGGAAAAATCGCGCAGCACCGGCGGAATCTGCTCGCGCATCACCTGCGCCTGATCCACATTCCCAGGCCGCGGCCGACCCACTTGCGCGGCAATCGCGCCGGCATCGGCGGCGAAACCGCTGCTCGCGCCAGGCACCGGGATCGTGGCGCGGGCCGGCGCCGCCGCGGGGGTGGCATAACCGCCACCTTGCGGGCCCGGCACGCCGTGTCCAATCATACGCTGCAGTTCGGCCGGATCAAACTGCGGATCGAGTTCCCGGATCCGTTCCAGGAGCGGCGGGTGCGTGGCGAAGACCCGATCCAGACCCGGCGCGAACAGCATATGCGCGACCTGTTCGGCATCCGCGGCGACGAACTTCGACCCTTCCTCGAGCGCCGCGATCTTCAGCAGTGCGCCCTTCAGTCCGGTGGTATTGCGCGTGAACTGTACGGCCGACGCATCGGCCAGGCGCTCGCGTTGCCGTGACACCGCCGCCTGCAGGATGCGCCCCGCCAATAATCCCAGGTAGCCGACCGCCATCGCGGCAAGTCCCACACCCACCCAGCCCAAGCCCCCACGGCGGTCCCGGTCGTTGCCGCCGCGCGGCGCGAAATTGAACACCAGGCGGCCGATGATCGCGATGACGAGCAGCCCGAAGATGGCGCCCATGAGCTGGATGTTCAGCCGCATGTCGCCGTTGAGGATGTGCGAGAACTCGTGGCCGATCACGCCCTGCAGCTCATCGCGATCCAGATGATCGAGCGCGCCCTGGGTCACCGTGATGCAGGCATTCGCGGGCGTATGACCCGCGGCGAACGCGTTGATGGCCGGTTCCTGCTCCAGCACATAGATCTCGGGCACCGGCACGCCGGAGGCGATCGCCATCTCTTCGATGACGTTGCGCAGTCGCTTGCGCGCCGGATCGGCCGTGTCGCGCTCCACGCGAACGCCACCCAAGGACTGGGCGACCACCGCGCCACCGCCGCGCAGCTGTGCGGACTTGAACAGGCTCGCAAGACCGATGACGCCGATGATGAGTACCGAGATTGCGAACACCGTGTCCGGGTGGCGCATCGCGAACTGCAGCGGATCCACCGATGCATCGCCATATTGCCCGCCATAGGTCGAGGCGGAACTGCGTGCGGCCAGCACGGTGCAGATCACCGCATCGAGGGCGATCACCACGGCGGCTACCGCCGCCATGAACATCACGACAAAGAGTCGTGACTGGCGGCGCGCCGTGGCCTGATAGGCGTAGAAATCCAAGGCTTGCGAGTCCTGGCCTTGCGCAGTGGACTTAAGTGAAGCTCACCTTGGGTGCCTCACGTGCTTCGGGCTTGGCGATGTCCAGTTGCTGCGCCGGCTGAAAGCCGAACATGCCAGCGACCATGCTTGCCGGAAACACTTCACGGTGATTGTTGTAGCTCATGACCGAGTCGTTGTAGGCCTGCCGCGCAAAGGCCACCTTGTTTTCGGTCGAGGTCAGTTCTTCGGACAACTGCATCATGGTCTGGTTGGCCTTCAGGTCCGGATAGGCCTCGGACAGGGCGAACAGTCGGCCCAATGCGCCACCCAGCTGGGCTTCGGCACCGGAAAGTTGCTGCACCGCGGCTGCATCGGCGGGGTTGGCGGCGGCGGCCTTGAGGCCCGAAACGGCCCCGTTGCGCGCCTGGATGACCGCCTCGAGCGTTTCGCGCTCATGCTTCATGTAGCCCTTGGCGATCTCGACCAGATTCGGAATCAGGTCATAACGTCGGGTGAGCTGGACGTCGATCTGGGCGAAAGCGTTCTTGAAGGCGTTGCGGGCGGTGACCAGTCCGTTATAGGTGGAGACCAGGAACAGCACGACCACGACGATGACGACCAGGATGACAATCAGGCTCATAGACACCTCGGGCAGCATTGAACGTAATGCGATGCTGACACAAGGTACCCGCGCCCGCTGCGTAGTCAAGCCGTTGCCGGCACCCGGCTTGCATAAAAATTGCTTTTGGTCTTCCGGCCCGATTAATGTTGAGTCAACCGCGACGCCAAAGGCCGGACTGGCATACTGCCCGGGCGACGCAGCACAACAGCAATAATCGCAAGAACTCGGAGCTGAAGACTTTGGAACGTCGACTTCACACCAGGCACCGCGCCCGCACCACGGTCTACATCACGATCCCGGGAAGTGGCCGCAGGCTCTGCCGTGCCGTCAATCTGAGTGCGACCGGTGTGTTTATCCAGACGACCAATCTCGGTCTGCGCAAAGGCCAGAATGTCGAGTTGGTATTCGCCATCAACCTCGGCGCCATCACCAAACTGCACCGACGTACGGCCGTCGTCGCCCACGTGTCGCGTGGCGGCACAGGTTTGATGATGGAGTCCTACTCCTCGGCTGCAGCACCTACCGCACGCGTGGGCTAAAGACCCGGCGCCCCGTCGGCGGCAGCCACCGGCGCATCCATTGAGCGCGGATCCGGGACCTTGATCACCGGACCAAAGTCCGGCTTTGCCGTATCGACATCCTTTGCCGGCGGGCTTTGCGGCGCAACCGCCGAGGGTGCGGCCGTCTGCAGCGCAGGGTGCACGACCGGCACGGCGTTCGGTCGCGACGGCAGCACGGCCGGCGCGGCGAGCACCGGCGACGCTGGCCCGGTGCCCGGCGCCGTCTCCGGGCGAGTCTCGGTTTTCAGCGCCATATCCTCGGCCTGCTTCGTCATCACGATGATGCTGATACGCCGGTTGATCGGGTTCTGCGGATCGTCCTTGTCGAACAACACGGACGATGCCAGCCCGACGACGCGCGCGATCTTCTCCTCGGCGAGACCGCCCGATTCCAGCGCGCGCCGCGCGGCGTTGGCGCGATCGGCGGAAAGCTCCCAGTTGGTGTACGAGCCGCCGCCCGGATAAGGGCGGATGTCCGTGTGTCCGGTCATGGAGATGCGATTCGGCACCGTGTTCAGGTAACCCGCGAGGGTCTTGAGAATAACGGTGGTGTAGTCCTTGAGCTTCGCCGAACCGACATCGAACATCGGCCGGTTCTGCTGATCGACGATCTGGATGCGCAGGCCCTCGGGCGTGATGTCCAGCAGCAGCTGATCCTTGAAAGGCTTCAGCGCCTGACTCTTGTCGATTGCCTTGCGCAGCTCCTCCAACAGGCTCTCGAGTTTCTTGTGGTCGGCCTCGTCGGCGATTTTCCTGGCCGCCTCGACCGGAATGTCGATTTTCTTGGCGTCATCCGGCGTTGCCGTATCAGTTCTCTTGTCCTCGGCCGCGCTCATATTGAAGGGCTGCGGCTTGGATTTCGCGTCCGGTGAGTTCACGACGGTCGCGCGGGGCGCGTCCAGGCCGCCACCCATGTTGATCACGCTGGTGCTGGCCCCGCCCGGACCCATCTGCCCGGGCGCCGCGCGAATGCTCTTGCCCGGCTCCATGCTCGGATTCTTGAAGTAATCAAAGACGGCCGCCCGTTGCTCTTTTGAAATGGAGCTGACGAGCCACATCACGAGAAAGAAGGCCATCATGGCCGTCACGAAGTCGGCGTAAGCGACCTTCCAGGCACCGCCATGGTGACCACCACCGCCCTTTTTCCGGCGTTTGACGATGATGACCGAAGCTTTTTCCTCCTTCGCCATGGCTTAGCCGTTTGCGGTTTCGGCCCGGCTCTTGCCCTTCAGATGGGCTTCCAGATCCGCAAAGCTCGGTCGTATGCCGGCGAACAGCAGCTTGCGCGCAAACTCGATCGCCACCGGCGGGGCGTAGCCGCGCACACTGGCCACGAAGGCCATCTTCACCAGCTCAAAGGGTTTGCTGTCTTCGTTGGCGCGCTGCTCCATGGCCGCCGCAATCGGACCCACGAAACCGTAGGCCACCAGGATTCCCAGAAACGTTCCGACCAGCGCGGCGGCCACCTTGTGGCCGATGGTCGCGGTATCGGCGCCTTCGATCGATGCCATGGTGTCCACAATGCCCAGCACCGCCGCGACAATGCCGAAGCCGGGCAGCGCGTCCGCCACTTTCTGCATGGCATGCGCCGGCTCGGCGGCCTCGTGGTGATGCGTCTCAAGCTCCGTTTCAAGCAGACTTTCCAGCTCGTGCGGATCCAGGTTGCCGCCGATCATCAGGCGCAGGCAGTCGGTCATGAATTCGGTCATGTGGTGATCGGCGAGAATGCGCGGGTACTGGGTGAACAGGCTGCTCGCATGCGGGTCATCGATATGCGATTCGATCGCCAGCATGCCTTCCTTGCGCGCCTTCACGAGGATGTCGTACATCAGCTTGAAGATGTCGACGTAGTCCTCGCGCTTGTACTTCGGCGGCTTCAGCAGCGCCAGGATGCCGGCAAGCGCCGCCTTGACAACCTTCGGGGGATTGCTGGTGACGAAGGCGCCGAACGCGGCCCCGACGATGATCAGCACCTCGGTCGGATGCCACAGCAGCAGCAGGCTGCCGCCGCCCAGAATGAAGCCAACGCCGACGCTCAACAGGACGACGACGGAGCCAATAATCACGAACATTATGGAAACAAGCTCCTCGTCAGACAAAGAGGGTCGGGAACATAATTGTTATCGGCTCAATTGTGCGTCTCTTGAGCGGGTGGAAGACGGGCTAACATCGCAGAACCGGCCGGTCATCCGGGGAGTCGTTTGTGCGCGCTAAACTATTGATTTTATTTGCGAATATTCTGCTGGCGCTTGCCGGTTGCACGACCGACGCGCAGCTGCAGCGTCAGGGTGTGAACCCTGCACCGGTCGCAAGCTCCGCAGCAGCGGCGGCGCAGTTAACATTCAGTACCGAGGGCGCCTATCTCACGCCGGTGTCCGTCGATCTGTATCGGCTGCTCCCACCGCCCCCTGAAGCCGGCTCCGTGCAGGAGCGCGCGGAACTGGCTGAGCTGCTGCGCCTGCAGGCCACCCGCACTCCCGAGGAAGTGCGGCGTGCCCAGGGCGATGCCACGATGAGTATCTTTCGGTTCGCCGACGCCCTGGGCAGCCCACCGCAGTTCAACCCGCGGCAGCTGCCCCTCATCAGCGAACTTTTCGCAAGAATTGGCCGCGATGAGGGGCTGGTCATGGATCCGGCCAAGGACACTTTTGGCCGAACGCGCCCCTTCATCACGGACAGGCACCTCGCACCGGTCCTCCCCGAACCTGCGTCGGCCTCCTATCCCAGCGGGCACAGCACCTGGGCGGTGGCCAGCGCGATCGTACTGGCGGATATGCTGCCGGAGCGACGCACGCAGATTTTCGCGCGGGCCGAGGAGTACGCGCACAACCGCGAAGTCGGGGGCGTGCACTATCCCAGCGACGTCTTCGCAGGTCATCTGGCGGGCACGGCGCTCGCCGAGGCCCTGTTCGATCAGCCACGCTTCCTCGCCGACGAACGCGTCGCGGCTGCCGAACTGCGCGCGGCCCTTGGGTTGGCGCCGCTGCCGGCACAGCAGTTATATCGGCACGAGCCGCTTGGCCTAAAGTAGAGCCCCTTGATCCTATGGGGGGAAACCATGAAGCGCATCGTCCGCACCACGCGCCGCGCAGTGCTGGCCGCTGTACTCAGCCTGGCCGGCTGCACCACACAGCAGGGCGCACAACCCGGCGCGGCGCACGCCGACTGCAACCGCGCCTGCCTGAACGCGGTGCTGACGGACTACCTCGCGGCGCTGCAGGCGGGTAATGCCTCGCACCTGCGCATCCTCGCGCCGGTGCACTTCACCGAGGATCAGACCCAGCGGGCCTTCGGCAAGGAAGGCATCTGGGCCAGCCATGTCGAGCTCATGGGCTACCGATTCGACATCATCGACGTGCGTGCGGGCACGGCGGCCGCGCTGGTGAAGGCGCAGATCGACGGCGCACCGTCGCTGCTGGCGCTGCGCCTGCTGACCCGCGGCGGTCGCATCACCGGTGTCGAAAGCATCGTGGTGCATTCGCGCGAGGAGGGCATGATCTTCAAGACCGATGCCATCCAGAAGCTCAGCGCGGCCATGGCGTATACCCCGACGCCGCAGCAGCGCAATTCGCGCCAGGAACTGATCGCCGCGGCCGTGCATTACCCGCGCGGTCTGCAGACCGGCAGCTTCGAGAAGGTCGATGCGCCCTTCGCCGAGGATGCCTACCGCTTCGAGAACGGTCAGCTCATGGCAGGTCCGGGCTGCACGTTTTTCAAGGGCTGCGAGCACATCAAAAGCCAGAAGATTCCAACCCTCTCGAAGCTGGTCTATCGCATCGGCGCAGTCGATGAGGAGCAGGGCATCGTGCTGATTCGCATGGACTTCGGCGCCGGTTCGGTGTTCGCGGCGCCGAATCGCCCCCAGGATCAGTCGCTGAGTGTCTTCGAAGCGTTCAAGGTCTATGGTGGCCAGATCCACGCCGTCGAGGCCTTCATGAAAGTGAAGCCGGCCGCCCAGCCGTTAGGCTGGGACGAGTGACGCACACCGGACTGCAGCCCTACTGCCGAACCGGCAGATCGAACAGCAGCACTTCGGCGTCCTGACCGTTCTCGAGCACGACGCCGTCACCTTCGGTGACCTGCAGCGCATCGCCCGCCGCCAGATGGGCACCGTTGACCGTGATGCTGCCGCGGGCCACGTGCGCATACGCTTGGCGCAACGGCGCCAGCGCCAATTGCGCCCGCTCGGCGCCGGTGAACATTCCGGCATACACGCGCGTGTCCTGGTGGATGAGCAAGGAGTCTTGCGCACGATCCGGCGATGCGATCAGCCGCAGCTGACCGCGCTTCTGCTCGCTCGTGAAGCGCTTCTCCTCGTATCCCGGCTCGATGCCGCGGTACTGGGGCTCGATCCAGATCTGCAGGAAGTGCACGGGCCGATCCTGTGAGCCGTTGAACTCACTGTGGCGAACCCCGGTTCCGGCACTCATGCGCTGCACATCTCCGGGCCGGATGACTGAGCCATTGCCCATCGAGTCCTGGTGCGCGAGTTCACCCTCCAGCACATAGCTGATGATCTCCATGTCGCGGTGCGCGTGGGTACCGAAACCGGCGCCCGGCGCGACGCGGTCCTCGTTGATCACCCGCAGCGGGCCGAAACCCATGTGCCTGGCATCGTAGTAGTCCGCAAACGAGAAAGTGTGGAAGCTCTTCAGCCAACCGTGGTCAGCCAGTCCCCGCTCATTGCTGCGACGAATCTCATTCATACCTGCCTCCGAAAATCAGATGCTGAGCAGGATATGCTCGCTTTTATTGATTAAAAAGCGCAATATTTTGATATAAATGATCTAATTATCGAATTGATGTCCCTACCGAAGACCACCCTCGAACAATGGGCGGTGCTCGCAACCGTCATTGACCGCGGAGGCTTTGCCCAGGCCGCCCAGGCCCTGCACCGCAGCCAGTCGGCCATCAGCTATGCCGTAGCCCGGCTGCAGGAGTCGCTGGAGGTTCCGCTGTTGGGAATTCAGGGGCGCAAGGCGGTACTGACGGCGCACGGGGAAACCCTGCTGCGCCGCGCGCGGCCGCTGCTCCAGGAACTGTCAACGCTCGAGGATCTGGCCGGCAGCCTGCAGCGTGGCTGGGAATCGCAGCTGAATCTGGTGGTGGACGTGGCCTATCCACGCGAGCGGCTGCTGCGCATCGTGGCAGAACTGGGCGCGGCCTGTCCGAACACCCAGCTGCAGCTGGCCGATGCCGTGCTATCCGGCGCCGAAGAGGCCATCAGCACGCGCAGCGCCGATGTCGTTGTCACCAGTCGCGTGCCCTCCGGATACCTGGGTGATTTCCTGATCGATGTGCCATTCACCGCCGTTGCCCACCCCGACCATGCACTGTTGAAGATGCAACGCCCGCTGGCAGCCGCCGATCTGGCGCGCTACACCCAGGTGGTGGTGCGAGACTCCGGACTGCGGCAACCGCGCGACGAAGGCTGGCTGGGCGCCGAGCGGCGCTTTACGGTCAGCAGCATGGAGGCTTCGCTGGCGATGGTGACGGCCGGGCTGGCCTTCGCGTGGTTGCCGGAACATATGGTCGCGCCGGCCGTTGCGAACGGCACCGCCCGCGCTCTGCCCCTGGAGAGCGGGGCGACGCGCAATGTCGCGTTGTATCTGGTCCTGGTTCAAGGCCCCGCCGCGGGACCTGCGGCCCGGGAAGCCGCGCACAGTTTTGCGCGGCACGCGCCGATCCTGCGCGCCGCGCCTTGAACTACTGCGGCGTATTCATCAGATGCCGCAACAACTCCGCCTCCTCAGCGGGGTCGGCGGTCGCGGCGTTGGTCTTCGCGGACTTGAACCGCAGCTTCAGCGGGTATTCGACGGGCTCGTGGATTCGCATCCCCTCGACCACCTGTGCATGAAACGCCATTGCCTGCTCCACCGTGTCCTCGCCCGTAACGATGTCATTGGCGATGTTGAGGATCAGCGTATTGGCCTCCTCGGAGTCACAATGCGCCGTGACTTCGCCGCGGGTCCGATCGACCAGGATGCTGCCGTCGTAAGTCATCAATGCGACGACCTTGTTCATCGGCACTTTGTAGTTGATGGTTTGCCACAACACATCGCGGTGTGGCAGGGGAAAGCGGTGCAGGTCACCGTCCTTATAGAGGATGGTGCGCTTCCACGGTCCATTGTCATACCAACTCGCGGACCGCGCTGTCACTTCCTGGGGCTCCCCGTAGCGCGTCACGAGATGCGCGGCCAGTACCTGCCGGTCCACCGGCCAGTCCTTCAGAATGCGCGCCGCCCAGTCATGGGCCGCGGGGGTCGAGGCGGTCGGCGAGACGACTTCCTGCGGCGAAGGCAGCGCCGTTGGCGAAATCACCTTTTGTGCCAGCACCGCACTGGCGGGCAGCAGGCACAGTATCGCGATCTGTACGGGCAATTTCACAAAAGACTCTCCTTAAGACATGTCCAAGGGGTGTCGCGAGTCTGTACCATAGCGATATTCCCTGCTGGAGCTTCAATTTTGCCCGGGCCGAGCGACTCCCCCGCCCACAAGACAGCACGCTACGTCCTGGTCGGCGCGCTGCTACTGCTGGGGGGCTGGATGCTGCAGCGGTTCCTACCCGCACTAAGCTGGGCAGTAGTGCTCGCGATCGCGACAGCTTCATTGTATGACCATTGGTTGAAGCATTTTTCGGGGCCCCGGCGTCATCTATGGGCCGCCATGACCTTTACCGCGATCGTCGGTGCGATCGTCGTCGTGCCACTGATCTACTTTGGCTTCGTCGCCGTACGCGAATCGGCCGCGCTGCTGCATGCCTTCGCGGAAGCTTCCCACGACGGGCCGCCACCCCTGCCGCACTGGATCCTGCAACTGCCCGCCGTCGGTGACTGGATCCAGACCCAGTGGCTGCAACTGATCGGACAGGCTCACGATGAGGTAGGCAGCGCCGTGGTCACGGCGCATCCGTCGTTGGTGCAATGGACCCGGCGACTGGGCCTGCAGATCGTGCATCGCGCCGTCACGCTGGGCTTCACGCTGCTCACCCTGTTTTTTGTCTGCCTGAACCGGGAAGGCCTCAGACACGACGTGCCGTTTGCGGCGCAGCGCCTGTTCGGGCCCACGGTCGTGCCATTACTCAGTGGCGTCGTCGCCGCCATCCGTGCCACCGTCGATGGCATCGTGCTGGTCGCCATCGCCGAGGGCGCGATCATGGCCGGTGTTTATGCGCTGGTATCAGCCCCGCACCCGATACTGCTGGGCACGATCACGGGAATCTTCGCCATGATCCCATTCGCCGCGCCGATCGCTTTTGGTGCGGTAGCTCTGGTGCTCGGGTTAGGTGGTGCCATCGGTGGTGCGGTCGCTGTGCTGGTGGCCGGTGGCATTCTGTTATTCGTCGCCGATCACTTCGTGCGACCGGTTATCATCGGCGAGGGCGCCAGCCTGCCGTTCCTGTGGGTTCTGCTCGGTATTCTCGGCGGCGTTGAACAATTCGGTTTGGTCGGACTGTTCTTGGGTCCGGCGCTGATGGCGGCCCTCGTTTCGGTTTGGCGCAGCTGGGTGCGCACTCCGGTGGAGGACCTGCGCGATTGATCGCGCACGCAACTACTCATGACGCATTCCTCCCAGTACACTGCACGACTTTCGGCGGCGCACCCCCCGCTATGCTGTGCTGAAGGCTGAAGTTTGAGGCGATGAACCGACCCGCTGAAGTCACCAATCAGGAACCGGCCCTCGAGATCCGCTTCGGACCCGTGGACATGGCCCAGGTGCGCATCCGCACCACCGATCCGGGCGCCATCGTCGATGAGTTGACCGGACGGGTCGCGACCGCGCCGAAATTCTTCCAGCGTACCGCCGTTTGCCTGGACTTGAGCGAGCTCGGTCGCGAACCGGACGCGGCTGAATTGCGCGGCGTGGTCGAGGCCGTGCGGCGTGCCGGCATGCTGCCCGTCGGGCTCGTCAACGGTACGGCTGCGACGGATACCCTGGCGCTCGCGGTGGACATGCCGGTGCTGGCCCAGTTCCGGGCCACCAGCAAGGCCCCGCCCGTGGTGCATGCGGCGCCGGTTGACGAGCCGGAGCCGGACGTGAGTCCCCTTATTCATACCCAGGCGGTGCGCTCCGGCCAGCGTCTGTACGCGCGGCGCCGGGATCTGATCGTCATGGCCCCGGTGGGGGCAGGTGCGGAATTGATGGCGGATGGCTGTGCGCATGTGTACAGCGCGCTGCGCGGCCGGGTCATGGCGGGAGCCCGTGGTGATACACGCGCACGGGTGTTCTGCCAGGCGTTCTATGCCGAGCTGGTGTCGATCGCCGGAGTGTTCCGGGTATTCGAGACCATACCGGCGGAACTTGCCGGCAAGCCGGTGCAGGCATGGCTCGATGGGGATGCGCTGCGTTTCGCGCGGCTCGACGAATAATTGAAACTCAGAACGGAGATCGGGTATTGACTGAAATCATCGTTGTCACTTCGGGCAAGGGGGGCGTGGGGAAGACAACGACTTCCGCGAGCATCGCGTGTGGTCTTGCGAGCCGCGGCAAGCGGGTCGCCGTCATCGATTTTGACATCGGCCTGCGCAACCTGGACTTGATCATGGGCTGCGAGCGGCGGGTCGTGTACGACTTCGTCAACGTCATCAACGGCGAGTGCACGCTCAAGCAGGCGCTCATCAAGGACAAGCGGCTGGACACGCTGTTCGTGCTGGCCGCCTCCCAGACCCGGGACAAGGACGCGCTCAGCGCCGAAGGCGTCGAACGGGTACTCAATGAACTGCGTGCCGAAGGGTTCGACTATGTGCTGTGCGATTCCCCGGCCGGCATCGAAAAGGGTGCGCACCTGGCCATGTACTTTGCCGACCGCGCGATTGTGGTCGTGAATCCGGAAGTCTCCTCGGTTCGCGACTCGGATCGCATCCTGGGACTGCTGGCGAGCAAGACCAGGCTTGCCGAAGGCGGTTCGGGGCGCGTGCAGGAGCATCTGCTGCTCACCCGCTACAGTCCGCGACGCGTGGCCGCCGGCGAAATGATGGGCGTGGACGATGTGAAGGAGATTCTCGGGCTGGACGTCGTGGGTGTGATCCCCGAGTCCACCGACGTGCTCTCGGCATCGAACGCAGGGACCCCGGTCATCCTGAACGCGGAATCCGACGTGTCGCGCGCCTACCATGATGCCGTGTCGCGGCTGCTGGGGGAAACTGTGCCGCTGCGGTTCATCGAAGAGCCCAAGCGCGGTTTCTTCGCTCGCCTGTTTGGAGGTTGAGCATGGGGCTACTGGATATTTTTCGGCGCCAGCCTCGATCGGCCCAGGTGGCCAAGGAGCGTCTGCGTATCATCGTCGCGCAGGAACGCGGGGCGCGGGGCGGTCCGGACTATCTGCCGCTGCTGCGTCGCGAGTTGCTCGAAGTCATTCGCAAGTACGTGAACGTTGACCCGGAAGCCGTGGTCATCAACCTGGAACGCGATCAAGGTCAGGAGGTTCTCGAACTGACCGTCGCGCTGCCGGAGAAGATCCAGGGGTCGAAGAAAGCGACCGCCACTGCCGCGAAAACCTGAAAAGGCGCGCGGCCGATCACGCGAAAACTTCAGTCTTCCTTGCCCTCGCCCATCTGCGATTGGCTGTAGTTCTGAATACCGACGCGTTTGATGAGGTTCAGCTGGGTTTCCAGGTAGTCGATATGCTCTTCCTCGGATTCCAGAATGGATTCGAACAGTTCCCGTGACACGTAATCGCCTAGGGATTCGCTGTCCGCGATGGCGGCCTTCAAGTCCTGGTGCGCCACCAGTTCCAGCTTCAGGTCACATTCCAGGCACTCCTGAATATTTTCGCCAATCAAAAGCTTACCCAGGTCCTGCAGGTTGGGCAGAGCCTCGAGGAACAGCACGCGCTTGATGAGCCGGTCGGCGTGCTTCATCTCATCGATGGACTCGTCCTTTTCGTACTCTTCGAGCCGCGACAGCCCCCAGTTGCCGAACATCCGCGCGTGCAGGAAGTATTGATTGATGGCCGTGAGTTCATTCTTCAACACCCCGTTCAGGTGCCTGATGATCTGCGGATCGCCCTTCATGAAGGTCACTCCAACATCGAAACGGACGGCGGCCCATGATGGGCCAGGCCCCCGGCAGGCGCAATCCGCGGGCCGGACGGGCCGACGCTGCGCGCGAGCGCACAAATCAATCAGAAATTGAGCGGCACGCAGCGGTGCGCGCAGGATCAGGCCGCGTTCTTGCGGCGGCTGGACAGTACGTACTCATCGACCAGCGCCTTCGCCGTCTCCTGGCAACGGCCACAGCACATGCCAACCGGCAATCGCGACTGCACGTCGCATAGCGATGAAGCGCCACGGTCAACCGCTTCATGAATCTGGCGGTCAGTGACCGCGCTGCAGATGCATACGTACATGATGGCTCCGCTTCAGCTGCTGGCCGAACCAGCGATCAGATTATAAATGAGAATGATTCCCGATTGCAAATGGGAGAGATTCCGATCCCGGGGGGCGTCTGCGAGCCTCTTGGCTCGAGCCTGGCGATACGCCAGAGAGGCGGGCGCGCGGGACGGGCTATCGAGTGCTCTTGGGCTGATACGTGCCCACCGTCCAGAGGTTGCCTTCCGGATCCCGCAGGTCGAACTGGGCACTGCCCTGGGGAAACGCGGGAGTGCGCGAAACATGCAGGTCGCGCACGACGTCGGCGCCGGCCGCCACGGCCTGGTGGAAGTGGCGCCGCACCGTTTCGGCATCCGGTGCGGCGAGCGCAATGGAGGCCACGCCAACCTTCGACCAGGGATTGTCCGCCGGCGGACGACTGGAGACGAATACCACGCCGGTGCGCCAGGCGAGTTCCGCGAACGCCACGGTGCCATCGGGCATCGGGTGCCGCGACAGCAGCTTCAGTCCCAGAATGCGGGTCAGCCAATCGATTCCCGCCGAGGCATCGTTGTAGACCACTGAGGGGGTGACGGTCGGCGCGTTCATTTCAAGCAGGCTGCCATTAGTGGCCAGGCACGCACAGCGCGGCCCCCGGGCAATCCGGGCGCGGCGGCTGTCGAAGGGACACCAGCGAGAATGGCACAAACACCGTCCACCTCACAGGTAGCGGAATACGGATGCCGCCCGCTTGCGCTTCGGCGGCCTGCGGGCTTTCGCAGACGTTGTGGTCACGAATTTCCACGCCAGCTGCAGGAGTGCCTGCAGGCCTCGGCGATCGATGCTCGTCAAGCGCACCAGCACCGACTCGTGAGCCATGTAGTGCGCAGTCAGATAATAGCGCTCCGGCTCGGCCTCGATCAGCCGGTCACGATCTGCTGCACCCACGCGCACCATCAGCGTTTCCGGTTCGGCTGATCGATGGATTGCCTTGCACGCCAGCAGCCTGCCACGCGCCTTGTAGGCGACGCCGCGCAGCGTCGCGCTGTCGACCACATCGGGAAGACTCAGCGCGAGTTCGCGCAGCGTCGCATAGTCGACACCGGCTTGACGGGACGCTTTGCGCTTCGCGGCGGTCGGCGGCACGTTCGCGTCTTCCCGGAACTGAATGACATTGCCCTCCGGATCATGGCCGTCGCAGGCGCGAAATCCGCGGGCTTCGAACATCTTTTCCGGCGGATTCAACTCCCCACCCAGTGCCGGCGCCCACGCACGCGCCTGCGCAATGCTCGGGACTGCGAAAACCAGCTTCACGGCTGTCTGGCTGCGCCGCTGCGGCGGCGTCGCGATCTTGATGGTCCGGGCAATCTTGGCCGCAATGGCATGCACCATCAGCTGTGAACCTGCCGATTCGAGCACAATGATGTCCTTGCCGGAATAGGTCACCTGCATGCCCGCGAGCGCCGCGTAGAAGGCCGCCACCCGCGGCGGGTCCTTGGCAAAAAGCACGGCCCCGGACTTGTGGATGTTCATCATACGATCGAACGCGCTCGGATCAGGTAACGTCCCCGACCGGATGTTCCGTCAAGGCCTGAACGATATACGGCATCTTGCCCTCGAAACCACCGGGCACATTGATACTGATAAACCCGGCTCGCGTCGCACCGCGATTTTCGAAGTCGTGCAGTGTCCCGCCGGGTATGACCACGTATGACCGCGGCGCCGCCTGGGTCCACTGTTCGGCAATCTGCACGCTGATGGTGCCGTCGATAATATAGAAGACATGGTCATCGGCGTGCGCGTGGGGTCCCGGACCCCGGGTATTAGGCTCCAGCCACCACTCCGATATCGAATAACCCAGCTGGGTTTCCGCGCCATCGGCCTTGAAGACGGCACTCATCCGGCCCATGGAATAGTGGCGTCCTTGGCCCGGGCTGATGAACAAAGGCGTTTTCATCCTGGTTGCATCCTGACGGTGCGGCATGCCGCGCAAGCCGGGCGACCCTGATCGCAGTTCAGGTTCCGGCGAGATCCCGCATCTGCGTAGCCCTGCGATGGCCAATTTCCTGCACATAAATTGGCGAGCGATAGACCCCCGCGTTGTTCAGCGACGCCGGCAGTGGCTTGAAGGGATTCATCGATTCCAGCAAGGCATTGCAACGCGCCTCGACCCCCGCGCGGTACTCAGGCTCGGCAACAATGTACAGATCGTTGTGCAGGAGTCCGTCCAGGACAAAGCGCGCGGCCACCATCGGATCCATGGGGCGTACGGCAGCCGGCGCCACGCCCTCCGTGGGCGCGGGCGGGCGGCGCGGCGGACGCGGGCCACCCGCACCCGCAGCGGGACGTGGCGCGGCACCGGGGGCAACGGCCGGCGGCCCTTCGTTCTTCAAGGCGGCCGGTCGATAACTTTCGCTCACCCCGATGTTGGTCGCCGTCAGGCCCGGCACGAAGCAGGAGGTCCCGATGTTGGTGTTGCGCAGTTCCAGGCGCAACTCCTCCATGAAGCCGACGGCGGCGATTTTCGCGACGGTGTAAATGCCGGCGCCACTGCCGGGCAGGATGCCGCTGGTGGAGGTCGTGGTGATGATCTGCGCGCCCTGCTTGCTGGCCAGCATGCGCGGCACATAGGTATGGGTGCCGTAGATCGGGCCCCACAGGTTCACCCCCAGGCCCCATTCCCAGTCCTTGTACGTACCCGTGCTCGCGGGTGCCTGCAGACCGACTCCGGCGTTGTTCACCAACACCTGCAAGCCACCAAATTTCTTCTCGATTTCGTCGGCGACGCGTTCCCAGGCATCACGTTCCATGACGTCATGCTTAATGGCATGGATCCGCGGATCGTCCATCGGAAAATGCTTCATCGCATCGCCGATGTGCTGTTCATCCAGGTAGCCGATTACGACCTTCATGCCGGCTTCGTAGAACACGCGCGCGATACCCAGGCCGATACCGCTGGAGCCACCGGTGATGTAGGCCACCTTGCCCTTCACGTCCGTGATCGGCGGTGCCTGAGAGGCGCCCATATCAGGCAGATCGGCGGCCACGGCCGGGCGTGTACCGCCCCCGATGAGGAGACCGGTTGCGCTTGCCGCCGCCACGCCTCCGAGAATCTGGCGTCGGTTCAGTGTCTGATCATCCATGATGGTCCCCTCAATTTGTATTCAGGTTGCTGCCGGCAACTGCCGGTCATGATAGGCGAGTCTGCAGGTGGTGCAACAGGGGCGCCGTTGTCGTGGCAGCTATCGCGGGGCGCCACGAATCACGAGGATTGTGGGCCGTACCTTGCGCTGCAATGCGGTCGTCGCGGCCGCAGCGCTCATACTGGAAAACTCGCGCTCGACCCCTCCGGACCTTCCAGATGAAGCGCCAATGCTTCGATCATTTCCCGAATCCTCCGGCGTACGTCGGGCGAAGCGACCATTTCCGCCTCGGTGGTGCATGTTCCAAGAAGGGGCACCGTGACCGACGCAGCGCTGACAATATCGATTGACATCGTTGCCAGAATCTCCCGAAGGGCCTCATAGGCATGGTGTGCGCGCGGCGAGGTATTCACGAGTGCCGCCGGTTTGCGAACGGTTGGCTCATAACTGACCAGCCAGTCAAGAGCGTTCTTCATGACGCCGGAGATGCCATGGGCATATTCGGGGCTGGCCACCACCATGGCATCGGCGTCGCGGATTGCGGAGCGCAGCAGCTTTACGGCGCCAGGGGGTGCGGATTCCAGATCGGGGTTGAACAATGCGATCTCACCCAGACCCGAATACACGTCCACCTGGACACCCGCTGGCGCAAGTGCCGCCGTCGCGCGACAGAAGGCCGAGTTGATCGACTCCCGGCGCAGACTGCCGGAAAGGGCAAGGATTTTCATTGCAGCGCCGCCTGGATTGCCCGGATGTACTCCCCCTTCGTCCCGATATCGTTGTGGCCGGCGCCTTGAATCACCGCCCGTGAGGCGACGCCCGAGCGGAATCGGGTGAACAGCTTCTCGGTGCTGGCGCGCGGAATCACCTCATCATTCTGGGCGGCGATGAGCGTCGTCGGAATCGCGATGCCGGGTGCGTATTTCCACGACTCGTAACGGTCCAGCAGCAGCAACTTGACTGGCAGATAAGGGTATTCGGCCGCCGCGATTTCTTCGATGCTGTCGTATGGCGTGACGAGTATCAGTCGTGATGCCGGGGCTTCACTGGCAAGTCGAATGGCAACTCCACTGCCAAGGCTGCGACCAATGACGGCGACGTCCGCATGCTTCGCGTACACGTTCTTGAAGAGCGCGACGGCATCGCTGTTATTGGCCCGCTCGGATGGATGTCCGGTGCTTCCGCCATAGCCTCGGTAGTGCAGCAGGAACAAGGCGTGATGCGGAAACGCCCGCGAAAAGCTTTCCAGGCTGGAGGAGACATCTTCGCCGTTTCCCCCGAAGTAGATGATGGCCTTCGCACCGGAAAGCGGCCTCACCGTGACGACGAGTTGCGAGCCTGGGACCTGCAGTACCAGCGTCGATTCCGGAACAGTCACCGCACGCGGCTGCGGGTAGTACAGCAGTGACCGCTGGAATACGAACATTGCCAGGCAAATGCCCAGGTAGAGAGTCGCCACCGCTGCCAGCGCAATGTACATCCCTTGCTTCACGCTACGCTCGGCCACGGCACCTAGTCGACCAGCTTGAGCGCACCCGTAACCTTGTCCAGGTCGGAATCGGCCGCGGGACCGAGCCCCAGACAGGTTGCAGTCCCAGGTTCGACAACCGTGCGGCCCGCGTCACATACCAACTCAGACGGTAGACCCAGCTCAGTCGCGCGGACGAGAAGCGCCGTAATTTGTGCTGCGGATTCACCGCTCAGCACGATTTTGCGCATCCCTTCAGACAGCCAGCGTTCCCGTGCTTCCAGCGAAGCCCGTAGAAACGCTGAAAGGGACGCATGCGCAACTTGTGAGGCAAGCTTGCCGCGCGGCAGTCGCAGCGACTCGTTGACGACGATAACTTGTTTCACCGTCTTGCTCCCCGCTCCCACGGCTCCACCGGACCGGCCACGATACGGAACAGCGGATGGGGTACGGGGGAGACCACCGTGCGGAGGCGCTCGTATTGGGTCGGGCTGCGAAGCCGCAACTTCTCGAGTAAGTGCCGCCACTCGTACTCAAGTTGGCCTTTGGTAGTGCTGATCCTGATGCGGCTGCGGATCGGTCCCACCTTGGTCCTGTCGAACGCGTAGCGCCGCGAGTCCGCTTCGGACAGGATGGCCTCAAGGTAGCGATTGATGGCCGAACGGGGCGCGGCGTGCTTCATGAATCGCTCCAGCTGCGGGTGATGCCGGTAGCCCTTGGTTGCACCGCGCAGTACCGCTCTTGCCAGCAGACTCTCGCGCCACACTGCAACCAGACCCTGCGAGTCCAGATATTGCGGATGGAGCGTCCAGATGCGCATGTCTTCAGTCGACCATCCTGATGGGTGTCGCTGCGGTCGCACCCACCACCGTGGTCCATGGCCGTAAGGTCCACTGCGTCACCAGGCCAGCCTTCACGTACGGATCGGCGGCAGCAAAAGCCCGCGCCGCCCGATCGTCTGCGCCCTCAAACAGCACCACGGCACCGGCGGGTGAGTCGGCAAGGGCGCCACCCAGGATCAGTTCGCCGCGCTCGTGCGCCTCCCAGGCAAGACGCAGATGCTCACCCCGGTACGGGGCCCGGCGCTGGAGGAAGTCATCGACAAAATCGTAAAGGAGCAAAAAGTGCATATCGCCTCCGCCAACGGCTGAAGGCAATGATATCAGCAGCTGTTGGCGGGGATTGCGACCTCAGCGCGACGCCGCTACCACCGGAGCAGCTGCCACGGGCGCGGCAACCGGGTTCACCGCACGACGGCGCATATGAACACCTCACGCTTCTGGTTCGCCTGGACGCTCGCCGGTCGCAAGATAGCTCAATTCCTGTTCCGACACGCGGGCCTGCTCAACTGTCCGCTGCGCCTTGCGCAGGAAATCGGTGGGCACGAGCACGGCGAACTCCGTTCCAAGGCCCGGCACTGCTGCGTTCGAAGCGAGGTAACAGGGCACCTTTTCGGACTCCAGCAGGCCCACCAGCGCCTGCGCCGAAATACCATCGCCAAACTTGGCAACGACGCTCCAACCCTCAGCGGACACCCACTGCTCCCTATCGCTTCGGCTCGCCGCTCAGGAGTCTTGCGGGCAGCAGCAACAGCGCCCGCAGCAGCGCAAAGAGTGCCTCAAAGGTAATCCCTATGAGCCGAAAGGGCAGCGCAATCAGCCACACCAGCGGCCACAGAATCAGCGCCAGCAACGCGAGGGGCCAGCACAGGACCAACAGGATCAGCCAACCTAGCAGGACGAGAGCAGGAGACTTGATGGTAGTGCCTCACTTTTTTGCAGACGGTTTTTGAGACTAGACGGCCCGGAGGGCCCGGTCAAACACGGCGGCCACGCCGGCTCGGCCGCTAGGCGCATCTGTACTGCATTCAGAACGGGATATCTGCATCTGACGCCTCCCGTCAAGAACGTCTACTCTGTCCACATGAGGATAGCCAAGCCCATTCTCCTGGTGTCCACCCCGCTCGGCGTCGCCTTCGGACTGGTTGAGGGCTATCGCCTCGCGGGGGGACTCGTGGTGCTCATGGCGGCGATGCTGGGCGTGGTGTTCGTCGCGGCGGGCACTGTCATGCGCACGGTACGCCGGGAGCAGCTGGCCGAGCGCGCTCGGAATAATGCGGAGGTTCGCCAATGCCCGAAGAATTCAAGGTCCTCGTAGTCGTGCTCCTGGGGTGCATTGTGGTGTCCCTGGGTAAGGCCCTGTTCCACATGAGCTCCGGACCGAGCCAATCCGGGCAGATGGTACAGGCACTGGCCTGGCGCATCGGGCTGTCACTGGTTCTGTTCGTGATACTGATGGGCGGCTTCTACATGCATCTGATCTCGCCGCACTCCGGACCTTGAGCCTTTATCATTGCGGCAGCGAACGGAGAGCTGCCGGTGAGACTGTACGAACGGCTCGCACATGATCTGGAGCGCCTGATCCGGGACGGAACACTGCGTGTGGGTGCCCGAGCGCCTTCGATTCGCGGGCTGTGCCGAGAGCGGGCGACCAGCCCAGCGAGCGTCGTCAGGGCCTACGAGCTCCTCGAGGCTCGGGGACTGCTGGAGTCGCGCGCCCGCTCAGGCTTTTTCGTGACCGGCCCGGCACCAGCTCCAGCGCGGGTGGCCAAGATGCGCCGGCCCGAGCGCGTCGATGTAAGTCAGCTCGTGTTCCAGATCCTGGAGGCCACCCGCCAGCGCGATTGTGTGCCGCTGGGCTCGGCCTTCCCCAGCCCGGAACTGTTTCCATTGCGGCAGCTCGGGCGCCACCTGGCCTTCGTGGCTCGACGGCTCGATCCGTGGAGCACGGTCGAGCATCTGCCGCCGGGCAGCCTCGCGTTGCGCACCCAGATCGCGCAGCGCTATCGACTGATGGGCGCGGAGGTCTTACCCGAGGAGATCGTCATCACCGCAGGAGCCCTCGAAGCACTCAATCTCGCCTTGCAGGTCGTGACGGCACCAAATGACATCGTGGCGATCGAATCGCCCAGCTTTTATGGCTGCCTGCAGGCCATCGAAGGCGCTGGGCGCCGTGTCGTCGAGATCCCGACCAGTCCCGAGCACGGGATCGATCTGCACGCCCTCGAGCGCACTCTGCGCCACGTGCCCGTGAAGGCCTGTTGGTTCATGACGACCTTTCACAACCCGCTTGGCATCACAATGCCGGCGGACTCGAAGCAGCGGTTGGTAGAAATGCTGGCGGCGCGAACGATTCCACTGATGGAGGACAATGTCTATGCCGAACTGTTCTTCGCAAGGGAGCGGCCCAGGATTACGAAGGTTTGGGATCGCAGTGGGTTGATACTTGATTGCGGGTCGTTCGCCAAAACGCTCGCTCCCGGCTACCGGCTCGGCTGGATTGCGGCCGGGCGGTTTGCCCCCGCGGTGCGGAACCGCAAGATCACGACGTCACTGGCCACCAGCATGCCGATCCAGGCCGCGATTTCGCGCTATCTGGGCACCGGTGTATACGACCGCCACCTCGCGAAGCTGCGACGGACCCTCCAGAAGCAGCAGGGGAAGATGGTATCCGCCCTCGAGAATTATTTCCCGAGCCAGTGCAGCTGGTCGTGCCCTGCCGGGGGCTACCAGCTGTGGGTGCAGCTGCCAGACGGCGCGGACGCACTCGACCTGCAGGCTCGCGCGCTTGGGCACGGCATCAGCGTGGCGCCCGGACCCATCTTCTCCGCCAGGCGTGAATTCGCGCGCGCCATACGGCTCAACTACGGTCATCCATGGACCACGCAAACCGAGCGTGCGATGAAGATACTCGGAGAGCTCATCAAACAGCAGTGCGGCAGAACTCGCAAACGCTAGCGGGCCGCGACGGCGATGTCGGCGAAACCAAGGCCACGTGCGGCCTCAGCCAGGCCGTACCGAAGTTCGGGTTGACCCGGTGTTTGAATGGGCCGCAGCCCGCACCACCCGATGAGCAAATCCTCGCGGGCCGGGACGATGACCCACATCCCATAGCCATGCTGCTGCCAGCAGGTCGCCAACCGCGACGGGACGCAGCAACACTCGCGCCGAATGCAGTGCGCGGCTCGTTTCGGTGCTATTCAATCACGAGATCAGTCCGGCCTGCTGCAATGCGAGACGCGGGCAGGGGTGTCGCCAATTCGGGCGACGTTATACCGCCTAGTCGCCGCAGCACCAGCCCGATGCCAATCCTATTGCGTAGTTCACGTCGAAGCAGCTGGCATGTGCAGATAGACCGGGCCGCATCGTGCACCGGCAGGACGCTGCCAGTGTCGGGGCGCATAATGGCTGCGTCATAAGGAGATCCGATATGCGTAAGAGTTTATGGATGGTAGCTGGTTTGGCGTTGCTGGGTTCCAGCTTGGCGTTGGCCCAGGATCAAGGTTCGCGGCGCGATTCGGATCGACCGAATAGCGCACGACCGGAAGCGGCACGGCCCGATGCACCCCAACCGGAACCTTCCGCACATGGTGCGCCTACGCAGCACGCTGCGGTTGCCGACAAAGCGCCGCATATCGGAAAACGTCCAGCGCACCGCTTCCTCAGCGGTGGTGGCTGGCACCGCAGCATTCGTGGGCCGGCGTTCAGTTTTCCCCCGGGCTTCAGGTATCAGACCTGGACCACGGGCGGCATTCTGCCAACGGTCTTCCTGGCGACACCGTACTTCTACGATGGTTACGCGACATTGGGCCTCGCGCCACCGCCGGCTGGTTATCAATGGGTGCGCTATGGACCTGATCTGCTGCTGGTGAACGTCCGCTCGGGGCGTATCGCCGACGTGGTCGACGGCGTGTTCTACTGAGTCTCAGGTAAGTCAGGCGAAGGTCAGCCGCCGCACCAATTGCGGCGGCTGTGCCCTGCCACTGGCGGCGCAGCTTGCACGGTGAATCACATGCCGACAAATCAGCCGATTACGCTCTTTCATGCACCGCAAACGCGATCGTCCGGAGCGTTAGCGCTTCTGGAGGAGCTCAATGCACCGTACAAGCTGCATGCATTGAACATGAAGACGGGAGAGCAACGCCAAAGCGCTTATCTTTCCTTGAATCCAATGGGAAAAGTTCCTGCAATTCTGCATGGCGACACACTCATTACGGAGCAGGTGGCGATCGGCATCTATCTTGCGGATCTCTTTCCCGAAGCAGGCATCACACCGGCGATCGGCGATGCGCTGCGCGGACCGTATCTACGCTGGTATGTCTTCTACGCGGCCTGCTTCGAGCCGGCGCTAGTGGACAAAGCCATGAAGCGCGAGCCGGGACCGGTTGCCATGGTTCCTTACGGTGACTTGGCTACGACACTCAACGCGCTCACCACCCAGCTCAGCAAGGGCCCGTGGATCCTGGGCGATCGATTTACGGCGGCCGACGTATTGTGGGGCACCGCGCTAACTTGGATGGTGGGCTTCGGTTTGGTCGATGCGATCGCACCCATCCGCCACTACATTGATCTTTGGAATGCCCGACCATCAGTTTCGAAGGTGGCAAAAATCGATGCTGATTTGCTGAAGGCACAGGGCAATGCATAGACTGCCACGACGCTAGCTGGCTGGCGATGCGGCCGCGGCCTGCCGCAGCGCCTGATCGACGAGAAACAGATCGGTCAGCAGTGCGCGCACGTGGATCGAGGCATTGAGATTGTCGATCAGTTGCGAACCGATCGTGCCGCAGTTGAGGGTAAAGGCGATCGCACCGCGCGCTTTGTCGGCATCGTCGCGGACCGTGGTCATGAAGGCGCTGTCATCCAGGCGCTGCGCGGGGGCATCGACATTGACGCTGGCAGTGACGATGCGCTCCAGGCCGGTGAGGGCAGCATGCAAGGCGAGCAGGGTGGCGCGCACCTCGCTGCCCGCCTCGTTGCGGCGCCCCTGGGCGGCGAAGGCCAGCAGGTATTCGTAGCCGCGTTCGATGATGTCGATGCGACGCGCCAGCTCCGCGCGTGGTTCGGTCACGTCAGATGCTTTTCGCCGGCGCGAATGCCGGCGACGCGGGCGCGCTGTTCGCCGCGCGACATCCAGCCGGTGATCATCGCACGCAGGTACATGCGATTTTCGGGGATAAGGCCGAAGTAGACGTGCACGATCACCAGGGTGATCGCGGTCAAGGCCGCCAGGCCGTGAATCACGTAGATGACGCCCCAGGTATCGGCGCCGAACAGGTACGGATCGCGCACCAGCAGCGGTGTTCTGATCTTTTTCAGCATCAGCACCCCGGTACCCACCGCGCACAGCACCATCACGGTCATGGCGTGATGCATCAGCTTCTGCGCGACTGAATATTTGCCGACCTGATGGGTGCGCAATTCGGCAATGCTGAACCAGATGGTGCGCAAACGCTGCCAGATGACCGAACGCAGTATATGAAAGGCCACCAGGACCACCAGCGCGATCCCGGTGATCCAGTGGATGCCGACCCAGTCGAACTGCACGCCCACGTGCGGCAGCAGACCCGTGGCCATCAGTATCAGGACGCAGGCGGCCGTGAGCCAATGGAACAGGCGATCCACGCCGGCGTGCCGCAATACGCGGTCAGAGCGGGCGGGAATCTCGTCAATCCGGTCCGCAGCGACGGCCATGCTCAGATGCTCCTGGGACGGATGGCGCGGTACACGGCGTGTCCGATGATCACCACGGCGCCGAGGCCCACGGCGAACCAGATCAGGTGCCAGGAGACGCCCTCGAGCACCGGCTGGCCCCAGATATCATGACCCATGCGGAAGATTTCCATAGCTCGCGACCTCGGGTATGCGTGACTCTCAGGAGATCTGCGGCCGCAGCGCGCGGCGCACGAGATTTTCCATCAGTGATACTTTGAATCCATTGAAATGCAGGGGCGTCGCGCCCTCGACGGCGATCCGACCGGCAAGCACGGCCGTGGCCTCGGTTTGCGGCTTGCCGATCACGGCCTGTTCAACCGACTGTAAACGGCGCGGGACGCACTCCACCGCGCCGCAGGCCAGCCGCACTCGGGTAATGAGGCCATCAGTCACGAGCAGCGCGGCGGCAACGCTGACCAGGGCGAAATCCCAGGTATTGCGGTCGGCGACCTTCTCGAAATAAAACCGCGCGCCCGCCCACTCCTTGGGAAAACGCACCGCGACCAGCAGTTCGCCGGGTTGCAGTGAGGTCATGCGCGTGATGTCCTGCGTCGGACCGACGAAGAACTGTTCGGCGGTCACGACCCGCTCGCCTTGCGCGCCGCGGATCACCATGTGCGCATCCAGCACCATGGCAGCTGTCGCGGTGTCCGAGGGGGAGACAGCGACGCAGCGGCTGGCACCAAAGAGACAATGCTCGCGATTCATGCCCTGGGGCGTGTCGGCATAGCAGGCATTGCCGCCCGCCCGGTAGCAGCTGGCGCCGAAGCGGTAGTACCAGCAGCGTGCGTCCTGGCACAGATTGCCCCCGAGGGTGCCGCTGTTGCGGATCTGTGGACTGGCAACGCGCCCGGCGGCCGTCGCCAGCAACGAATACTTGGCGCGCACCAGATCCGAGTTCTCGACGTCCACCAATTTGGTCAGGGCGCCGATCTCAAGCCCCTGTGCAGTCTCCCGGATGCCGTACAGCTCCTTGATGGCCGTCAGATCGATGACCGCATCGGGCCGCTTGTTGCGGTCCTTGAACCAGTCCAGCGAATCATTGCCGCCGGCGAGAAACCACGCGCCGGGACCGATCGCGTGAGCCAGATCGAGCGCGCCTTGCACGCTGTCGGGCTGGTACAGCTCAAAGTGCGGCATCATGTCGCGGTGCATGGCCATGGTTAGTCCGTGTTCACCTGCAGCGGCGAATGCGCCGCCGGCCGCTTCATCGCTACGTTCAACACCATGTCGGTCTTGATAGGCGTGCGGTTGAACACGTGTCCGCCCAAGGCATCCGAAATGGCACAGATCACGGCCGAGGCGGCGGCTCCCAAGGGGGGCTCACCAATGCCCTTCGTGCCCATCGGGCTGGTCGGATCCGGTTTGTTCACCCAGTCGGCATTCAGCTGCGCGGGCACGTCCAGATAGGTCGCAGGCCGGGCCTGATACAACCCGACGTGTCCCGGCAGACCGTTCTGCGGATCGAAGATGAGGTGTTCCAGCGTGGCAATGCTGATTCCCTGCACCGTGGCGCCCTTCAGCTGCGTGGTCAGGCCCATCGGATGGATCACCGTGCCGCAATCCCCGACATTCAGAATTTCGATGATGCGATGCTGGCCGGTCTCCAGGTCCACTTCAACCTCCGCAAAGGCGCAGGCGAAAGCGGCGGTCTCGCCACCCACCGGCAAAGTATCCTTGGCCACGCCGATCAGCCCGCTGCCGGCGAGCGCGGTGGCCGAGGCACGCGTCATGGGATTGATGTCCTTCGGCAACTCGTAGCCTGAGTACTTGCCGGCCAGCTTGACGGCGCGCTGCGCAACCGCGGCATAGGTCATGCCGCGATGGGTATTGCTCCTGGCGAAGATCCGCGTGCCATCGACGGCGTAGTCATCGGCATGGCCACCCAGGTCACGGGCAGCGATTTCCTTCATCTTCGCCAGGGCGTCCATGGCGGCCACGTAGTTGGTGCGTGCCATGGTGAAGGAGGTGTTGCTGCCGAACTGGCCGATGTTCCACGGCAGGTGCTTGCGCGAATCACCGCGCTCCACGATGCAGTTCTCCCAGTCGTACTGCAGCACTTCGGCGGCGATGCGCGCCGTGCCGGAGTGGGAAAACGTGCCGAGATTGCCGACACCGGTATGGATGTGCAGCTTGCCGTCGGGAGTGATGCGCACCAGCCCGTCGAAGCCGTTGAAGCCGGCGGGGTGATAGGCCTGGCCGACGCCGACGCCGGTCACCTTCGAGCCACGCCGCTCGCCGCTGCGGCTCACGCGTTCGCTCCAGTTGAATCGGGTCGCGCCTTGCTGCTGGGCGTCACGCAGGTATGAACTGGTCACGTTGCGTCGATTCGACCCGACCTTCGATCCGGTCTGCGGTGCATTGATGTTGCGGATCTGCACGCGGTCGATCTTCAGATCGCGGGCCGCGCGATCCATCAGTGGCTCCAGTATGCAGGCGATCTGATTTTCGCCGGGGCCGCGCTGCGCCGAACGCGTCGGCGTATTGGTGTAGACGGGGATGCCACGCCAGCGCATGGCCAGCGGCTGATACACCACCGACAAAGCGTCCGCCGCATTGCGGAAGTCTATGAAACCGTTGTACGCGCCGCTCTCCTGCACGATGTACATGTCGGCAGCGAGCAGGCGACCATCGGCGCCGAATCCGAGTTTGATGCGTCCCTGGAAACCGTTGCGCGCATGGCCGATGTAGTACTCCTCGGCGCGGCTGACGCGCATCATCACCGGCCGGTTCAGTTTGCGCGCCATGAGCGCGGGAATGGCCATGCTGGGAAATGCCGCCCCCTTGGAGCCGAAACCGCCGCCGCAAAACTCCGAGATATACACCAGCTCGTCGGGCTTGATGCCGATGTACTGCGCCAGGCCGGGCACGACGAATGACTGGCTCTGGGTCGACCCATGCACGAAGCACTTGCCGTTCTGCCAATAGGCAAAGGTGCTGCGCGGTTCGAGGCTGTGGTGGGAGTTGCTCGCGGTCACGAAGCTGTCGTCATAGACGACCTTGGACTGCGCGAACCCGGCGTCGACATCGCCATACGACCAGTCTTCGGCGGACTTGCCCATGGGCATCGTGCCGGGCTGCGCCCGTTCGAAATCCTCCCGCGTCCATTTCAGCGACTGCAGCTTCAGGCCTCCGGCACCCACATTGTTGCCATCCGCGCGCGCCGCCGGCCCGTCCGGATGCAGGCTGTGCAGGGGGTCCACGACGAAGGGCAACGGTTCCAGGTCGAGCTTGATCAGGTCGATCGCATCCTGCGCCGTGGTCTCATCCACGGCCGCGACGGCCAGGATCGGGGCACCCACGAATTGGGGCTCATCGGTGAGGATGGGAGGATTCGGCTCCTGCACCGGCGTCACCTCGCTGGGAAGCAACACGCCGAGCACCCCGGGAAGAGCCAATGCCGCCGACACATCGATGGCCCGCACGCGTGCGTGGGGCATCGGGCTGGTCAGCATGCGGCAGAACACCATGCCCTCGGCACGGAAGTCTTCGGCGTATTTGGCCGTCCCGGTGACCTTGGCCAGGACATCCGGGGGCGTGAAGTCCTGTCCGAGCAGTTTATAGGTCATGCGGCCCCCGTGCCGGCGGCGCGCATGACACCGTTCAGATAATTGTCATAGGCACCGCAACGGCATAAATTTCCGGCCATTGCAGCCCGGCATTCGTCACGCGTGGGATGCGGGTTGCGCTTCAGCAGCGCCACCGCCGAGACCACCTGGCCGGGCGTACAGAAGCCACATTGCGGTGACAGTTCATCAATGAAGGCCTGCTGCACCGGGTGCAGTTCGCCATTGGGGCCGCCCACCCCCTCGACGGTGGTCACCATCCGATCGCGTACGCTGTGCGTCAGCACCGAACAGGAATTGTGGGTGATGTCATTCAACATCACGGTGCAGGCGCCGCACTCACCCCGGTCGCAGCCCAGTTTGGTGCCCGTCAGACCGAGCTTGTAGCGCAAGGTCATCGCGAGGGTTTCCTGCGGCAGGACATCCACACGCCGGACCTGGCCATTGACGTTGAGGGAGATCAGCCGTTCCACGCCGCCCGCAACCGAGCCGCCCTGTTTGGCGCAGCCGGACAAGCCCCCATAGACGTAGGTAGCCGCCGAAGCCACGGCACCGGAGGCGATTACGCGCTTGATGAACTCGCGCCGCGATACGCGTACGGCCTCGGCCTCCTGGCCAAGGTTCAAGCCTGATGCCCCGTCACCCATTCCGCCCCCCAAGCATGTCCGCGCGGAGTATAACGCTTCGAAGACTGGTCAGTCCTCACGGGAGGTTTCCATGAGCGTCAGGATGAAGCTCGACTTTGTATCCGATGTTTCCTGTCCGTGGTGTGCGATCGGGCTGCAGGCCCTGCTTGCGGCACTGCGCCAGCTTCGCAACGACATCGAGGCCGACCTGCATTTCCAGCCCTTCGAGCTCAATCCCGATATGGGTCCGGGCGGCCAGGACATCGCCGAGCATATCGCGCAGAAGTACGGCTCCTCCGCGCAGCAATTCGCGCAGAGCCAGGAAATGATCCGTGCCCGTGGGGCGGAACTGGGATTCCGCTTCGACATGCAAAAGCGCACCCGGATCTACAACACCTTTGACGCCCACCGGCTGCTGCACTGGGCGGGGCTTGAAGGCAAGCAGCTGGAATTGAAACAGGCGCTGTTCAGTGCCTATTTCACGGACGGCGCGGACCCCGGCGATCATGCCGTTCTGGCCAGGCTTGCCGCGCAGGTCGGACTGGATGCGCAGCGCAGCCGCGAAATTCTGGCATCCGAGCGCTACGCGGCCGACGTGCGGACGCGCGAGGAGTTCTACCGCGGCCACGGTATCAATGCCGTCCCCGCGGTCATCGTCAATGACCGGCACCTCATTGAAGGGGGGCAACCGGTCGCTGTATTCGAGCAGGTACTACGGCAGCTGGCCGACGCCGTTCCACAACCAGCCTGAGCCAGCGCCGACGGTGCTTATTCTTCCCACTTGAACAGATACACGGCCGCTGCGCTGAGAGCCGCACTGAGTCCCAGCATCGCCGCCATCGGCCCCAGAACCGCATCGAGGCCCTGCGCACGCCAGGTCACCGCGTCGAAACCATCGATGGCCCAGCGGGTCGGGACATAGCGAGTGGCCGACTGCAGCCAGTCCGGAAACACGAAGGTGGGCACCCAGGCACCTCCCAGCATGACCAGCAGCAGGGTCATGACGATCGCCATGCCGCGAGTCGCCTCGGGAGTCCGCCCGACCGCCGCAATCAACAAGCCAAGCGATGAGGTCAAGGTCGCGAACGTTGCCGCGACGCCCACAAACCCAAGCACGCTGGCTTCGATGCGCACTCCGAACAGGAGAATCGCTGCAGCGAATATTCCGCCGATCAGCAGCAGCGCGACTATCGTGCCGGCCGCGATACGGCTGCCAAGCACCGTTGCACGGCACAAAGGGGCGGCGCGCAGCCGTTGCCACAGCCCCATGCGACGCATCAGCAACAGCCCAACACCCAGC
>Ga0182030_10003459_pt1 | contig 33716 bp, 32 predicted proteins | sample 812S3MmetaG_FD_121299 | JGI IMG/M metagenome (GOLD analysis project Ga0182030, IMG submission 121299) | Permafrost microbial communities from Stordalen Mire, Sweden - 812S3M metaG (Illumina Assembly) | ecosystem: Environmental > Terrestrial > Soil > Wetlands > Permafrost | place: Sweden...
GATCGAGATCGTTCGCCGGCGTATTGACGAAACTGGCGTGGTCGATCCGCAAATCACCCAGCAGGGCGACAGCCGCATTGTCGTGCAGCTGCCAGGGATCGAGGATCCCAATCGTATCAAGCAGTTGCTCGGCAAAACCGCCCATATGACGTTCCGTCTGGTGGACGAGACCGCCAATGCGAATGCTGGTACTCCACCGCCGCCAGGCGTTGAATTCCTGCCGATGCAGGAGGGCGGGGCCAAGATCGCCGTCCGCAAGCGAGTGGATGTCGATGGCGCGGACCTGACCGATGCCCGTGCCGGCACCAACGGTCAGACCGGCGAATGGGTGGTGAATTTCAAGTTCAACTCCAACGGCGGCCGCCGCTTCGCTGACATCACCCGCGCCAACGTCAATCATCGCTTCGCGATCGTGCTGGACGACAACGTCATTTCCGCCCCCTCGATCCGCGAGCCGATCACCGGCGGATCCGGTCAGATCAGCGGCGGCTTTACGGCCAACAGCGCCAACGACCTCGCGGTCCTGCTGCGCGCCGGCGCCTTGCCCGCGCCGCTCACCGTCGTCGAAGAGCGCACCATCGGCCCCGAACTGGGCGCCGACAGCATCCGCGCCGGAGCCATTTCGCTGCTGGCCGGCTTCCTGTTCGTCATCGCGTTCATGGCGTTTTTCTATGGCCTGTTTGGCTGGTTCGCCAATCTCTGCCTGATCGTCAACCTCATCCTGATGCTCGCGATGATGTCGCTGCTGGAAGCGACGCTGACGTTACCGGGCATGGCGGGCATTCTGCTGACCCTGGGGATGGCGGTCGATGCCAACATCCTGATCAACGAGCGGATCCGTGAGGAGCAAAGGCGCGGTCGGCCGCCGCTCGCTGCTCTCGAACACGGGTTCCAGCGCGCTTATGCCACGATCTTTGATTCCAACGCCGCGACCTTTCTCTCGCACGTGATGCTGTTCGTGTTCGGCTCCGGTCCGGTCAAAGGGTTCGCGGTCACCATCACGATCGGCATCGCGACCTCGATGTTCACCGCCTGGATGCTGACCCGGCTGCTGGTGTCCCAGTGGTATGTCTCGGTCCGCCCCAAGCTGCTTCCGGTTTAGGAACGCCCATGTTCATAAGACCCAGGATGCGGCTCGCGCCGGATAATACGAACTTCAAATTCATGAATGGTCGCATCGCGGGACTTGTCGTCTCCGCGATCTTATCGACGGCGTCGGTGATTTTGTTCTTCACCCCGGGCCTCAACCTGGGCATCGACTTTTCCGGCGGCATCGTGATGGAGGTTCGGACCGAAGGCCCCGCCGATTTCCAGAAAATCCGCGGAGCGCTCGTTGACGGGCATATTCCGGATCAGGGCGTCCAGCGTTTCGGCGATGAATCGACGGTGTTGATCCGTCTGCCCACCCAGCCCACCGAGGCCGGCACCCAGGTCGCCGTCTCCAAGGTCCGCGCCGCGCTGGAAGGCTCCATCCAGGGTGCCAAAATCGTCCGCGTCGATGCGGTCGGCGCCAGCGTGTCGTCCGAACTGTTCCGCAATGGATTGCTGGCGCTCGGCATCAGTCTGCTGATGATTCTGGCCTATATCTGGTTCCGCTTTGAGTGGCAGTTCGCGGTTGGCGCGGTCGTGACGCTGATCCTGGACGTAACCAAGACAATCGGCTTTCTGGCGCTCACGCGGATCGAGTTCGACCTTGTGATGGTCGCGGCGATCCTGACGATCCTCGGCTACTCCACCAACGACAAGGTCGTGGTTTATGACCGGGTGCGGGAAAATCTGCGTAAATACAAGGTGATGCCTCTGCGTGATCTGATCGATCTGTCGATCAACGAGACGCTCAACCGGACATTGGGTACGTCGATGACAGTATTCCTGGCCAGTCTGCCGCTGGCGATCTTCGGAGGAGCGTCGATTTCAGGATTCGCCTGGGTGATGCTGTTTGGGATCGTGGTCGGAACGTCTTCTTCGATATTCATCGCCGCGCCGATATTGCTGTTCCTCGGCGAAAAGCGCCTGCGACGCGACACGGTCGCGGTCGAAGCGCCGGAGCCAGGAGCCGCGCGACAACCGTGACAAATGCGGGTTAAGCCCGATCGGTGATTTCCGCCGGCCGGCAAATGCGGTAAATGCCTCGCGACATGCTGACCGATCTTCCGAACCTGCTGACATTGTCGCGGATAGCGGCCATTCCCCTGCTGGTGGCGCTGGTCGCCTTGCGCTTCCCTTTGACGGATTTCATTGCCTGCGTTGTTTTCTCCGCCGCGGCCATCACGGATTACTACGACGGCAAGTTGGCTCGCTCCCGCCGGCAGCAGTCCGACCTCGGCCGCATGCTCGATCCGATCGCGGATAAGCTGCTGGTGGGCGCGGTGCTGATGATGCTGGTGGGGATGGGGCGGCTGTCCGATCTCGCGCTATATCCCGCCATCGTCATCATGCTGCGCGAAATTCTGGTCAGCGGATTGCGGGAATATCTCGCGGGGATTCGGATCGGCTTGCCGGTGACCAGCCTGGCGAAGTGGAAGACCGGTTTCCAAATGGGCGCGCTCGGCACCCTGCTCGCCGGCGATACGTCAGCCCACCTGCTGCATCTGTCATTTCTTCCGGTGTCCTCGATTGGTGAGGCGATGTTATGGATCGCCGCGGTGCTGACGCTGGTGACGGGTTGGGATTATCTCATGGCAGGGCTGCGTCATGCGTCCGCGCCCAAATCGCCAGAGTCCCAGGAGCGTATCTTCCAGGAGTATGCGCCTCCTGGCCTGGTTCCCCAGGCCCTTGCCCCTCAGGCCCTTGCTCCTCAGATCCTTGCCTCTCAGGCAGGTGTCACCCATGGGATTGCTTCGCACGGACTCGCCGCCGACGGCCAGGATCCTCTCCCACATCAGCCGGGCTAAAGGCCGCATCTTGAAAGTTCTGGGGATCGTCGGTTGGTCCGGTAGCGGCAAAACCACCTTGCTCGTCGCCCTCTTGCCACTGCTCCGCGCGTCGGGGCTGTCCGTATCGACCATCAAGCACGCTCATCATGGCTTCGACATGGATCAACCCGGCAAGGACAGCCATCGGCACCGCCTCGCGGGTGCGCATGAGGTACTCGTCGCCTCGTCCCGCCGCTGGGCCCTGTTGCATGAGTCTGAGGGGCCGGAACCGGGCCTGCCAGACCTGTTGATTCGCATGGACCCGGTTGATCTTGTTCTGGTTGAGGGGTTCAAATCCCATCCTTATCCGAAATTGGAGGTCCATCGCCCGGCGTTAGGCAAGCCATCCCTGTGGGATCGAGAACCGGAAGTAGTGGCGGTAGCGAGCGATTCTACCCCTGATATAGGTGAACGAACTCTGCTACCGTTGAATCAGCCTGAAACCGTCGCCAATTGGATTCGAACCCGTGTCGTTACCATTGATTGATCAGGTTCTTGAGAAGAAGGCGAACAGAGGGCAAAGTCCCGTCCGCGCTCGCCTTCCCCGCGGGTGTTTTTTTTGGAGCCTGTCCTGATGCGGCGTATCGCCCTGGTGAGCCTGACAATGACGCTCGGTGGCTGTGGCTATCACACCTGGTGGAATCCACCGTTCACGTCGGGCTACAATCCGAATGTGCCGATCACGAACAGCGTGAACATGGGCAGGGTGATGGGGCAGGGCGTGGCTGTCACGCCGCTGACCACGGAACCAGGCGACATATGGCCCGGTCCACTGCCGCCACCGCGGTCGCTGCAAGACCTGGAACGACAGGGCATGACTTCGCAACCTGAGGCTCCGGTGAAGGGTTCGCCGCTCAGCCGTTCCGGGAGTCCTCTGCTGGCGCCGTTGCCCAACGCGGCGGGTCCTAACGCGTCGATGCCTCCGGGCACGGCCGCGCCGGCCCAGCCACAGGTTGATCGACGGATTGTTGTCCCGAATGGCAATGGCACCAGCACGGTCATCTACCCCGACGGCCGGATCGAAACCATTCCGACCCCCAAGTGACCGACGGTCCGCGTTCGATGTCTGGGCCGTTCTCGATTTTGTATTTCGCATGGCTGAGGGAACGTGTGGGCGTGGCCGAGGAAACGCTGACGCCACCAGACACCGTGACGACCGTGGCTGATCTGGTGGTTTATCTCGCGAGCCTGGACCAGCGCCATGCCGCCGCGTTCAAGGACCGTGAGACGGTTCGCTGCGCGGTCAACCAGGAGTTCGCGGATGCTATGACAGTCCTGCGACCCGGTGACGAAGTCGCGTTTTTTCCACCGGTCACCGGCGGATAGAGCAAATTACCCAGAGCGCGAGGTCAAAATGGCGAGAATCAGCGTTCAGAAGGAGGATTTCGATGTCGGAGCTGAGATCGCCCGCCTGACCTCCGGCCGCACGGACATTGGCGGACTGGGCTGCTTCATCGGCATCGTGCGTGACGACAAGTCACAAGAAATGTCAGGGCGATCGCTGGGGGCTCTGACTTTGGAGCACTATCCGGCCATGACGCTGCGCGCGATCGGCCGCATCACTGATGAATCGGAAACCCGCTGGTCTCTGTTGGGTTGCACCGTGATCCACCGGGTGGGCCGGATGCTTCCCGGGGAGAACATCGTTCTCGTTCTGACCGCCGCCTCACATAGGCGGGCGGCGCTCGACGCGACCGCCTTCTTGATCGATTGGCTGAAGACAAAGGCACCTTTTTGGAAACGCGAAGAATTTCCAAATGGCGAAGCTGCCTGGGTCGAAGCTCGCGAATCCGATGACACCGCGGCGGCGCGCTGGCGAAGCTAGCGTCGTGGGGAAAGCGTCAGCGGAGGTTTTAGGCTGAACAGAGGTCGAAGGCGCCTTGATCGGCGGCGCGTTCGTTGCCGTCGTCCTGATTATTTCCCGGTGAGTGCCATGGTTTCCCGCATCGGCATTTTCAGAGCCTTGCATAGCGCGGCGAGATTGGTATCACGCGGACGAACCCGGCCACTTTCCCAGTAATAAATCGACACCTGAGAGACGCCCAGACGGTCGGCGAGTTCGGCCACGGTAAAGCCTTTGCCCTCTCGCGCCTGACGGATTTGCTTACTTAAACTCTTGGTTCGAGCCAAAGTCATTACTCCTTCCTTTTGAGACCCACATCACCTCCCACAAGTTCGGAATTTGGGCGATGCGTTTGAAGTCCAATGGGTCTGGGTCCATGTGCACAACATTTTATGCATGATCATGATAATTGAACTCAAATCATTTATCAACCGCGATTGGAGATATTCTCACAGTCCGCCGCGTGACGTGGGACCCGATCCAGGGGTATGCTCGCATTGAGGAAAACGTCTGAGGAAACCCGGCATGGCTGTCGCGATCACAAACCTTACCGATCACACCGGCGCCGAAGTGCGCGGAGTTGATTTCACCACGCCCATGGACGCGTCAACCCGTGCACAGCTTAACCGGGCCTTCGTCGATCGCGGCGTTCTGGTGATCCGGGATCAACAGCTTTCACCGCATCAATTGCTGTCGGCGGTCGGCTTGTTCGGTGATGTATTTCCGCAACATAACACGCGCTTCGCGTTGCCGGATTGCCCGGAAATTCATTTCATATCGAACCAGGATAAGTTTCCGGATGGCCGGCCATACATCCCGGGCGAGGGCTGGCATACTGACCATTCCAATGACGTGCGACCTCCGAAGGCAACCGTTCTGCATGCGGTCGCTTTACCTGGCAGTGGCGGCGATACCCAGTTCGCGAACATGGCGGCCGCCTACGACGCGTTGCCTGAAACCTTACAGCGGCGCCTGCGGGACTTAAGCGCGATCCACGTCTATCAAAGCAGCCACAGTGCGCGCCAATTGATGACGCTCCCGTCCGCCGCGAAGGAGAGGGTGCCCAACGCGGTGTTGCATCCGATCATTCGCACGCATCCCGAGACGGGCCGGCGTTCGATCTACATCAATCCGATCCGGATTGAGGGCATTGTCGGCCTCGACCACAAGGAAGCGCTGCCGCTGCTTGAGGAATTGCTGGCCCACGCGACAGCGCCTCGCTTTCAATATCGCCACGAGTGGCGGCCGGGCGACATGGTGATGTGGGATAACCGCTGCCTGCTGCACAAAGCCAACGGTGATTACGACATGGATGAACTGCGTTACCTATACCGGGTGATGCTGCGGGGCAGCGTTCCGATTTGACCGGCCGCTCCGCTGTCAGGTGAGGCCCGCGGCCCAACCCCGTCCGTTCAGGTCGGCAGCGGCGGTCTTATCCGGCGGAGTGGCGGGCAGCCTCGGCCAGCACCTCACGCGCCAACGGAAGCATGGCATAGTCCACCATGGCGCCCTGGTACTTAACCGCGCCCAGTCCGGATTTTTCCGCGTCCTCAAAGGCTTTTAACAGGCCTTTGAAGTAAGCAACTTCCTCGGCGGTCGGCCGGAACACGGCGTTGGCGATCGCGATGTGGGACGGATGCATCACCGCCACTCCGGTATATCCGATGTCCCGAGCCCGCCGGATCAATCGCTCGGTGGCCGCCAGATCGTCCATCGGTGTCCCGAAAATTCCGGCGATGGGGTACATCGCTCCCGCCGCCCGGCTGTCGAGAACAAGCTTCGACGCGAGATAAAGTTGCTCGATCCCATCCGACGTCGCGCGAAATCCAAATGCGTGCGCGAAGTCTCCGGACACCGGCCCGCTCAGCGCGCCATGGATCCCACGCACCCGGCTGCTGGCGGCCGCCAGCGCGTGAGCGTCATGCATCCCCTCGGCCGTCTCCGGCAGCGGTAGGATACCGACCGACTCATGCGGCAGCCCGGCGCGGCCTTCGTGATAGCTCAGCAAATCGTGCAGACGGCGAATATCGGACACGGTTTGGGCTTTCGGCAGCACGATCGCGGTCAGACCGTCGGTCATCGCCGCGCTGATTTCTTCCCCCGTTCGATCGTGGAGCGGATTGATTCGGACGAACGCGCCGACGCTCGCGGCTTTCAGTTCGGCGATCTCGCTTTTCAAAAGCGCCATCGCCTGGGATTTGAATTCGGGCGGGACGGAATCCTCGATATCCAGCACCGCGGCACCCGGCGAAACCCGGATCGCCTTGCCCACCCAATCACGACGATGCGCGGGTACGAACAAGGCGGAACGAATAGGCCACATAAGACGTCTCCTGACTTTCACCCGTTTTGTCCGGCGCGGATCATGCGAGCATTGGCCGGCCAGATCGGCCCGGAACGATTGCCCCGGGCGCCCCGTCTGCCCCGACCACGACGTTGGGCGATTGGCGCCAATCATGCCCGCTTGCGTCTCGTGAGGCCAGACGTGATTGTGATCCAAATCGGTTGACCAACCAGGCCAGGAGGAATTCCATGACCTATCCCACGCGCTTGCTGCCCACCACCGTCGTTGGCAGCTACCCTCAACCTTCCTGGCTGGTCGATGGCGAGGTCCTGAAAGGGCATGGCGTTCCCAGGGTGCACGCGCACGGCATCTGGCGGGTCGATGACGCGTACCTGGAACAAGCGCAGGATGACGGAACGATTTTGGCGATCCGGGAGATGGAGCGCGCTGGGATCGATATCGTGACCGACGGGGAGATCCGGCGCGAAAGTTACTCCAATCGTTTCGCTCTCGCGCTCGAGGGAATCGACGCCGATCAACCGGGGGAGGTCCGCTCCCAGACCGGACGGGTAACGGAGGTGCCGCGCGTCGTTGGGAAGATCCGCCGGCTTGGGCCCGTGGAAGTTCGCGATACCGAGTTCCTGCTGCGCAACGCCACGCACGCTACCAAAATCACTTTGCCTGGGCCATTTACCATGACGCAACAAGCACGGAACGATTTCTATCAGGACGAGGAGGAACTCGCGATGGATTATGCCGTCGCGGTCAATGAGGAGTTACGCGCCCTCAAAGCCTGTGGCGTCGACGTGGTCCAGCTTGATGAGCCATGGGTTCGCACCGCCCCGGAAAAGGCTGCCCGTTATGGATTGAAGGCTATCAATCGGGCGCTGGAGGGAATTAAAGGTCCGACGGTCGTACATCTTTGCTTCGGCTACGCGGCGGTGGTCGCGAATAAGCCAAGCGGCTACAGCTTTCTACCGCAACTCGCGGATACGATCGCGGATCAAATCTCAATCGAAGCCGCCCAGCCCAGGCTAGACCTGGGCGTGCTGCGTGATCTCGCAGGCAAGAAAATCATGCTGGGGGTGATCGATCTGGGAGACCCGAACGTGGAATCGCCGGAGACGATCGCCAGCCGAATTCGCGCGGGCCTGAAATTCGTCGAGCCCGAGAACTTAATTCCGGCACCGGACTGCGGAATGAAATACCTGCCGCGCGACGTCGCGTTCGGGAAATTGAAGGCTTTGGCAGACGGCGCGGCAATCGTGCGGCGGGAGTTGACCGGCGCCGCGTAAAATGGTCAGCCGTGCGGCGCGTGGGTCGTCGGACTCAGTTTGGCCGGCATCAGACAGCCGAACAGTAACGCCAGGACTGAGAAGAGGCCGGCAAGCAACCAGGCGTTGTGCAGTCCGCTCGTGATCACCTCGGTCAAATGGGCGACTTCGGCCGGAGGCAACGCGGCGCGGCTGATCGGATCCAGCATACGATCCATTGTTCGGGCGGCGCCTGGATCCATTCGATTGATGGTCGCGTTCAGCACCGCGCCGCATCCGCTGACCCCGATCACCTGGCCCATGAAGCGCAGGAACATCGTCGAGGAGGTCGCCGCGCCGCGCTGCCCCCAGGGGACTGAAGCCTGAATCGAAACGATGAACACACTCATGCTGAAGCCCATGCCAATCCCGATGATGAACGACCCGAGGGCGGTGAAAACCGGGCCCGCTTCGGGCGGAGCAAGGATCAGGATCGCGCAGCCCGCGACCAGGGCGACGCCCCCCAGCACGGCAACAAGCCGGTACGTCGTGCGAACCATGACGCGACCACCGAGCAAACTCGCCAGCGCCCAGCTGACCGACATCGCGCCCAATACCAGACCGCCGGCCAGCGTGCTCAGGCCCATCGCGCCCTGCACGTAGGTCGGCAGAAAGGCCGAAATGCCCGTCATCAGCGCGCCGGCCGCACAACTGCCAAGAGATCCGACGACCACCACGCGATTGTGACGCCAAAGTTCCAGCGGCAGCATCGGTTCGGGCGTCAGTCGTTCGTGGATGATGAGCAACACGGCCGACAGCGCGCCCGCCGTCAATACCGCCGCGAACTGGAATGATGTGAACCGGCCGCCTTGCACCAACGCCAAGGTCAGGCTCCCGACGGTCGCCAGCATCAGCAGCGCGCCCAGCCAGTCGATCGAACGCCGGCGCGGTTCAAAGGTCTCATGTAGAAATAAACTGACCATCGCCACTGACGCCGCGCCGATGGGCACGCTCACCCAGAACACTGACGACCAGGACACATGGGCGATCAGGAACGCGCCCAATGATGGACCTGTGACGGCGGAAACTCCGAAGACGCTGGAGATGAGGCCCTGGACATGGGCCCGCTCCGATGGGGTGTAGATATCGCCGAGGATGGTGGCGGCGATTGGCTGCACCGCGCCCGCGCCCAAACCCTGGATGGCGCGGAAGCAAATCAGCGGCACCATGGCCCAGGCGAAACCGCAAAGGATGGAGCCGGTGAGGAAAAGGCCGACACCGAAGAAAAATACTCGTTTGCGTCCGAACATGTCGGCGAGGCGTCCGTAAATCGGAATGCTCACCGCCTGCGCCAGCAAGAAGATGGTGAACACCCAACTGAATAATTCGAAACCGCCAAGCTCGCTGACGATGGTTGGCATCGCGGTCGCGATGATGGTGCTTTCAATCGCCGACACGAACGTTGCCATCAGGCACGCCGCGAGGATCAGGGATCGCCCACGACGTTGCCGCCGATCCGGGCTCGGCACGTTGATATTTGATTGTTGGACAGTTTCCGTGACGGTATCGGGCATGCATGGGTTCCAGGCTTCGCGCGTCTTCTGTCATCCCATGCGCCGCGTGACAACCAAGACGCCCGTCCGGCCTCGCGCTTGACGCTCCGGGACTGTCCTGCGACCGTCCGATGGAGCAGCCATCGTCAAGGCAAAAGGAACGGCCATGAAATTCGGCGTCTTCTACGAGCACCAGTTGCCACGCCCCTGGAATGAAAACAGCGAGTACGAACTGTTTCAGAACTCGCTCGCCCAGGTCGAACTGGCCGACAAGCTGGGTTATGATTACATGTGGGAAGTGGAGCATCATTTCCTTGAGGAATACTCGCACTCTTCCGCGCCCGAGGTCTTTCTCGCGGCGGCAAGCCAACGCACGAAGCGTATTCGTCTCGGTCATGGGATCGTGCAGATTACGACCAACCAACCGCATCGCGTGGCGGAACGGGTCTCGACGCTGGATCAAATCTCCGGCGGCCGTGTTGAGTTGGGACTTGGAGAGGGCGCGGGCCCCGCGGAGTTGCATCCGTTCGGCATTCGCGTGCGCGACAAACGCGATCGCTGGGAAGAGGCGGTCAAAGCAATCGTCCCAATGTTCACAGAGGAAAGCTGGGAGTTTCACGGGCAGTACTACGACTTTCCCGCGCGCAATGTCATTCCTAAGCCATTCCAAAAACCGCACCCACCCTTGTGGGTCGCTTGCTCGAACATCCGAACCATTGGCGAGGCCGGACAGTGGGGCATGGGCGCGCTTGGCTTCAGTTTCGTATCGCCGGACGCCGCGCGCGCCTGGGTCCATAAATACTACAACATGCTGCTGGATCAGCCGAAGCGACTCGCCGACTACAAGGTCAACCCAAACGTCGCCATCGTGAACGGCTTCATGTGCGCGCCAACGGATGAAGAGGCGTTGGAGAAGGCCTCGGGCTGGACGTTCTTCATTTTCGCGCTGTCATATTATGGCCGGAAGGGCATCGACGCACCCGGAAAAGGCGATCTCTGGCGAGAATACCAGGACTGGCGCCATTCGGAGAAGGCGCAGCAGGCGCTGCGTAACGGATTGATCGGCTCGCCGGACACGATCCGCAAGCGTCTACGCATGTTCGAAGAAGCGCATATCGACCAGGTGATTCTGCTCAATCAGGCTGGCAAGACCTCGCACCGGGACATCTGCGAAAGCCTGGACTTGTTCGCGAAAGAGGTGATGCCTGAATTCCACGACCGCCAACCGGCGCAGGACCAATGGAAGCAGGATGTGCTGAGTCGTAAGATCGTGTTGCCGGATCTGGATACCGACAAATACGATCTGTACTCGCATCAGAATGAGGACATCGTGCGCCTGACGCCAGAGCAACTGCGTCAACGCATGGCGGAAAAAGAGAAACTGGCCGCGGCGGGCGAATAATCCGCAAAGGAGACGTTACGATGCGTCAAATGGTGATGGTTGGATTTTTGCAGGCACAGAACTGCACGAACCTGGTAAGTTCCTGGCGGCATCCGGGATCGCGCACTGACACATGGAGCCCCGAATACTACGCCGACCTCGGCCGCGTGCTGGAGGAAGGCAAGTTCCAGGTGGCCTTTTTCGACGATAGGCTCGCGATGCCTGATCGCTATGGCAACGATCATAAGCACACCGTCGAAAACGGCATTCGCTGCGTGAAGATGGACCCCATCGTCGTTCTCATGGTGATGGCGGCGGCGACGAAGCGTCTCGGTCTGGGCGCGACCCGCACCACGACCTATTACGAGCCGTTCGATGTCGCGCGGGCCTTTGCCACCATCGATCTGATGACGCACGGTCGCGCGGCGTGGAACGTCGTTACGTCGATGAACGACGGCGAAGCCCTTAATATGGGCAAGGAAATGCATCCCGAACACGATGGCCGCTACGACCAGGCCGAGGAGTTCATGGAAATCGTCATGGGACATTGGACCTCCTGGGACGATGACGCGATCGTACAGGACAAAACGACTGGATTGTTCGCACACGGCGATAAGGTGCGGCGCCTCGATTACAAGGGGAAATACTTCAATTCCCGCGGTCCCTTCACCGTGCCTCGCTCGGAGCAAGGTCATCCGGTGGTGATCCAGGCCGGCCAAAGCGCCAGGGGGAAAAAATTCGCCGCGAAGTGGGGAGAATTGCTGTTCGTCGGCAGCCCACCGACGCTGGATATCGGCCGGCAGAACTACAAGCAAATCAAGGAAGCCGTCGCCGCCAATGGGCGCGATCCCAACCATGTCATCATCGCGCCATCCGCTTACGTCATCTGTGGCGAGTCGAAGATGGAAGCGGAGGATAAAATGGCGCTCACGGAAAAACTGACGCCCGACATTGACGCGCTGTCGCTGCTGTCCGAAGCGATGAACTTCGATTTCGCGTCCAAGGGAATGGATGAGCCCTTCACGGATGAGGAACTGAACAATATCTCCGGCACGCAATCGATGCGCGACCGTGTCGTCGCGGCCTCGGGGATCAAGAACCCGACAACACGAGACTTTATTAAGTTCAGCCGGCGCGCTCGCCCGAACAAACCGTTTCTGGGCGGACCGAAGGAAGTCGCGGACGGGTTGGAGGAATGGTTCTCCACCGGCGTATGCGATGGGTTCGTGGTGGCCGCGACGCATTCTCCAGGTACTTATATCGAGTTCGTGAAGTATGTCGTCCCGGAGTTACAACGGCGCGGTCTGTATCATAAGGACTACAGAGGCGCCACGTTGCGCGAAAACCTGGGCCTGCCGATCCCGCGAGTTGGTGGCTGAACGGAGGAAACAACCATGATCTACGAAATGCGGACTTACACGTTTCATGCAGGCAAACTGCCCGCCTATCTTGATCTCGCGCGCAACGTTGGCCGGCCGGTACGAGGGCAGAACTACGGCACCAATCATGGCTATTGGACGTCGGAGTTCGGGTCGTTGAACCAGATCTGGCACCTCTGGAGCTATCCAAGTCTCGATGAGCGCAAGCGTTTGCAGGTTGAACTCGCGAAGAATGAACGTTGGACGAAGGAATACGTCGCTAATGTGCGGCCGCTGATCGCGCGTCAGGACATCCGATTTCTGAACCCGATAAACGGGGTCAATCCCCCGGCGAAAGAAGGCGGGTTCTACGAACTGCGCATGTATCGCATGAACCCTGGACGCGCCGCCGGTTGGGCCGCGGCCTTTCGCGACATCATGCCGGTGCGAGAAAAATATTCCCGCAATATCGGGATCTGGACTGGCGAAGCGCCACAGCCAAACGAAGTCTGGCACATGTGGAACTATCAGGACACGAAAGAACGGGCCGCGGCGCGCACTGCGCTGTTCAAGGATTCGGAATGGCTCACCTTCCTGGAAAGCAACGCCGGAGCGATCGTCGAGATGAACAACGTGATGTTGCTGCCAACAGATTATTCGGGTCTGAAGTAGGCGTGCCATGAAACTCGGCCTGTCAATCGGCTACTCCAAAGCCCATCTCGATATTCCTGTTCAGTTGGTGCGGCAGGCCGAGGAACTTGGTTACGACTCGGTATGGAGCGCGGAAGCGTATGGTTCCGACGCAGTGACACCGCTTGCTTACCTCGCCGCTCTGACGAAACGAATTCGTCTCGGCACCGGGATTATGCAACTGGCCGCGCGCACACCGGCCAACGCCGCGATGTGCGCCGGCACGGTCGATGCCATGTCTGGTGGCGGACGCTTCATCGCCGGTCTCGGTGTGTCCGGGCCGCAAATCGTCGAAGGTTGGTACGGACAGCCGTGGGGCCGTCCTTATTATAGACTCCGTGATTATGTGGCGATCATGCGGAAAATCTTCGCGCGCGAGGAGCCGGTGACGCATGACGGCCGGGAGATCAGCCTGCCCTATAAAGGTGAAGGCGCGATGGGCGTCGGCAAACCGCTGAAGTCCATTTTGCACATGAATCCGCGCATTCCGATTTATCTGGCCACCGGGAATGAGTCGACCGTCAAGCTGACCGCGGAGATCGCCGACGGCTGGCTGCCGATGGGATTTTTCCCCGGCTCGATGGATTTTTACCGGCCGTGGCTGGAGGAGGGCTTTCGGCGCGCGGAGAACGGCAAATCTCTCAAAGATCTGGAAATCCAGGCGTCGGTCCATGTCGAGGTCAACGACGACGTAAAGGGCGCGCTGGCCAGGCTTAAACCGGAGGTCGCGCTTTACGTCGGTGGTATGGGCCATCGCGACAAGAACTTTCACAAAGACATCATGATCCGTTACGGGTTCGGCGACGCGGCCAATCGAATTCAGGAACTCTATCTCGCGCACCGCAAGGAGGAAGCGACCGCCGCGGTGCCGGACGAATGGGTGGATCTGAAATCGTTGGTTGGCCCGCCCGAGCGGATCAGACAGCGTTTCCGCGCGTGGGAGGATAGCGGCGCCACCGGTGTGACCGTCCGCTCCCGCCAACCCGAAGCGATCGAGGTGATGGCCCACGCCGCGCGGTTGAACTGAACAAGGGGAGTAAACGATGCGCTATCAGGACAAGATCGCGCTGATCACAGCGGCGGCGAACGGTATTGGCCGAGCCACCTGCGAAATCATCACGCGTGAAGGCGGCATCGTTATCGCTGTCGATAACCATCAGGAACGACTGGATACCGCGGTCGAAGCTATGACGAAAGCGGGTGGCCGTGTGCATGGGCGGTTGTGTGACGCTCTCGACCAGGCGCAGGTCGATGCCATCGTCGCGGATGTCACCAAGGAATTCGGCCGGATCGACGTCCTGGTCAATGCCGTCGGCGGGAGCACGATTATTCCCAGGCCGAACGCGAAGGTTGACGAACTGTCGCTGGATGAATGGCAACGGCTTATCTCATTCAACCTCGACGGCACATTTCTCTTTTTGCACGCGGTGGTGCCGGTGATGAAGGCCCAGAAGAGTGGCAAAATCGTCAACCTGGCTTCGATCGCCGGCCGAGGCCTGAGTTCGTCGTCGTCGGTGGCTTATTGCGCGGCCAAAGGCGGCATTATCGCGTTGACTCGGAAACTGTCGATTGAGTTGGGCGAGTTCAACATCAATGTGAATGCCATCGCACCCAGTTTGACACTGACCGAGCGCATTCGGCCGCACTGGAATCAGCGCTCGCCCGAGGCGCGGTCGGCGGAGATCGAGCGAACGCCGCTGAAGCGCGTGGCTGAGGCCGCCGATCAGGCGAAGGTCATTTGTTTCCTCGCATCGAGCGATGCTGACTTCGTGACGGGACTGACGATCGACGTGACGGGCGGATTATGACAGTGCGTTAACCGATTAATTATCTTTCGAGGATAAGGCGGTGCAAACCCATGGGGCGTGACCGCGCCGATGCCGCCACCAACCGACGACGTCAAGAACTGGATGAACATGTTCCGTTGGATCGTGAAGGTGATCCGCGACGAATATGAGGTGGATGAGGCGATCCTGACGCGCGCGGCTGTGCTCGAGACCGACTGTGGCCTGATGATCGAACAGATTGAAGCCGTCCTTGGTGTCGTCTCCGAAAGCTTCAGCCTATCGTTCCCTCCGGAAACCCTGGATGAGGTCCTGAAGTTGGAGGAATTATGCATGTTGGCGAGCTGGATGAAGGGGCTTTACAAGCGTCCGCCCTTTATTTCGGATGGGTTTGAGACGATCTGCCGAGGCATGAATCCAGGCTGTCTTTGAATGACTCATTCTGGGTGACCGCTTGCCCGTCAGTCGTTAGCCTCCAGGCCACTATGGCCACAGGCGAAATGTTCTCAGTTTCGGGTAGCCGCTAACCCTCGAACTTTGGCAGCTTCAGGGCGAGTTCGTTGAACGCATCCTCATCGGTGCGGTCGTAACGTAAAGGGGTGACAACAATCCGGCCCGCCCGCATCGCGCTGTAGTCAGTTCCAGGACTTTGCTGGCGCTCGCTTCGGTGAAAATTCAGCCAATGGTAGGACAGGCCTCGTGGGTCAACTCTTGTTTCCACGTTCATGCCTCCGATCACCCCCTCGCCCTGTTTCGCGAGCGCGATGGGGCCGGCTTGATCGGCCGGGATTGGCGGAAAGTTGACATTCAGGCACGCGCCCTTGGCCCAACCGATCTCAATCAACGTTTGGATGGTCCGCGCGCCGAGCGTCCGCGCGGTGTCCCAGGGAACGTTTCGTCGATCGGTGAATGCCTGGCTGAGCGCGATCGCGGGCACGCCGAGCATCATCGCGGTCATCGCACCCCCGACGGTGCCGGAGAACACAGTCTCGATGCCCAGGTTCACACCGCGGTTGACGCCGGAAAGCATGAGTTGCGGTGGCGAGTCCTTCATCAGATGGCAAATGCCCATGGCGGCGCAATCGCCGGGTGTGCCGGTAACGCCAAATCGCCGCGCCCCTCGCTCAGAGACCCGGATCGCATGGTGCAGGCTGATCGCGTGCGATTGCCCACTCTGGTCGTGCTCCGGCGCGACCACCCACACTTCCGTCGCGATCTCAGCGGCGATTTTCTCCAGCACTGCCATGCCAGGAGCGTCGATGCCATCATCGTTGGTCAGAATTACTCGGTCGAGCACGGGCGGTCTCCGGCGTCGTTGGGGGCGATGCTGTTTGCCCCGTGCCGTTCGCCGCGTCCAGGGCTGAAGGTTGCAGGGAACGCGTCGCCGGCCCAGCATTGTTCGCGACAGAGGGAGCGAACAACCATGCTGATTATCGACGCGCAGGTTCATATTTGGGGAAGCGGAAAACCCAGCGCGCATCATCGCCAGACGTCCATCTTCACGGCGGACGAACTGATCAAGGAGATGGATGAGGCCGGTGTGAACGGAGCGGTGCTGCACCCGCCGAGTTGGGACGCGGGGTCCAACGAGATGGCAATCGAGGCCGCGAAGAAATACCCCGACAAATTCTGCGCCCTGGGCTGGTTTCCTTTGGACGACCTGTCGCAGCGGAAGCGCATCGAGACATGGAAGCAGCAGCCTGGGATGCTGGGATTGCGCTGGTCCCTCACGCGCTCTGGGCAGGAAACCTGGCACGAGGACGGCACGATGGACTGGCTTTGGCCAGCGGCGGAGAAGGCAGGGACGCCTATCGCGACGATGGCGTGGCGCTTCCTGCCTCTGTTCGGCCAGATCGCCGAGCGTCACCCAAATCTGAAACTCATTATCGATCATTTGGGGGTGATCCGCGCGGCGCGGGATGAAGCAGCGTTCGCGGACCTCGGTGCGCTGCTGGCGCTGGCGAAGCACCCGAACATCGCTGTCAAAGCGACCGGCGCGCCAAGCCACTCCTCCGCGCCATATCCATACAGGAACATTCATGATGGCCTGCATCGGATCTATGACGCATTTGGGCCCAACAGGTTTTTCTGGGGCACGGACATCACGCGGATGCCATGCAGCTACCGCGAGTGCGTCACCATGTTCACGGAGGAATTGCCCTGGCTGCGGGGACGCGATTTGGAGCAGGTCATGGGAATGGGAGTGGTCGACTGGTTAGGCTGGAAGCGATCAACCTGAGCGAAGCTTTCTCCGACGGGGCGTCGTCGCCTGGAGCGATGGGCCCGGGCCCGTTCTCTCGAACCATGCCGAGAGGAACGTCATTCGGTCACCTGCCGTGAAAAACAGGCTTGCGTTTCTCGGCGAATGCCTTGACCGCCTCACGGTGATCCTCGGTCTGTGAGCAGCGGGCCTGGTTGAATGCCTCCATGTCGAGAACGGTCTGGAAATCGCCGGTCTCGGCGGCATGGAGGTTGCGCTTCGCGTATCCGACCGCGATTTGCGGAAGATCCGCGATCCGGCGGGCGATCGCCATCGTGGCGGCAAGCAGATCCGGGTCATCGGCGACCTTATTGACCATGCCGCACGCCAGCGCTTCGTCCGCGCTGATCATGTCACCGAGGAGAAATAGCTCACGCGCCTTCGCGGTGCCGACGAGGCGGGTCAGAGTCCAGCTGCCACCCCAATCCCCGGATAGGCCGATCTTAAGAAAACCGGTGCCAAACCGTGCCGATCGCGCGGCGATCCGAAGATCGCAAGCAAGGGCCATGCTAAGCCCGGCCCCGACAGCGACCCCGTTCACCATTGCGATGATGGTCTTGGGAAGGGTTCGCATCAGTCGTGGAATGCGGTTAGAGAACTGAATACCCGCGGCGCGGGGTTCAAAGCCGGCGGCTGAACGCTCCCCCATTGACTTCACGTCACCGCCCGCGGAGAAACCTCGGCCTGCCCCGGTCAGAACGATGCAGCCAACGTTGTTGTCGTGTCCTAAACGTTCCAGTGCCTCCAGCAGGCCAGTGCGGATATCCATGGACAAGGCATTCAGGCGCTCCGGCCGATTTAAGGTCAGGGTGGCGATGCCATTCTCGACGGTTTCGATCAGGTCGGGCATGGGATCCTCCTACGGGTGGTTTCCGGGAGCTTGGCTGGGACGGGACGTGACTGCAACATCGCGGGAGCATTGTGCGAGGGAGAAAAGCGATGAGTCTGGTCCTGGACGAGGGCCTGCGGATCGGCATCCAAACTATTCATCGGCGCACCGAGCCCGCAGCCGGACCGTGGCTGCCAACGATCGAAGAGCTTGTGGCATTCGTGGAACTGGTGGATCGATGTGGCTTTGATTCTCTTTGGACCGGGGATCATATTTCGTTCCCCGTTCCCATCTTCGATCCGCTGCTGCAACTGGCTCAGACCGCTGTGGTCAGCCGGCGGCTAACTCTTGGAACATCCGTGCTTTTGCTGCCGTTACGCCATCCGACGCCAGTGGCGAAACAAGTCACGACATTGGATCACCTCACCGAAGGGCGCTTGATCCTTGGCGTCGGCGTTGGTGGGGAGTTCCCGAAAGAGTACGACGCCTGCGATGTCCCTCATAACGAAAGAGGCGCTCGCCTCGCTGAAGGAGTTCACGTGCTGAGGAAATTCTTCAGCGGCAAGCCTGTCAGCCATCACGGAAAGTTTTACGGACCATTTGAGGACGTTCCGATGCGGCCGCCCCCGCGTCAGGTCGGTGGACCACCTGTCTGGTTCGCGGGCCGCAAGGAAGCGGCGCTTCGCCGGATTGGTCGGTTGGGCGATGGCTACCTGGCTTATGTCATTACGCCGGATATGTATCGGCAGGCCTTGGATGTCATCTCGACCGCGGCGTCCCAGGCGCAGAGGAACCCGCGGCCTTTTGGCACCGGTCACTTGCTGTTCACGCGCCTCGACCGCAGCTATGAAACGGCGCTCGATCGAGCGACCGAAACACTGAGCGTTCGCTATGCGATGGATTTTCGCAAGGCCGCTGCCAGGTATTGTGCTCTTGGAACGCCCGAGCAGGTTGCCGAACGTATCCGCGAATTCCATCACGCCGGCGTCCGTCATGTCGTGCTCGATCTTCTCGGTCCCTATGAGGAGAGACCGGCTCAGATCGAATGGTTCACCGCGGATGTGCTCCCGTTGCTGAAAGACCTGAGACCGGGTTAAAATGACGACTACCGGACCCTTATCTGGAGGAAACAAATGAAACTGGCGTTTTTCGATGACTTCAAACTGGGCGTCGTCAAGGGAGATTCGATCGTCGATGTGTCGGCTGTCGTGCGGGACATCCCGCATACCGGTCCAGGCGATCTCATCAGCGGACTGATCGCCCAATTCGATGCCTATCGCGGCAAGCTTGAAGCGGCCGCGTCAGGCGCGGGCGTCACCCTTTCGAGTGTTCGAATTCGTCCGCCATTGCCAAAACCAGGAAATATCGTCTGCATGGCCGTGAATTACATGGAAAACGGGACGTTGGCGAAACCAGCGCCAATCAACGCCTTCCATAAGGCCCCGACAGCCATTATCGGCCCCAACGACACAATGATTCTTCCCGACGTTCCGGCCACGATTTTCGAAGGCGAGGCGGAGATGGCGGTGGTGATCGGCAAAAGAGCCACGAATGTCCCGGCGTCGCGGGCGATGGACCACATCTTTGGCTATATCAATTTCATTGATGGATCAGCACGTGGGCTGCCGCCGCCTGGAAATGTTTTCTTTCAAATGAAGTCCCGCGACACGTTTGCTCCAATTGGTCCGTATCTGGTTACCAAGGACGAAATCGCCGACCCACAGAAACTGCCTATCAAGTTGTGGGTGAACGGAGAATTGAAACAGGACTTCAATACCGACGATATGGCGCACAACATCGCGCGGTGTATCGAGTGGGCGAGTGCGATCCACACGTTGGAGCCGGGGGATATTCTGGCCACCGGTACGAATCACCGCGGCCTGTCCAGTTTCATGGATGGAGACGTTGTGGAACTGGAAACCGAGGGGCTCGGCAGACTCCGCTTCAACATAAAGGATGAGATGAAGCGGACCTGGCTGCGCGAGACCCGGCTCGACCGTCAGCAAAAGGGGCTCGAGGGGCCGACCCCACAGGTCTCGGGTAAGTACGCGAAAGACAGCTGACAAGGCGCGTCTGGGCTCGTGGTGCGCGCGCGATCGTGACCGATTTATATGGGTCGCGTGGCACTCGAGCGGTCGTGGCGTTGAGAGCGCGGCGACCGCCCCCAAAGGGCACCTGAGACCAGGTGAGCGCGAGGATCGCGCGAACGACATTCGGTGGTGGTCCCGGCTCGAACAATGCCCAGGCAGACCGCGAGGCATCGAAGTCATCCGAGCCCAAAAAGTGGGTAGGGCAAGGAAACTTGGTAATCAGCCCAATCTCAGGTGACCGTGAAAGAGGTAGCATAAACCGTTGGGCAACTTCCGTCGGAGCCTTCTGCCCATGCGTACCAGGTGCCGGTGGTCGCCGGAGTCGCCAGATATTGTCCCCACAGGTCGCTATTCACGTGCACGCCCGTTAACCACGATGTTGGAGGGGAGGTCGAAGACGTCGAGAAGCCAAACTGGATTGTGGCGGTTTCAGGGTTCACATGAGCGTTCACACCAATCGCCCCCTCGCCGTGCGCGTAGCTACCGGTAGGGGCCAGGGCCCAGGTGATGGCTGTAACGGATCCAGCGACCTGAACCGTCTGCGCGGTGATCGTCGTTGATGGAGAACCCGAGCCACTGGTGTTGGAGGCGATCACCTGAAGATCATATGTCGTGCCGGGGAGTAGGTTGCTTAGGCCAATCGTGGTGGCCGATATGTTGCTCGCGGCCGTATTCCACGTGGTTTGTCCTGATATGGTATACTGAACCTCATAGACCACTCCGGTGCCTCCTACCGTCGGAGCCGTCCAGGAACAGGTCATACTATTCGAGGTAATATTGGCGGCGATGACACCTGTTGGCGGACCGGGAAGGACCGTGGCCGCGGGAGTGGTTACGGTCAGTATGGACGAGAGTGGACCAGTTCCGATGTTGTTTTCGGCGCTCACGGCCAAATCGTAGGCTGTCGCAGCTTGTAGTCCGCCGACTGTGAATGTGACGGCACCGTTGGTTTGACCGGCCACGAGCCAGGTGGTTGTCTCGCTTGGCCGATACTGGACAGAGTACACCGCGACATTACCGCCAGACGTCGGCGCTGCCCAAGAGATCGAAAGGCCGTTCGGCGTAAGCGATGTGGCGGCAAGGCTGGTTGCCTGTCCAGGCGACGTTGTCGCGAGGCCGCCCGCGCCAATGGAAGCGAATACCATGGAGCCAGTCGAATATGTTACGCAATAGATAGTGGCACATTGGTAGGGCGAGAGGCTCGTCGATCCACTTGAAGATAAAATATTTCCCGAGAAACTCACCAAACTGGAGCTGACGTTTATTATTTCGCAGCGGAATCCTGAGCCCAAATTGGCGGCAATCGTGGAGATAAGGAGCGAACTGCTACAAACCAACAGCGCGTTGTTATGAGGAGCGCCCTCAAGGGTCGTATTAACAGTAAGTTCAATGACAGGCCGGTTCCACGTTTGGAGCTTCTGTGATACCCATGGCCATAGTGAACTCAGTGTCTGGCGCAGCATGACGTTGCTTGATTGAGCGACCCAAAATGTATCGCTGTCGGATGCGGCGCCAGCAGTTTGAGCCATGTCTATGGTGACGCCGTTGAGAAGATCGGCGTAGGTGATCGCGTAATCCTGGCTATTCTGGCTTACCGGGATCAGGTCTCCTGAAGACAGAGCGGAAATTGGAGACAACTCTGAGAGCGCCGGCATCGACGCGCTTGAACTTGCCGACGTCGAGATCACGCCATTCGAGTCGATCGTGACATTCGCACCCGCCGTAAACAACTCTCGGAGCAGTCCGGCTGCCGCGAACTGCAGAGTGCCCGCGTTGTCGATGACAAATTGATCGCTTAGTGAAAGGTTTGTTTGAGTTGGTAGCGCCTGAAGATCAAACGCACTGGCGCTCAAGGTTCCACTGTTCAGGGTCAGACCGTCACCTATGGCGATCGTATCGGGACCGCCCGCTCCGATGCTAAATCTTCCCAGAAGACATGGAGGACTGACTATTATCGCGGCCTGCGTCTGAGCCAAAAGCTCTCCCACGGAGACAGCATGAACGGAGCCACCTTGACTGATCGGAACCAGATCTGACGCGGCTACGGAGTCCGCCGAGGGAAGTTGGGAGATTGTCGGCATGGCACCTCAGTTATGGAGCGAATATGGATTGTACGTTCTAGAATGAGACTGGAATGCCGGTGCAAGCGGAAATCCATTGCGCTCCGTCGTAAAACACCTGAACGCCTGTGCCCGCCCCCGCGACTTCACTCGGCTTGCGACCATTTATCGCGAAAGCCTGAGCACCCGGGACCGCCGAGCCGGGAAGTCCAGAGACCGAGAAAGATGGCAAAACCGGCGTCCCAGAATAACGAGGCGAGACAGAATTAGTCCTGAAAGTCTCACGCCATAGCGAAGAGCCGTCCGAAATAATATGATATCGGTCGTATTGGTGTAGTGTAATGGGAGCCAGCTCGATCGTGTCCCCGGAGGCTGGCACAATTGTCGCTGTCCCGCTCCCAATCGCGGAAAAAGTGAATCCCGTGCCGGCCATCACGGTCTCGGCCGCCGGAAGAGTTATGGTATAGGAACCGCTCCCAACAAGAAACACAATGCTGCCCGAGGAGGTCGCGGGTATAGTGGCGCTCGTAGCGAAAACGATACCGAAGGACACGGAAATGCCTCGGCCGATTGCACATGTTGTCGCCCCATATTTCGCGACGATCGCCCCTGACGAGCTTGCATAAGCGAGATTGACGGAGTTGGTTGCCTCGAAAGCGATGCTTTGTCCTGCCGCCATTCGTATCGCGGCCGCGCCCGAGAGCTGCGTCGCGCCGCATGTGTCCAAAACGGAAGTTGAATAAGGGACATTTACGCTGAAGACTTTATACACTTTGCCGGTTGAACCGCTGGCGAGGGAAACCGCCAGCGCGCTGGATACTTCGACCGGAGCTCCCGATAGACTGTTCTGCCCAATGACAAGGGATTGTATCTGTCGTTGATTCGCATCATCGACTCCGTTTCCGATCCAATCGAATTCGGCCGTGACAGACGCATTCGTCCAGCTTGAGGGATAGCTTGTTGTGTCACGATACTCGAAATAAGCAGACCACATGAGCGGTTGAGGTAGCGGATTGCCCGAGCTGGTAGTCCCAACGAATTGTCTGATGGTTTGAACATATCTGCCGACATGCCGTGACGGCGTGCTCGCGGACGAGGTTTGGATGCCTTCCCAAACAAGACGATCGAAGCCGGCCCAAACATTGTTTGATGGAGTTGCGCTAATGACTGTGTCGCTGCGCGAGGCGGATATTACCGACTGCGTGCCGCCACCAGTGTGATTGACAACGTATGACGCATGTAAAACCGCGAAATCACTGGGCTGCGAAGCTCCCTGAGAGAACACGGCGCCTGTCGTGCCAAGCCCTGTTACGGTCGCCGGCAGAATCGTGCCGCTGGGGTTCGAACCGGTCGGAATAGCATCTCCGAGCGGCGATCCGTTTGCCAGGGTCGTGCCGTCCACGATCCATTTCACGCGCTTTGTTGTTGGTATTCCCCAATTTGGGGTAGCCTGAATGACTGTCACACCGTTAGGAACATATATTGTCCCCCCAGATGGGGCCAGTTGGTAAGCGGTAGTGAACGCCGCGGTGTCGTCCGAGAGGCCGTTAAGCGCTGCGTTGCAAGGTGGCAGCTTAATGTTGATCACCCCACTGGGCCCCGGATTGGCATCAACGTACTGCTTTGTCGCGGCATGTAGCGGTGCGGTGGGGGCGGCGGTCAATGCGAGAATACCCGATAGTGAGCCTCCCGATAGCGGTAGAAGGCCAGCAACCTGAGTATCGACGTATTGCTTGTTGGCGAGTTGAGCGGGTAATGCCGGCGCAAGTGCTATCGTGATTGGGCCGCTTACCGTTCCACCAGCGGCGGGCACCGCTCCCGCTACTCCGGCATCGACATAATGCTTTGTCGCGGCCTGTGAGGAGCTTGTAGGATCGCCACTGAGGAGGATAGGACCATTCATCGTACCGCCCGACGTTGAAAGGGCAGTCAGGAATTGGTTGTCGACGTACAGCTTTGGTGCCGCGTGGAGGGGATTCGTCGGCGCGGCGGACAACGTCAAAAGTCCGGACATTGTGTCTCCCGTTCGTGCGACTTTCGCATCGGTGTATTGCTTTGTAACCGCCTGGAGCGCGCTGATTGGATCGCCAGTTAACGTTAGTGGCCCGCCTAGGATACCTCCGCTCAACGGCAGTGACGTGGCGACCTGCGTATCGACATAGCTCTTCGTCGCGGCCTGCAAGGCGGCGATCGGCCCGGAGGAGAGACTGAGCGGACCGGTCATCGTGTCCCCTCCTCTCAGCAGGTGAGCATCAACATATTCCTTTGTCGCCGGGTTTAGTGCAGCGGTCGGGTCTCCGCTGAGCACGATCGGACCAGACATGGTAAATCCGGAACGGGGAAAGCCCGCGTTGTTGTCGACATAATTCTTTGTCGCGGCCTGGAGTGAGGCGGTTGGGTCACCGCTCAATTGTAATGGTCCGGTTAGGGTGTCGCCACCGCGACTGAGTTTAAGGTCGGTATATTGCCTGGTCGTGGCCTGTAACGGGGCTGACGGATCCGCGGCCAGTGTCAGGGGCCCGGACAGCGATCCGCCGGACTTTGTGATGACAGAGGATGCGAGATCCGACAGCCGGAGGGTTGCTGAACTACCGGTCGGTGTGACCAGCAATTGCGATCCGTTCAGGGTCGTAAGGGCTGCCAGGCCTTGCAGGAACACGCTGTAGCTAACGGAGACGTTATTCCCGCTCTGCGAAAGCGGTATGAGATCGCCGGCGGACGGCACCAGGCCAACCGGTGACAGCAAGATGGAATATGGAGCGGCCAGCGCGGATAGCGTTCCAGAGGCGAGGCTCAGATATGCGCCAACGGCAATCGTCTCTGGTGCGCCCTGTCCCGCGGAGATACGCCCCAGGACCGTTCCAGCGGGTATCGTCAGCTGCGACTGAACACCAGCCAAAACCTGCGCGCGAGTTATCTTTCGGGTAATGAGGTTTTGACTGACTACCAGTTCATCGGTGTCCGCGGCGGCCGTTGCCGGGGCAAGTTCGTCAATTGTAGGCATTTTTCTGAACTCTCAAGATATTCGATTCGTGCCCGGCACGACTACCGTCGGATCATGTGGCGGCGGCTTCCGCGATAGAGGTAATGCTGGTTATAGAGATCGATGACTGCCTAGACCCTTGCCTGTCACGCAGCGTTCTCTTGTCCACTGTGAGAAGTGGGTTCTGGACGCTATTTGACGCTGGCCGTGGAGTTGGAATGGCCTTTTGAAAGCAGGTCGGACCGAAAGGCGCCTGAGATTGGGTTGGCTCCGGGCGCCGCAACAGAGCATCATGCATGCCTTCAACTGCTAACGAGTGGGTTTCCATTTTGATCTGTAAGTGGATCCTGAGTCGTGGTCTCGAGCGCATTCACTGGAATGGATGGAAACGAAAGTGCAACTACCGGCAGCAGCATGCTTCTTTGTAATGTTCGCCCGCTCGCAAGTGCCGCCTTTACGGTTACAGTATACGTGGTGCCTGCTTGTCCTTCCGACAGCCAAATGACGATTTTGTATCCATCAGCCGTGATATTGTCGACAGACAGGTCGCCGGGTTGGTCAGGGTTCACATCAATATCGACGCTGTTGATCGTGTCTCCCTTATTTCCGACTATCGCTGGTTCAATGTCCAATTGGTAGTCGAGGATGTCCCCCGGGTCTTTGGATGGCCAACTCAGCGGCGAAGGAGTTGTAGCAGCCGATCCGCGGGGCACCGGAATGAAGCTGTCAATCGTCAGAATTCTTGTGTTGCTGGGCTTCCAAACGTGGGAGACCAAGGATGCCATGATAAGGGGTTCCCATATTGATATTGTTCTTAAACCGATTTGGACTGGCGCTGCTTCGACCTCGCGACAAGTAACGCGGTTTCGATATCATGAAATAGATTGAGAGTATATGCTTTAACATGACAATCAAAATGCGTGTCTTCAACACACCGGAATCAGATCCTGGTCGGCATGTCAATGTCAGGGACGCGAGGGATTTTCGGGCGAGATTGGGTGGTCGTGGGTTTCAACGAAATCTTCTTTAATTTACTCGGTGAAATTGACGAAGATGATCAATATTTCTCTCGCCCCAATGACCGGACATTGACGCCAATTACCATCGCACGATCACAAGCCCACCGCTGCCCATCGCTCCGTCAAATGGTGTTTGACTATCCGCTCCTGTTCCAGCCCCAGACGCGCCACCTCCGGGGGAAGTTCCGGCAACGCCAGTGGTACCACTGTTCTGGTTGCCGCCCATCGGGGCTCCCCCCCCCATTCCTCCTTGGTTCAATACAGCGCTTAAACCCGCCGAGCCTGAAAGGTTAATATCCCCGCTAACGCCAACCCCAGGCGGCGTCGCGCCATATTGAGGAGTGGCAAACGACGCGAGCATATTCAAGCTGCCGCCCGTCGCGGTTACATACTGGCCGAAGCTCGAAGTGCCACCCGGACCAGCGGCGACACCAGACGAATGCCCCGCGGTACCGCCCTGCCCCACGGTGACCGCGATGGTCTGCCCAGGCAGGACCCCCTGAATCAATTTGCGTGCATACCCTCCCCCTGAGCCCCCCCCGCTCGGGGTACTCGGCACTGACGCGAAAGAACCTGCACCGCCCCCCCAAAGCTCCACTTCCAGTTGAAAAACGCCCTGTGGGACCGTGAATGTACCACTACTCTGAAAAGTTTGTATGCCCGAACCAAATCCGGGACTTAGCCTTGGCAGCTTCCAGTTAAAGTATGGAGCTGTCGCCGAAGCATTAATGTTGTCCGCGAGTATTGCTGTCTGTCCGTAGGAGGTCGTTATCACATAAAGCGCAACCCAGCCTTGATCCTGCACTGGCGTTAGTTGAGTGCCAGTCGCTGAGGGTACGCCACTCTTCAGCTGAAGTTGAACTGTCTGGCTGCGTAATGTCGCTTGAGCCACGCCCGAATTTGTTGGACCGCTATATGGCTGCGTGGGGTTTGCCGCATTGTAATACGGTAACACAGTCAGGTCCTGGTCCGTCTCCTGGAAGCACGCCTGAATCAGATAGTTCGTGGACTTTCCGAAATCCACGGGGGCCTGAAGAGTGAATGCCTGAGAGGAGAGACTTATCCCCATTTTCATCAAGGGGTCGGTTATATCGGCACTAATCGAACCGTATGATGTCCTGTCTACAACGTCCAATTGTGCAAGACTACCTGGGCCTATCTGTACTGACATTGATGCCGGAAGCGTCGGGGTACATACGAGACCATCTACAACAATATCTGTGCCAAAGGTTGCCTTTACTATAAAACCTAGGGCAATCATTATGTTTCTGTTGATTGACAAGATATCAGTATCAAGCGGTATAGCGCCAGGGTAGACAATATTACGATCCATGAAATCTCCTTACTTCTGCGATTTATACCAACCAGCGGAACGACTGACTCTCGCATCACCCGTCATCCCCGGGTCGAGCCCGGGGATGACGTTTCGGCACGCGGCGATGGGTCAATCGTTCGGGCGGTTGGTATTACTCTCAATATATTTGCGCCGAAACTCGATGGCACCGGCTGATCCACGGTAGCCCGTCGTAACCTTGAGATCGAATTAAGGGGAATATCTTCGAAGCTAACCCAAAACTTTCCCTCTATCGCTAGGATATTCCGAGCGGTTCGCGGCGGGACAGATGTTCGCTCCTCCCGATAGAGGACGCTATGAATATGGATTCGTACGGTATTGGACCGTGGAAGCGCCGAGGAAATCCACCCGTAAGAGGCGGCATCAACCGGCCGAGCTCAACATGGCGCGAGGTCATTCCATGATTTTTCCAGAAGCCGCCCGCCCGAGCCCATCTGAAAGAAATGAGCTAATCCAGTCACGAAGCGAGAGTGTGTCCAGCCACAACTCTCCAGCCAGGACAGCGGACCGGGAAGGCTTTTCGCCTGGGTTTACTCGGTCAGATATCGTCGCAGCGGATCCATCCCAACTATCGCCAAAATTTGTAAATCGAGCGGAAAGGTCAGGCTCTGATTTAGGTTGATTACCGGTCCTTTGTTGTGGAGCCAGAGCGGGTGCGCGATTCGCAGTGACGAATTTTGGGGAAGTGGTGGTCTCGCAGCGTACTGGGTTGAAACGTCCAATTCCACCAGGGTGTGACGGGTGGCTCGCTGATTCCCGCATGCTATTACCGCGATACGGCGAAACATGAACCGGCGATGCATCCAGTGAAGCCGCCGCCAGCGCTCTGGTATGTCCCCAATAGCTCGGCGTCACGGACAATTTCCGAGAGTCGCCAATGACCGAGTTATGGGTAACGGAGGAAGTCAATCCGGTATCGGGCACGGAGTTTCCATTTTTGCCTGCCGCGGTGGCTGGATTAATGATGGCCGACCTCGCAACAACCTGAGATGGACGTTGAGGCGGCAGAACCCCGAGCGATGGGCTGTTGGCGGGAGGAATGCATTTAGGAGTCGCGGACCGATGACCGCTCGCGAAAGGCCGCGACTGAGAAATTGGATGAGGATGATTCTGGTATGAAGGGATGGCTCGTCGTCCCGGGAATTCGCCTCTTGAGAGCGAATGTGAAACGTCAAGCTGACTTTTATCATTGCCATTTCGATATGTTCTCGACAGACGCGGCGACAGTCGCCACTTTATCGATCGATTTCCTTTAGGCCCTATATCAAACTTAGGCGATCCAGACCGCGATCTTCCCGGTTGGAAGAACCGCTGCCTCGGTATGGCTGTCACGAGGTGATCGATATCCATACAATTGCTCCCGCGGAAGAAGTCCTTGCTACTTCGCGGCAAATTTCCTCATCGCTCGGCTCGGACGTGTTCGTTTCCAGACTAATGTAGCCACTCAGCGCCATCCCAAACCCGCCGATACAGCCACCCCATCCATTAACCATGGCGATTCCGGGCGTGATCGGACGCAATGCTCTGACAAATGTCTGAAATGGCATTTCGAGACTGCCCCATCCGCCCGCGGCATTATAGGCCGTCATTCCGCGGGTGAGCGGCGATAGGGACCCGTAACAACCGGTGTCCTGAGGATTGGACGGTTCGAAGATTTCAGGAGGCTGTCCTGTCAAATCCAATAGAAGGTTGGATAAGGCAAGACGAGTGCATCGGTCTCTCAACAACTCGTTACAGATTCGAATTCGGTATGAGCTGTCAGTTTCGCGTAGACGGCGCTTCAGCCGACATCCAAAGAAATCCCGGGCTGCGAGATCAAGCCAAATGTCGAGAGATGTAGATATTCGACTCTGCATAACCGTGTAGTTGAGTAAATTGAAGATGCCCACCCAACCTGCGGATAGTGCGTTCAGAAGAGCATCCAGCACCGGGGTATTTTCGCCAAACCATCGACTGGGTAGTGTCTTCTTGATTCGGCTGAGTATTTCTTGCTGAGTGTAGAGCATGTCAGGAAAATGTGACGCTCTGAAACATGAACGATGCGGTCGGCTGCGCGATAAGATCAGCGGTGCCCCCGTTCAATGTAACATTCGCGATGTTTATTATTCCTGGTTCCGTCTGATAGGCGATCTGGCTAATTCGAGTTATCGAAAGAGTGCTTCCAATGGGGCGTCCACTAACATACATGGTTATCGCTGCCTGCAGGGTGTTCTGAACAGTAGATGTTGAAAGTTCAGGGGGGATTTCCACGGATAGGCTGACCTGAACGGGAATGACCTGAGGTGGTTGGATTGAAAACGAAGTACCTACCGGCCGCACTTCGCCAATAGCGATCGAAAGGGACGCCAATAGCGCGTCAGACAGCAATGCGGATCCATCATCAACGATGATCAGCATATTCCCGAGGCGAGGGTTCCCGGTCGCATCGACGTTTTCTCGAATGACATAGCTCAAATCAGATCCAACGAGAGATATTGCATACCCAATTGCATCGAGGGTCGCGCGGGACCTTGCGGCGAAGAAGTCAGTAAATCGAACCCTGAACGCGGCGTCAGTTTCCGGATCGCTTCCACCAATGGTCGCGGCGCCATTACTTACCGAATCAATTCCCGGCACCGCGGACGCAAGCAGCGTGATAGTGCTCGCCAGCACATTTCCGGGTAACCCTGCCACCGAAGCGATGATTGGCAGATCAATCGAGGTAACACCGGGGGCCAAAGAATAGGAACACGAGGCTGCCAACCAGGCGGGATTCGTCGGGTCGCTGGCAATCGAGAAGCTCACCGAACCGTCCTGCGTCTTAACAATTGTCCCTACTGGTATGAATGCGCTTGCTATACTTGAGAACCTGGAAAATGTGGCTGTCCCAAAAGCTGATATGGCGGGCAATCGCGAGAATGAAAAATCAGCCATCCAGCTGTCCAAATCCGCACCGTTACTGGTGGAAGCTCTCGTCGTTTGCAACGTAAGAAGTACCAGCCACTGGACCCATAATGCAATGGCGGCATTGGCTTCAAGTATGGCGCGAAGTACCGAGCCCACTGAGATATCGATCAAACTGCTCGCGGACGCGGTAATCGCCGCCGACATATCGCGCACAACGTCGGTGAAGCTGCGGACGGGAAGGTTCATCTCATGAGTTACCTAGCTCTAAGGCGACTGAGTTTCCAGATGAGCTGCCGGAGATTTGATACTGAATGTTCACTGATATGGAAGATTCGGCGCCGGAGGCCGAGGCATCACAATTGACAGTTGGCGTCGGGTTCTTTGCCACAAGAGTTTCTTGCTGAAGTTGGCTCAGGATTGTTCCCTCAATTGCGCCTGAAACATATGGCTCTCCAACGTAATCTCCCAGGCCAGCGCCATAACTGGTGTGCCATATATAATCGCCAGGATTAGTCAATAATCTCCGAATAATTCTTTGCTCTACTTCGGACTGCGCTGGAGCAATATTGATGTCCCCTGCGGGACCAACAGATAGGTCTCCGCCCCATATACAAAGAAGTGCGTTCATCTGGCTTCAATCTTGAGGAGTGGGGGAGGACGTACTCTGCCCATTGCTTGCTTGATGGATATGAACGTTGTAGTCATTTCGCAGTCTGGATAGCGCGCCACGCGCGTCATAGACGTCGCCCGAGACATGAAGATCTCCCTGAATAGCAATGATGCCAGAGTTGAGTAACTGGATCGAACAGCCTGACTGATGGGTCAGAGCCAATTCTCCTGGATTTACTGGCGGAGGGCGCACCATGTTCGAGAAGAGGCGGCCAACGATCAACCCATGTTGTGGGTCGCCTTCCTGGGGAAGGATCAAGACCTGATCACCTGGGCTGGGAGGGCATGTCAGGCCCCACCCAGAGCCGCACCAATGCGTCAGGACCGGGAGCCAACCAGTTAGTACCCCCTCAGGCTGCAACAGGACTTTCGCCAGTGCTCTTTGACCGTCAGAAGAGGTTACCACTCCAATCCTTGGTTGGCCCAAACCACCCTGTGCTCGGCTAATACCGTGGCCGAGCGTGTCAAAAAAATCCTCCATTATTGAAGCGCCGTATCTTGAGAATTTGCCGGCGCTGCTCCAGTCGCATAACCTTGGACGTGCTGACTAAATCCAGCGGTAGCCGAGAAATGACGCCGGATGGAACTTACGATGTAATCGGAGTCGAATTCGGTGGCGCCCGTGCTGACAGTCAGGACATCATAAGGATTCATCATTGTTTCACCTGGCATGACGACATCAACGCTAAGCACTTGCCTGTTAAGGGTGTCCGTATAGCGAAGCGCCATGTTCTGAGCGTTCTCGTCGGTCAGATTGGGCTTAATAATGGCAATTTGCATCTCCGTATTGTCCGCGACGGTGATAGCATCGGGAATTGCGGCATTTACGGAAGACCCATTAGTGTAACTGGATGTTTGGCCCAGCCATGAATTCCAACTCTTTACTGTCAGGCTCGTCTGCTCGTAGAGGGGACAGTTTTTATGAAGACTTATCTTCATGACCTTACTGGTATCCAAAGAAATATTATTTCTCGGCAATAGCGATGCAGGCGTGAAGAACAGTACTTTACCTTGGACAAAGGTCTCGAATCCCTCGATCTTCGCGAGATGTTTGAGGAGCTCCCATTCGCTGATAATGTCGGTGTGAGCATTCAGCAACATTTTATTGTAACCGTCGTACCTGTAGCTACCGACCAAGGTAAAAGTCGAGACGATATTCGTGTCGAATCCATGTCGAGACGCTATGGCCGCGGCAATTTCGCCAGATGTACGGTTGCAAAAAGATTCCTGATATGCCGAACTGGAAAGCAAAGATGAATAGTCTGTTCCCCGTACTCGAGCCACTTTCTGGATGGGATCGAATGAGACAGCATCGACAAGCCCTTCGAACATAGACTCTTCGTCATCGCTAGGTTGAAGTCTCATGAATATTTCTGCCGAAACTCGTCCGGATAAGGTGTTTAACCATGAGTCGCGTTTGCTAAAATCGTTCACACTAGCGGTTAATTCAAACTTCGATGTTCTGCGGGAACCAGCGGCCATAATATCCGCTTGCATAATAGAATTGATATTTACGCCATTTATTTCGACGCGTAGTCTTGGAGATCTGATATCCAAGGAATTATGATTGATTGACACTGACCCGCCTTGGCTTGCTAGAAATATCCGGTATGATCAATGTTTCTGAGTTGCTCAGAAATGGGTCCGCCAAATCGTTGATAATCGCCAATCTCGACCATTGCGTGGCGTCATTCAAATACTTTGCCGCGATATGAAATAACGTTGATCCAGGAAATACTAATATAGACTGCGTCATGGCTGGATCACGCTCTCCGCGCGCACTGTTATGTTCATAAGACGATTGCGAGCCAAAAAAAGCGATGCAAGAGAACCCGAGTTGGCGACAGTCGTGGCAATCTGTATCACCGGGCTTTCGGCGATCGTATCGTTATCAAATCCGAGGGAAGTCATATTCTCGAAGGTGGCGATTTGGGAATCAATCTCGGAAATTAACGCTTCTGCCTGCTGCAACTCGTCGCTCGGCACGACATCGTAATTCATAGCGGCCAGATTCAGAATAGCTATCGTTTGTGCCGACGTGGGAGACAGGCCAGTGTGTTGCATCAAGCCAATCATCTCGCCTACCTGCGTATCAGGGGAGGCTAACACCGCGTTACGAGTGTTCGATCCTATTACGACACAGCGCAGTTTGTAAGGGATCCATCGCGTTGATGAATAATTAAGCTCTAGCTCCTGGATTATAACTAATAATGTCTTGGAATGCCAGGTCAGTGCAAGAGAGTTACTTTGAAGCTTCAGAAGCTCAAGTGCACGTATTCTCTCTTCCGCACGGGCACCCGTGAAGATACCCTGGAAAGTTACGGATCCACAATCCTCCCCCAAACAATCGGCTTCTGAAAATCCAGATCCAAGATGATGCAAAGCAATCCTTTGTTTAGAGGTAACCAGTATCCGTTCTGGAGACTCCAGGCCTTCAAAGGAAAATGATCCTAATTTTAATAATGATTCCGTCATTCTAATCAGTCTGTTAACTGCTCTGTCTGA
>Ga0182030_10003460_pt1 | contig 33707 bp, 36 predicted proteins | sample 812S3MmetaG_FD_121299 | JGI IMG/M metagenome (GOLD analysis project Ga0182030, IMG submission 121299) | Permafrost microbial communities from Stordalen Mire, Sweden - 812S3M metaG (Illumina Assembly) | ecosystem: Environmental > Terrestrial > Soil > Wetlands > Permafrost | place: Sweden...
CCTGGCACCAGCGCCGGTCACGCTCCAATTCCTCAAAAAGGCTCGGGGGCAATTCTTCATAACTGCCCTCTAACTCATAGGCCAGCCACACCCCCCATCCCGCCCGGCGCATCAGGGCCGCTTCCACAAAATCATGGCTTAAGATCTCGCCGCCAAAGGGAGGTTTTCCGGACAAATGCGGCAGGGCGCAATATTTCATGAACGGGGCCATACGGACTATCGCATTATGTCCCCAATAACCGGATTCATCCAACTGCCAAAAACGCAATCCGGCAAAAAATAACGGCCCGTACAAATGGCTGGCAAACTGCTGCAGACGCGAGATCAGGCTTACCTGGTTCATGGCCATCGGTGCCGTTTGCAGGATGCCGATGTCCTCGCGGGCTTCCATCACATTGACCATACGCACCAGCAAATCCCCCTCCATCAGGCTGTCGGCATCAAAAATGATCATGTATTTGTATTGGCTGCCCCAACGACGGCAAAAGTCGCTCACATTCCCGCTTTTTTTATTAATTCGCACCTTTCTGCGGCGATAGAAGATCCTGCCAAACCCATCCACATCCCGGCACAATTCTGACCAGGCCGTCTCCTCCATCAGGATGGCGTCGCTCGCCACCGAGTCGCTTAAGATATAGATATCAAAACGTTCCAATTGGCCCGTACTTTTAAGCGACTCATACGTTGCCCTTAGCGCGGAATATATCCTCGCCATCTCCTCGTTATATACCGGCATGATCAACGCAATACGGGTTTGTTTATTGATCAGCTGCATCTGACCCGGCAAGGAAAGCTCATCGTCTTTTTTATGGAGGGCAATGACGAACCCAAAGATAACAGTCCAGAAATTAAACGAGATCCAGCCAAACAGGAATACAAAGATTCCGACGATGATCCTGGTCAGGGCGGTGAAACCATCGGGACTTAAGATCATCGCAAAAGTAGACCCGGCAATATAGGTTGACACGCCAACGAGAATAAAAAATATGCTGCGTCGAAGCAAAAGGACCCTCCCCCGCCTTCGGTCACTCTGAGAACCTGCAGGGGCAGTGAAGTGTCGATGGGCCATGGGAGTGCGAGTTAAACGAGGTTGTTTATGGCCATGGATCATTGTAGGTAGGTGTAACTCCAGGTTTCAGTCACTGCGGTTGCTTTGTCCTTAAGATAGGCCCGGAATTCGATGGCAGGTTTCTGATTTGGTAGTCCAAATACTTCGGGACTAGGAGGATCACACTGGACATGAAGTACCAAGCGCCACCCGCCGGTTACTGTATTCTTGATCAACTCCATGTCAGAGACCCTAGCACCCTTACTGACCCAAACATCAGGCACAGGCGTTGTGCCCTTAAGTATTGGCTTTGTCCCATCACCGGTAAAATCGATAAGGAACATCATTCCATTGGCATTTTTGACGATCCGGGTCGATAGCACAACACCCTTTGGGGAACGCTCGTGTTTGGCACTATACCAGCTAAGCGTATAGGCATATTTCATAGAATCCCCTTGCTCGAAAGTCCGTTCAGGAACCCAATAGGCCACGACATTATCATTATACTCATTTTCACTTGGGATCTGGACCAATTCCAAATGCCCGCGTCCCCAGTCGCCCCGAGGTGTGACCCACACACTGGGCCGCCGGTCGTAACGGGTTTCCAAATCCTGATAATGGTCAAAATTAATATCGCGCTGCAAGAGTCCAAAACCTACCGGTTCTCCGTCTCCAAAAGCATTGATCAAAAGACGGGAAGGATTGACCAGCGGATGCCAGATCCATTCCCCTGACTTGTCACTAATGCCAAGCCCGTCAGAATCATGGACCTCAGGGCGAAAATCACCATCCCCCCTAAAGCCCGAATTTTCACCGTAAAAGAACATGGAGTTCAAGGGAGCGATCCCTATTTTCTGGATATGTTGACGGACAAAAAGTACGCAATTGACCTTCATCAATGTTTCCTCACCGGGAACAACCGTGAATTCATAAGCACCGGTCAGGCTGTTGCTGTCAAGGATCGCATAGATCTTGATGTGTTTTGCCCGGGAAGAAGGATGCACGATCCAAAACTCGCGAAAAAACGGAAACTCCTCGCCCGTGTCCTCTGCGGTATTGACGGCAATGCCTCTGGCCGATATCCCATAGAGAAGGTCCCTGCCCAGGGCCCGAAAATAACTAGCTCCCAAGAATGCCACCAGCTCATCGGCGTACTTGGGGCTGTTTAGCGGATAGTGGACACGAAAACCGGCAAATCCGTAATCATTGGATAGATACTCTTTTAGGCCTTTGCTGTCATAGTTGAACAGATCAGAAGAAAATGGAAACAGGTGCTCTCCGTCTTGATCTATATAATGTATAATTACAGGATGAAGGTAAAGAAACCCGGGATGAAAAAACTGGATGGAAAAAGGCTCTTGGGACCAAAGGCTACGTTTGGCTTTGAAACGGATGCCCCGCCATTGATCATACCCCATCTTTTTGAGGACATCGGGCAACTCCTTGCCGGGCTCTTGGAAGGGACTTTGTGACAGAGCTTTGGCTTTTGCCACCACATCCTGAAATTGCACACGCGCGGCCCATTTGTCTTTGAGGGCAGCATCGGCGGGTGAGGTCCAAATCAAACAAAGAAAACAAAATAATGCCGGGATAAAAATTTTCATTCTAACAAACCATTCATTAAATCAAAGGTTAACTAAACACATGCGGGAAACGACGATGCGGCCTCGCAAAGAACTGACCGTACCGGAATATTTTTCCAAATTAAGCTCATTGATAAAATAAAAATTCGGCTGTTGTTGGATCAGGTTAAGAAAATTGACGATATCCAGCCATTGCCCGTCGATCTCAAGTTCAACGGTCAAAAACCTGGCCTCTTTTAAAACAGCTGATTTTTGAGGCTGGATATTGGCAATATGGATATTGCTCTCACGGGCAGCTGACTCGATCTTGGTGACAATGGTGGGCATCTGCGCATCCTCGGAATCGACAACACCGATAAGGTCCACCAAATGTTGATACCTGGCCTCAACCAGGGATTTTTGGGCCACCATCTGGCGGGCCTTAAGAAGCTTGGCCCTAACCACCCGCAGCTGGTCATTAATACCCGCCGCCTTTTCATGCATGGGTTTGACCACAAACTGGAAAGCCAGAAAGAAAACCACCAATCCCAGAGTTATGATCAAGATCATTGTTTCACGCGAATTGAGCTTTTTCATTTTGGACCGTTCGTAGATCTAAGCGTACTGGTGATCTTAAAATAATCTACTTCACCTTGTTGGGTGACCCTTTTGTTGACATAATCAAGGCTCACATTAGAAAATCTTTGTGAACCCACCATGTCTTTTTGAAATTGATTGATCTCTACCGAGTTCAATGACATCCCTTCCAGCGATAATGTCTTACCGTCGTTAATGGCAATATTCACCAGATACACATGGGCTGGCAGTAAACGATTGATCTCTCGGGCCAACTCTGAAAAGATCAGCCGGTCCTTGATCATGCCTTCTATATCATAAACCTTTTTCAAACGGTTCTCAACCCGGACGGCCTCATGTTTGGTGTCACGAAGTTGGTCCTCCAGTTGTGACAACAGGATATTTTTCTTAAAAAATCCCATTCCCATGGCCAATCCTAAAGAGATCAAAGCCGCTATGGCCCAAACGCCTAATATGACCAACTGACGCTGATAGGCGCGGTGCTCTTGGGCCAGTTTTACAGTCCTGGGTACCAGGTCAATAGGCGGCGTCTCAGAACTAAAAGCTACACCCGCCAATGATGCCACTGAAACTCCGTCTTCAACTATTAATTTAGGCCATTGCAAACCACGGGCGCATGGCAGCGTCTGGGTCAAAAGGAGTTCTTTGATCTTCAATTCTTCCTGCATCTTTGCCATTTCGATGGCAAGCACATAGGCACGGTTGGCACTGCATGCGAGAAAAACCGACTCTACGGCGCCGGAAAGCTTATCGCCGATGGTCTTGACCTGTGTCAATTCCCATTGCTTGATGATTTCAGCATAGCCGTCGTTTTGCATCTGCACAAACCCGATGGGAATTTCCCTGGAGGTCAACCAATGTGTTTTATAACATAAACAGATCTCGCTATGGTTGACATCCAGATCGAAAATGGCGCCCGGTTTATCGGATAGGTCAGGCTGCTGGCGGAACAATAACCATAAACCAATGGAAGAGATCGTGATACCATCGACGGGTATCTTTGAGCCTGAGAAAATATTCCAATAGCGCATCACAACTTCTTGAGGAACAATGACCACCGCGACTTTCGCGTAACCGTCCGGCGTTTTAGATAATACCTGAAAATCGATCTCAACTTCTTCCCGGGCATAAGGGATGCGGCTGCCTACTTGCAGATCGATCATGGACCGGATCTCGTCTTCTTTATGGGACGGGAATACCATATAACGCAATATGGCCCGGGAGCGCGGGATCAATACAGTCACTTTGCTCTCAGAAAAATTTAATTTTTTCTCCTTTTTAAAAGCGCTTAAAGTTTCAATGATCTGGGCATCATTTAACTTGGCCGTATTGATCACATCTACCGCGCTCACGAATTTCTTTTGAGCGCCGGACACCTGGAGAAACTTGATGGTTCCTTCACTTATATGGAACACCACATTCGTTTTCATTGATTCATTCCCTTTGCCAGGAGACGATCTCCCCCGGAGTTCCTTGGACGTGATGGATGACAACCTCTAATACCGTACGCGCAGAGCTGTCCTTATCAACACCCACCACCCGTGCCCGGTAATAATTGGAATTACTTTCCTGCAATTCAGCCGGCCAATTGGGACTACTAATATGGGCAACAGACTCCACCCCGTCATCAGGGCTAAAAGATTGGCCATCCGCGCCATCACGGACCGTATAAGCATTGGATACAATGTCCTGTGCATAAACAGTTGGATTAAGGCGGACCGCATAGTTAGCAACAGCCTGAATCACATCATTGTTGGCCGTTTCCGTATTGATCATTAATCCATTTTGAGAATTTCCATAAACCGTCACTTCATCTTTTATTTTATCAAAAATATCCCGGGTCATGCCATCTACTTCCAATAATTCCAGGACATTCTCATAATGGCTGTTCTTGGGTTTTAATGATGAACCGTTCGAGCTCATAAAAGAATTATTATTTCCCACCGTGGCGTTGACACCGGTATAATTAACAATGGCCAGAGCCAATTTATCGGCATCGCCCTGCGAGGATCCATGCAGTTGTAACAGAGCGCTTAAAATTTCATAATTGGCAATGCCAACGGCATTGAGATTGATACGCCCTTGTTCATCACTGAGGCCATATTCTAATTGGGGGTTGTCAGCTCCAGTGTTAAAATTCCGTGCAGGCCATTGGACGATCGCATACGCATTTTGCCCTGTATCTATATGTGAAAAAATATCTTCCGGGCTTTTGGTCGGATCAATACTGATACCGTCCGAATATAGGGTGTCTTTAGTTGAAGGCGACCTCTGCAATAGATCAAGTACAGTGTTGACTCCGGCACGCGCGGCCGCATAACTGCGCAATTTTCCCCGGTAAGTTTCTAATACGGACACTTCCAATGACGAGCGCCGGCTTAACCCCCAAGCGATCAATGACAGTATCAATAATACCCACAACACCATGATCAAGACAACACCCTTTTTATTCATAACTATTTAGTCACCACAGGGGCTAAAAATATGTCCTTCTTAAAAAACAAACCCGCATCGGGTTTTTTGTAATCATACAAAATAAAACTGCAAGATACTGCCATGGGAAGCCCCTTATCATTCCAGGCGTCCTGGTAACTGATCCCCTTGGCCCCGCTCATATGCAGATCTTTCACGACCGGGGCATACTGGCAATTAAAGCTCCCCTTTTTCAATCCAGCAGCCACAATCTGGGTGGATGTGTTATCCGTCGTCTCATTTAACCAGTCCCCCATGCTGCTTTCCTGGCGCATCAAAAATTCAATTGGCAAAGCGTCATTGGAAAGGACCGGCACGCTGGGGTTGGTCACGCGTCCGATCATGGATTTTGCCGCTGTTCCTTCCATTAATCCGCTATAATAACGTACGCGTTTAATTCCCGACGGCGTTTGGGTCAGGAAAGAAAATTCTGTGTTTTGTCCGTCAAAGATTTGCGCATCCGGATAACTGGCGGAAAAATCAAGGTTGACGGCATTTTCCAGATCATGGCTTAACGCTTGATCTGCCATGAGCACTTCCATATAATTATCATGGACGCGGCGCATTTTATCATCCAGCTTCATGGCTGACCAAAACATGTTATAAACGCCCGCACCGATGATGGCACCTATCGTCAATCCTAATAAAAGTTCAACAAGGGTAAATCCGCCGCGTCTTTTAATGACTGCTTTAAGTTTCATCGGGGTTATAAATAATTGTTGTCACATCAAAATGATTCTGGGCTTGTCCAACCAGCCAATTTAATTTAAGCCCAACTTTTTTTAGATGATCATTAATAGTGTCTGCCTGGGCACTGGCCGTAAATTGATCATAGGGCTTCTCCAAAGATTGCGCAGAAGAATCAAGCAAATCATCCGAAGCCTTGGTCGCATATACTAAACCTAATCTGTTTTCTATAGCGATCAAAGACCTCACCGTTTCCTGAAAACGCACCCCCGTGCGAAAATTTGTCAACAAGGATTGGGCAATAAAGGTCAAACAAATGCTGGCGATCACGACCGAAAGAATAGCTTCCAGCAGCATAAAACCAGCCCGTGTTTTACTCATTGCCCACTTTCGTCATCATCCCTCGCACCTGGCTTGAAGATAATACCGTTTTCTGCTCAGGAGAATTCAATTGAATTGTTGCCGGGTCAATGGTGCCGTCCGGATAAAACTCAATACGGTCTTCATTCAGGTCAATTTGGACCGTATCAGGGATCTTATGCATTCGCCCAAGCGACCCATTCACAGGTTCAAAACTGCTCTGCTCTCCAGTCTGTTCGTTGATGATCGCGCGCGCCAAGCCATAAGAACGGCGATCTTCAGAAAAAGATAAAGCGTAAGTGCGCTCCTGACCTATCGCCATGGCCTGGGCCCAACGGCTGACACTTAAAAGATCATCAGCCGTTTTATCCAACTCAAATCGTGAGTACCCTTTTGAAAAATTCGGGGCCGCAAGTGCCAAAACGATCCCGACAATTATAACGACCATTAAAATCTCAACAAGGGTAAAACCATCAACACCCTGGTGGATCTTATTTTTCTTCGTTGCCCCAATTAGTAATATCATTGCTGTCTTCCACTCCATGAGGTCCCAACGATGAAAGGTCATAACTTTCCGGATTATTCGTGCCCGGAGACACATAAACATAATCACGACCCCAGGGATCTCTAGGGAGCTTCTTTTTCTTTAAATAAGGACCGTTCCATTGGGTCGGCACCGGAGCGGCAGACGGCTGTGTGATCAAGGCGTTTAACCCTTGCTCGGTACTGGGAAACTGGCCGGTATCCATGCGGTAAAGGTCCAGGGCTGTGCTCAAATTTGACTCAATGTCCGTACGGGCCGCTGTTTTTCGGGCCTGTTCACTACGCCCGGCGATATTGGGGACGATCATCGCCGCCAATATCCCAATGATGATGACCACCAGCATAATTTCAATTAAAGTAAACCCGAGTCTCTTAATTTGGAACATATTTATCTCCTCAATTTATCAACATATTCATCTGAAACATCGGCAAAAGCATGGCCACGATCATAAATCCCACCATGCCGACCACCAGCACCAGCACTGCGGGGCCTAATATGGTCACAAAAGCCTGTGACTGTTCCTGGCTGGAACGTTCGCAATTAATAGCTAATTTATATAACCCTTTTTCCAGTTTACCACTTTCCTGGCCAACAGCAATCAAATCAACAGCCATTTCAGGGAAAAGAGAACTTGCCTTAACGGCCTGGGTCAGGCTCATGCCGGACTTGACCCTCAGGGTCATTTTCTTGACCTCTTCCTGCAGGGCGCTGTTATCAACAACCAGTGTCACTGACTCCAGCGCGGTAACGATAGGCACGCCGCTTTCCAATAACATCCCCAAGGTCCGGGAAAACCGGCTTAATTGGGTGTTTTCAATAAATGATTTCAATATGGGAATTTTCAAGGTAAGAGCGTCGAGCGCGGCCTTGCCCTTTTCGGTTTTCAGATAGGAGCGGGTCCAAAATACCACCGCAGTGACGAGCCCTGCCATAAGCCACCAAAACTGCGCGAATATCTGGCTTACCCCAACGACTATCCGGGTAGCCAAGGGCAGCTGGGCATCAAAATCCTCGAACATCAAGGTCAAGCGCGGCAGGACAAAGGAAAGCAGGACAAAGAGCGTCAAAAGCCCGACTAGAAAAATGATCGCGGGATATAATAAACTCGATTTTGCTTTTGCCTGCATTTGCATATCAGCTTCCAGAAATTGGGCCAACCGGTTTAATACCAGGGGCACCTGGCCGCTGCTTTCCGCGGCTTTCACAGTATGGATATACAATGGTGTAAATATTTTGGGGTATTTGGCCAATGCAAGGGAAAGACTCCCGCCTTGCTGTAATAACTCCCTCATGGACTCAATGACCTCAACCATCAGAGGAAACTGGCGCTGGTGGGACAGTAGCTCCATGCAGCGGGCCAAAGGGATCCCCGCCTCCAACAGGTCGGCTAATTGCCGGGTAAACTGATAAAGAGCTGCTTGTGTAACTTTAATTTCCGGGCCTGCGGCTTTATTACCCGGTTGCGGCAAGGTTATTTTCATGTACAGCTTGATATCAAGGGGCATTTTGCCGGCATTGGTGAGCTTGGTCACGGCCTCGGTAATAGTATCTGCTTCGATAATACCGTTGGTCACATCTTTGGGGCCGCTTTTAGCTTTGTAAAGGAATTGGGGCATAGAAATTTAGCTGTCTTCCGTTACTCTTAAAACTTCGCTGGGGCTGGTCATGCCTAAGGCCACTTTTTCCCATCCATGCTCACGCAATGTTTTCATGCCGCCCAAGATAGCCTCTTGTTTTATTTCCCTGCTGTTCGTACGCGCGGTGACCATGGCGCGGGTCTTTTCATTGAGCACTAAAAATTCACAAATGGCTTGCCGACCGCTGTAGCCTGTCATGCGGCAAGCCTTACACCCGCCAGCTTCATAGATCACAGGGTCCTGGGTCAGACGAGTTAATTCAAACTCCTTCTTAATGTTGTCCGTAAATGGTGTTACTCTCTTACAAACAGGGCACAATAATCTCACTAAACGCTGGGCCAAAAAACATTCCACTGATGAGGCAATCAAATAAGGCTCAATGCCTATATCGATCAGGCGCGTGATGCCCGAAGCGGCATCATTGGTATGCAAGGTCGAGAAAACCAAATGACCTGTTAACGACATTTGAATGGCGATCTGCGCTGTTTCAAAATCACGCACCTCTCCGATCATGATCACATCAGGGTCATTACGCAGGATAGAACGCAGGGCCATGGCAAAGGTCAGGCCGATACTGGCATTGGCCTGCACCTGCACCGCGCCTTTAAGCTGATATTCCACCGGGTCCTCGACAGTGATGATCTTGGTGTCTTCCGCATTGATAGCCGCCAGGCACGAATACAAGGTCGTGGTTTTTCCGCTGCCTGTGGGGCCGGTCAAAAAAACGATCCCGTGGGGTTTGTTGATAAGGACATCCAGATGTTTGCGCTCGGGACCGACAATGCCTAATTCTTCAAAATTATATAAACGAAAAGTATTTAATAACCGGATGACACAACTCTCGCCGAAAGAGGTCGGCAAAAAAGAAACACGCAGGTCCATGTCGGTGTTTTCCACCTTGACCTTAAAACGCCCGTCCTGAGGCAGACGCTTTTCTGCTATATTTAAATTCGAGAGGATCTTGATGCGCGAGATCAATGCTTCCTGGAAAAATCGAATATTTTCAGGCACTTGCGCGTCATACAATTCTCCGTCGATACGATACCGGATGCGCAGTTCATTGCCAAATGGTTCAATGTGGATGTCGGTGGCAGAGTCGCGGTGCGCTTGGAATAATATTTGGTTTAAGAATTGGCTGATGGAGGCTTCTGATGAAGATTCATCAATGGATTCCGTCACCGGCGCGTCCGCGATCATCATCTGCGTATCAGACATCATCCGTTCGATGGTCTCCGCGCCCAACCCGTAATGTTCCCGGATGGCTTCAATGATGTCCCTTTCTCCGGCCAATACAGGCAGGATCTCGGCATGGGCCACCATGGCCAGGTCATCGAGGACAGAAATTTCCCAGGGGTTGCCCATGGCCACCGTCAGGATCTCATTTTCAAATTTGATCGGAAAAACCTTGTAATGGTTAACGGCCTTGGCCGGAAGGCGTGTCAAAGCGGCTTGAGACACAGCGATAGATTTTAAAGAAACGAAACTGATGTTGAATTTTTCAGCCAGCGTCGGTAGGATAGCCTGCTCTTCGTTGACGATCCCCATGCTGATCAAGGTGGCGCCCAGGGGCAGACCGGACTTCTTTTGCTCTTCCAGGGCATCCTGCAGTTGTTGGGACGTGATCACGCCCTTCTTAACCAGCAGCTCTCCTAAATAGACATGGGGCTTTACCATATTTTTAATTTTTGTTAAGGAACAGGGACAGTGGACTCATCTTTGGGCAAGGGATCATAATAAGTCTTTTCGCCTTTAAGAGTTGGCGTTTGTTTGAGATAATCTTCAGGATAAGCGCGCACATCCCCATTGATGATATGCGGGGTCAAAAAGACAATGATCTCATTTTTGATCACCTTGCGGTCTTCATTGCTAAAAGCTTTACCTATTAAAGGAAGATCGCCTAAAACAGGAACCTTGGACTTGGAATTACTAAGTTCATCTTTCATTAATCCGCCGATGATGATCGTGACCCCATCCTTAACACGAACAGTAGTTTGTACTTCAGAAGTTTCTACTATAGGGATTTGATTCTTGGTGACATTGTCGGTAAAGAATGTGGGATCATCAGAGACTTCTGGTTTGATCTTCATAGTGACATAACCATCATCATGAATGGTTGGTGTCACATGCAGTTTGACACCGATATCAATAAATGTGACCGTTTCCGAGTTGGTAGTTGTGGTACTGTTAACCACACCCGTCGTGGTCGTATAGGGAACGGAAGACCCAATGAGAATGCTGGCCTCCTGGTTATTGATCGCCGCCAGACGAGGGCTGGACAAAGTCCGTGTTTTACCAAAGGTGTCCAAGGCTTGTAATATGTCTTTAAAAGTTGAGCCATTAAACGTGCCAATAGACGCGGTTGAAACTCCGGGCCCCAAAGAGGTGAGAAAATTACTATTAAAATTCACTCCCGTTTTGCCTGATGTCAGTATAAGCTTTTGCCAATCAACACCCATCTGATATTCATCATTCAAGGTGATCTGGACGATCTTGGCTTCAATAAATACTTCTTTATCCACACGGTCCAAAGCAAAGATCATTGCCCCAATTTCATCGATCTTTGGGGGGATATCCGTTACCACCAAGGTGTTGGAACGGGCATCAAACTCCGTACTGCCGACATCCTTGGTCAGCATCTGTCCGATGGTTTTCGCCAAATCCTCGGCTTTAGCATTATTGATGTTAAACACCTTGGTCTCACGGGGCATGTCGATCTGAGCAATATATTTCGTAATCTCCGCTATTTTCCTGGCAGTATCTTTGATAAATAATTTATTAGAAAAGCTGTCAAATTTAACAGTGCCGAGTTTGGGGCTGAGCATTTCCTGCAGTTTGGCGACCAATGGCTCTCCGGCGATGTGCTGCAATTTAAAGACCTTCATCTGCGTGGGGGCATCCAGAGTTTTTATATAATCCAGCAATTGTTCCATTTTCTCCGGGACATCCTGGATAATGATGCTGTTGGATTGGTCATCCGCGATAACTTTTCCGCTCTGGCTTTTAACCTGGTTTAATATCGCCACCACATCCGAGGCTTTCGCTGATTGAAGCGTAACAATGGTATTTTCCGTACTGACCCCGAATTTATGACCGGTGGTCTGTTCATACTCCGCACCGGTAATGATCTGGACGACACCATGTCCTTTTAAGTAAGCCAGGTCATTGGCCTTCAAGATGATCGTCAACGCGTCAAACACTTCTACGTTTTGCAAAAAAATAGTCACCCGTCCGGAAATACTTTTGCCGGCAATGATGTTTAACCCTGATTTGGCGGCTAATAATTTAAGGACATCATTGATGTCCATGTCCTTGATCTCAAGGGTGTCCAGGGTCATTGATTTCTGCGATACGACAGCCGGTGCTGATGCGGAAGTATCAACCGCGCCAGGGAGGTCCGTTGACGGTTGTGCCCAACTGCAGGTGGATGAATAAAACCAGCAAACAAGTGTCAATGCAAATAATGCTTTTAGCGATCGGTCCATAGTTTAATCTTTTTTAATGGGAACAGGAATGTCCCCTCCCTGATAATTAATGATCATTTGTCCTTTGCCCACCCGTACGATCTTGATCCCGGCTTGGGGATGGCCCTCATCGATAAAATAAGTATTTTTTGAAGAGGTATCTTCAATGATTATTTGGGAAGGGTTGGCTATAATAACACCGACGACTTTCAAATGGTCAGGAAGCTGGCCCTTAGGGGTGTTGACAACGGTACCGGACGAGCTGACTTCTGTGGCCATCGAAAAAATATCCCTTTCTTGAAGATTAGCAGAGGCATGATACGGTTTTAGATCAAGCGCCGGTTCCGGCTTGACCAGACCAATACCCTGCTGGACCTGAACACTGCTATTTACAGGCATAGGATTGTCCTGATTCTTCGAGAATAAAAAGATGATCACATACGCGCAACAACCCAGCGTTAAAACCATAGATGAACGCTGAACCAAGCGAATTATAGGCCATGCAAAGGTGTGTCCCATATCATTAGTATTAATTATACCTATTCTATAAGAATTAAAAAGGAAAAGATGTGATTTTTTATGGAAACCCCCGATTAAGACATTCGGGGGTGACATCGATGCCCTAGCATCGATGTCATTTACTTAGGTCTTTTAACATGCGCTCGCGATCGAGGCTGATCTTGGACATGGCTTCTTTGGGATTTAGGGCATAGTAGCGGCAAAAAGTGGTAACTTCCTTAATGGTATGGATATCCTTATTATCCAAAGTTTTAAGCACGGCCGCGCGCAACCAGGTTTCATTGATGATATCGCGCGGTGTCAGGCCTGTTTCCTGGGCCAAACGGTCGCGATAGATAGTGCTGGGAGACACGGAGCAAACACAATTTTGTTCGTAATTATATTTAAAAACATGGGACAAAAGGACTTTATTGGACTCCATCCCGCCGGTTTCGGAAACTTCGTCGATGACGCGGTATAGTTTTCCCTTCACATGATAGCGTTTAAGGATGATAAACACATCGATCAAATTGATCAGCACTTCCGGGACGTTCATTGGTTCATTGTGCAGACGGGTGATGGTTTCACGGGCACTGAGGGCATGAATGGTGCCCATGCAATACTTACCGATATTGACCGCGGTGATCATATCCCGGGCCTCCTGACCACGAACTTCCCCTACAATGATACGCTCCGGACCCATGCGAAGGCTGTTTTTGACCAGAGTTGAAAGGTCCAGTTCATCGTCGGTTTCGAGGCGGGAACAACTGTCTTCCATGAAAGTATTTAATTCTAAAGTGTCTTCAATGACCACTAAACGGTCTTTTTCGGGGATAAAACTCAGCAACGCATTAAGCAAGGTGGTCTTGCCCGTGCCCGGTCCGCCTGAAATAATAATATTGGCCGGCCTGATCGAAAGGCCTTCCATATATAACCATAACTGGCCGGCAGCTTCATAGCTCATCGTCCCGCGGCGTATCAGATCAATGATACTTAACGGGTCCATTTTGGCCTTGGTGATGGTGAGCTGGACACCCAGGGGAGAATCAATGATATTGACCCGTCCGGCAAGGTTGGCCAATTCCAGGTTCGCTATCTTGTGATAACTTTTCCTGCCGGCAAAAACCAAAAGTTTCTGGACAAAATTATTCAACTCTTTGTGGGTATGAAAACATTTGTCTGTGGCAATGAAACCCTTTTGGGCGTGGTGGATATAAATGGGCTTGAGGGCATTAATGATAATGTCCTCGATCTCAACGTTATAGAGCAGGTCCTCAATAATGCCGTAAGACAGAAAATATTTTATAAAATTATTCTTGTCCTCACCGCTTGCTGAAAAGGAATTCGCAAAATCCTTGCCCTCCTCTTGCAGCACATCCGCCAAAGCGGTCCTGGCAAGACTTTCCCTGGCTTCATCGGTCAGCATTAGGGTCATTTTGCCAACCAGCCTTTGCAGGGTCAATATTTCCAATTCGAGTTGTTGGGTTTTATTCATTTAAAGCTCAATTGTTCTTTTTGTGATATTCATCCAAAAGGCGCCGGATGTCCGTGGATGAATTCTTGGCAATTTGGGAACAAACAAAGATCAACAGCGAAAGCTGCCAAAGCTCGTCAGGCCCGCAGATCAGGCCGGCAGAAGTATTTTCCTCTTTTTGCATCTGATTGCCATAGACCCCGATCGCGTCATCTATTTTACCTTCAAAAACGTTCAAAGAGAAAATTTTATTATCATATTTCATGGAAGGCAAACTAATGCCTCTGACCATTAAAAAATTGATCATGGAGTCTTCTTTAAAAGAACCTTCGTTGCCGAAATCAAACCCCTCGAGCTGAGGGATATTCGGCGGCAAGATCAACGAGGGACGGTGGACAAGCACTTCCCCGGTGCGCACCACGGTGTCGCCTTCGTTGATCGTCGAAGATGATAAAAGGATATAGGGCACATGTGTTTCGCTGAAGGTCTGCAGCCCTATGACCCTTGAACGGACAATGTTCGTTTCCCGTAAAGCTTTTTCCCAAGCTGATTGCGCATCCATATTACAAGCAGTTCCTTTCAATAAATCAAATGGCGGAGAGGGTGAGATTTGAACTCACGGCCCAAGTTACCCTGGGCAACGGTTTTCGAGACCGCCGCATTCGACCACTCTGCCACCTCTCCAAAATTCTTATTGGCAATAGTTTCAATAAGTTACATCACTTCGGCTTCTGCTCAACATCCCCGTCGCTCTAGGGCTGAGACCAAACGGTGCCCATCTCAAGTCTCCAAGCTATTTACATAAAATAAGCTTTTACTTTAGGACTAGTAATAAACCCTGATATTTGTTTCATCAAGAAACCCTTAATGATAAACCCAGCGTGCTTAATACCTGCATAATCGTTGAGAGGCGTGGATCAGAACGCTCTGACAGTGCACGATATAGGTTCTCCCGGTTAAGGCCGGTCTCTTTTGATAGTTTACTGAACCCCCCATGCACACGCGCCGCTACGGAAAGAGCCGCAAGGAACGCCTTTTCTTCCCCGTCTTTTTGATATTCTTCCAGAGCAATACCAATATAACTTTTCAATTCTGCGGGATGTTTTTTATAATGCTCGATCTGAACTTCGTCAAATGTTCTAAATTTTCTTTTGTTCATGGTATTCCTTCCAGTAATCCAGGGCTTTTGCGATATCCTTATCCTGCGAACTTTTGTCTCCACCTATAAGCAATACGACTAACGCGTTTCCATCTTCGCCGCAATAAAGCCGGTATCCTTTGCCAATGTCCAACCGAACCTCAATGATGCCTTGAAAACGCTTATGATCCCCGTAATTGCCCTGCTCGATCCTGTTAATTCGCGTTTCAATGCGCTGACGGATCGTTTTATCCCGCAATGAGAACAGCCACTCTGTGAATGGCTCCTCTCCTTCCCTGGTCCTATAAACTAGAACAATTCTTTCCATCACCTACTCCAAGTGTAGCTTATTAGCTACAAACAGTCAAGCCTCAAATGCCTTATTGCCTGTACCCAAACTATGCCCAAAGGACATCCAAACTGGTCTGGAATCGTATTAACAGATACGAAATCTGTCCTTCAATTTCTTTTCGTTAGAATCTTAATTATCGACGGTGTGGACTATTTTCTAGCTTCCAAGAAGCCTCTGTTCATTACGCATTTCGAGACCGCCGCATTCGGCCACTCTGCCACCTCTCCTGTGTCGCTACGATTTTCCATAGCCTCGATGCACCTCTCGGTTATCGAAGCTAGAGCCATAATAACATTCCAGCTCGGCTCCGTCAAATAGACGAGTCTACTAAAAGACCTTTATAGATTGATTTATAAAGATGGACTGTTTGCGAGGCTAACGATTTGATAAAACCCACTAAAGAAAACTCCGGGATTGCCCATGCTAAAAGCAGAGAAATAATACATAAACTGACGATCAGTACAACTCCAAAAGTAAGAAAGTAATGCGCTTTTAAAAGACTGCTGTCTGATTCGTATATTTCATGCGCCGTTAAGATCAAATGCATGGCAAGCGTAAAAGCGATGGCAAATAGAAAAAAAGATTGCAAAGATCCCCCGCGGCCCAAAAGCGATACAACCGCAAAGGCGATTATCAAAAAAAGAGAATAGACCGGGATGACATAGCCTGCCGGCTTAAAAAAAGGCAACATTTTTTCAACCAAGGAATTGCCTGAGGTGTAAACGATCTTAAAGTCATAAACAAAAAGTTTCAACGCGACATAAGACCCCGCGCCCCAAAGCACCCAAACTTCTTTGTTCACAGGCAATGACAGTATTTGGCCTTGAAAAGCAATAAAAAAGGCAACGATCAAAGGCAGAACCAGCAAAAAGACCAGGATTTTTAAAATTGCCCCAAAAATCCCTTTCATGTGATGATCTCCAATCCGCCCATATAAGGACGCAAGGCTTGGGGAATGACCACATGGCCATCGGGTGTTTGATAATTCTCCAGGATCGCCACCATGGTGCGCGGCAAAGCCACGCCTGAACCATTCAAGGTATGCACAAAACCTTTTTTCTTGCCGTCTTTGCCCTTGAAAGAAATATTACCCCGCCGGGCCTGAAAATCTTCAAAATTGGAGCAGGAAGACGCCTCCAGCCATTTATCCATTCCCGCGGCATAAACTTCAATATCATAACATTTGGCAGCCGCGAAACTTAAGTCTCCGCTAGCCAATAGTAGGACCCGGTAAGGTAACTGCAAAATTTCAAAAACGCGGCAGGCATTGCCCAACAAAGACTCTAATTCAGCATAAGAGCCCTCCGGCTTGACAAATTTGACCAGTTCCACCTTATCAAACTGATGGATACGCACAAGCCCCCGGGTGTCTTTACCATAGGAACCGGCCTCCCGGCGGAAACACGTGGTATAGGCGGTATAGTACAAAGGAAGTTCTTCTTCTTTGAGCATTTCATCGCGGTGGATATTCGTTAAGGGGACCTCAGCGGTGGGGACCAGATACAGATCGTCACCCTCCAGGTGATACATGTCATCCTTCATTTTAGGCAGCTGGCCGGTGGCAGTCATCGAAGCGGAATTGACAACGACGGGCGGCGACATTTCGCGAAACCCATGTTGGCCTGTATGCAGATCCAGCATAAAATTATACAAGGCCCGCTCCAGCCTGGCGCCCAGGCCCTTATAAAGGATGAAATTTGAACCGCTTAATTTTGTACCTCGTTTAAAATCAATGATATCTAAACTTTCGGAGATCTCGATATGAGTCTTAGGTTTAAAATCAAAGACAGGTTTGTCTCCCCAATTAGCGACAATTTGATTAGCTTCCATGCCGCCTTTAGGCACTGAGTCATGGGGAATATTGGGAATAAACAGCAAGATATTCAGGATTTGCTCATCCAAGGCCTTGACTTGCGGTTCAAGCACGTCAATTTCAGAGGAGATTGCCTTCATTGCGCCAATGCAGGGCTTGGGGTCTTGTTTATTTTTAATTAAAAGGCTGATCTCATCATTGGCCGCGTTCTTTTTGGCTTTTAATTCATCGATCTTGAAGACCAACTGCCGCCGGCGGGTATCCAATTGCAACAAAGCATCCAGATCAACGGTAGCGCGCTTGGCAGCTAAACCAGCCTTGACTTTGTCAGTATTTTCCCGGATGAATTTTAGATCTAACATATATTTTTAAGAATTAAATCAATCTGCTCTAAAAGGACCTTGACGGAAACAGGTTTTGCTAAATAACTCTCCCCTGCTTCAAAACATTTAATGACATGTTCCGGTGCGGTCAAACTGGTCAAGAACAAAACCGGGATATGCGCGGTGTCAGTGTGCACTTTTAAATCCTTGCAGAGCTCCGGCCCTTTGATATCCGGTAAATTATAATCAAGAATGATCAACTGGGGCTTATGTTCTTTGGCCAGTTCAAAACCGCTTTTGCCGTCATTGGCTTTAAGGGCCGTATACCCGCCCCGTTCAATGGCTGCGCAAGCCAGGCGTTGGTCAACCTCAGTGTCTTCGATGACCAGGACTTTAATATGTTTCTTTGAAACCTTAGGCCTAAGGGCATTAAAAAATTTATTAAACATCGGATAGTATCGTAACGCAGGGATACAGAGGTGTCAACATTTCACCATCATTTATTTGCGATCAAAACTCCACACCCGCACGGGCGCCAATCTCGGTGGTATGGTTTTTATCTTCCTGATAAGGAAGTGTAGCCGGAACTCCATTATTATATGCCGTAATCATCACCATGTTTGAGGCTTTGACATTCCAATACCTTACATAAGGCTCAACGAAATAATTCACAGGGCCACCTACCTTGATAAGTTTAACACTGCCGCGGATACCATTGCCCTGTCTGAAGGCATTAGTATATTTAGGGAAAGAATAATTATCTTGAGAATCATCAGTAAAATTACGGGCAAAATTGGTTATCCGTCCCCACGCTAAAAAATCATATTCGCCATTCATATCAATACGCCATCCAACAGCCGGACGGAAAGACAATTGCGCACCCAAGGGAATATAAAAATATTGCGTTTCTATATTATTTCCGCCGTCATCATCGGCAGGGTCAGAAAATTTATTATTTAATTGGTCAAAATACCAACGATAACCAAAACCGGCATATGGGGTCAGATCAAGGAGCTTGCCGAAATTAAGATCTTTACCAAACCATACCCGCGGCTCTACGATGTAATTATTAACATCTTTGATTTTACCATCTCCGGTAAAATCATAATTCTCAATTCCATAATCCCCATGAACATCAGCGTGAAAAACATTGATCAGCCAATCCTGAGCATTCAAAGGCCGGAAAGTGTACGCTCCATAAAGGCCGAAAAACTCGCCGTTTTTCTTATAGTCCTGGAAGTCACCGGTTTCTCTAAAAGATGAATAAAAATCCTCCTGGCCCAACTCAAAAGTATGTGCTTTGAGGAGCGATGATGTTTGGGCAGCTGCAGGGTAAACCTCGATTGGTGCAACTTTTATTTCATTATTGCGCTTTTCTTCCTGAGAAGTTTGTACAGAAGCCACTTGAATAGGTGCTGTCGCCGCCTTTTCTAAAGCATCTAACTTTTTGCTGCTTTCCTGTATTCTTAATTCCAAATCATTGATCTGCTTTAATGACTGCTTCATTTGATCGTCCGATGCTTGTTCATCCGAAGCAGCTTGAGCAAAACATTGAGCAGTGCCGATAAAGACAGCCAGAAACACCAAAAAACAAAAATTAAACGCCTTTAATGCATTACCAATCATAACATCTCCCCTCAATCCACCTGGTCGCCGGCCACACCATCCCAATCTTTAACAAGCTGGAGATCTTCTTGAGCGGATTTTTTATAAGAATCTTTGAGATTATTTCTACCATTTTAATTATAAACAAAAAAGGGTGATAATTCTTATTCAGCATGTTTCCAATATTTTTGAAAAGCATTAAGGAATTCCCCGGGAGTTACAATCGGAGTTGAAATATAACTACGCACCTGAACTGTTTGAAAATGTTTCGTATTAAGAGTAACTAAATAATCAACTTTTTGGAATTTAACGGCTGCTAAAATTGGAGCGTCCCCAATTTCAATAATTTTATTAGCATCCCGAACATCTTGGGATTTAGGATCTTCAAGTAACAAGGGTGCCAAATTCTTGATAAATACCCGGAATCGGTCAATAAGATGCGGAAATTTGGCTAAAAAAACGCGATCAGCTTCAATAAGAACATGTTTACTGATAGCTATCCTGATTTCTTCTGCTTCGCCTAGATCTAAAATAGCAGCTGAAGCCCCTTTTCTAGAAGCTAAACCCGAAATTAATACATTTGTATCTAAGAATACATGCCACTGATTATCAGGCATATTTCTCCTGAACATAACGGCGGCGTTGGACTTTTAGATCATCAAGCAAATTCTTTAGACTAAATCCTTTACTGACCATGCTCTTTTCAACTTCTTTGGCAAGCGAAGCACGTATCATATTTTTTTGAGTTAACATAAGACATTTCCCAACGACAAATACACTAAGCTGGGCCGCTTCATCTAACTTTAAAGCCTCTCGCACTTCTTTAGGAATGGTAAGCTGACCACGGCCCCAAAGTTTTACAGATTTAGGTATTGTAGTCACCATGTTAAGGCCCCTCTTTCCTTTTAATTAAGATTCAGTATTAATCAGTAATTCTGATTTACTCTGTATAAAGTATAGCATCATTTATGGACTGTAAACAAATATAATTACTTAACGCACATGATACTAAAAACACACCATCTATATACCAAGACTGATTTTAATAGCAGTATCGATTTTACCCATAAAAGAAGAAGGCAAATGTCCGATGTGAGTTTCAAGCCTAAGTTTATCAATGACCCTGATCTGAGAAAGCAATACTGTCGAATCAAATTTTAAACCGGTTGTATTTTTTGGAATAAAAACATTTGTAGGATAATGTTTCAACTGGCAGGGTCTAAACTCACCCAAAATAAATCTCCCCGTCTAATCGACATATTTCAGGGATTCCCTGTCTAGATTTTTAAAATCATCCATCAATAACTTTGTTTCATCCGCCATTGCTAAGTAACCCTCTTTCAGGAGCTCTTCCTGAATTCTTTTATGTTTTAAATCAAGATAAAAACGTACGGCATTCTGAATTAAAGTGCTGCGTTTAGTTTGATTCCTCTTTACCTCTTGATCCATCCTGATCTTTAAATCTTCCGGAAAAGTAATATTTAGATGCACCATAGCTCTCCCATTCATTAGAGTATCTACTGAAAGTATACACTCAAATGAATACTTTTCAAGCTTACGCATACGACTAAATTATTCGAAGCGCCCGGCGGATTGTTCGGCGTTGATCGTGAGCAGCCCCCATGGCCTTCCAGCTTCCGGAAGCCTTAAAGCCTCTGCCCTTGATCAGTGGGCACTCGAATAATATTAAGGAAGTCAGCTCATGGGCCGTAAGCCTCAAGCACTTTTTGGGAGATCAAGGCACGCACGTCCTGATTTAGACAACGCACCCGCTCGTACCAGCGCTCATTCTTACCCTGCTCAGTGGGCATGGAAATAAATAATCTTTTCTTGCCTTGAACAACCCTGATGCCCTTGATCAAAAGAGCGTCGTTGATCCCTAAATCCACAAAAGCCCTGACGCGGCTATTGGACCCCAAACGATGGATCTTGATGACCTTGATATCAATGGTTTCGACTGGCATAAGCTTATCTCCGTTGCTGCGGGGGAATTAATTTTTGATTAGAAGAATTATAATTCATGATTGACTAATTGTCAAACATTATATTGAGTTAATATTAATCAATAAATTATGCTTGCGAATTCGTCAATAAATGATATACTACCAATTACTGTTATTATCAATTACGTCAAACAAAAATTTCTAAAAAAGGACCTCATATGTATATAGGAGACACACTGCACGCAATCCGCAAGGCCAAAAGGATATCGTTGACCGAACTCTCGGAAAACAGCAAGGTCCAGATGGCGACTTTAAGCCGCATTGAGAACAAAAAAATGGTAGGCACACTTGAGTGTCATATGCAGATCGCCAAAGCCCTGGGGATAGATGTCACCGAACTTTACAAAGGGCTGACCCAGCAAAACTCCATTATTGACTTGGGTACTGACAAGGACACGGACCTCTTCACCCACAGCGATGAAGCCTCCTTCGAGATCTTGACCAAGAATATCATGAACAAAAAAATGATGCCCACCCTGGTACGCATCGAAGAAGGCGGCAAGACCAACAAAGAGCAGGCCAACGGCGGGACTGAAAAATTTATTTTTGTCATGGACGGCCATGTGGAGGTCAATATCAACGCCCAAGTGTTTCTTTTACATAAATTCAATACCATTTATTTCGATGCCGCGCTGCCGCATTATTTTCGGAATACCGGAAAAGGAGTCGTCAAGCTCATTTGTGTAGCGACGCCCGTATCTCTTTAAACGAACACCAAGCCGCCCCCGCCGTTGGCGGGTGGCACGCCGCCGCCGATGAGGCAAAGGCAGGAAGGAATTCCACTTATGGTAAGTTCTAAGATCCTTATCTGCGATGATGAAGAAGGTATACGCGAATCCCTGAAACTTATCCTGGGAGACCATTACAACATAGTGGCGGTCGACAGCGGCACCATGGCCCTGGAAGTCCTCTCCCATAGCAAAGACATCAAGCTCATGCTTTTAGACATCAAGATGCCCAAGACTAGCGGCCTTGACGTTCTGCAAGAGATCAAAAAGAAATTCCCCCTTGTCAAGATCATCATGGTCACCGGCTACAAGTCCGTCGAAACCGCCGCCGAAGCCACCCGCTTAGGCGCCAGCGGCTACATCGTCAAACCCTTCAAGTCACAGGAAATATTGGAGACAGTACAAAAAAACCTGGGGTCTTAAACACGTATCTATCGTCATTGCGAGGAAAAAAGTGACGAAGCAATCTCCTATTGTCATCCCCGTCTTCTCTATTAACATTCCCGTCTTTCCTAATGTCATTCCCGCGAAAGCGGGAATCCATTTCATCAACCAACCGACCTAACACCATATGACCCCATTTGCACTTTCAGGACTTTTGATTTTAATAACCAGCTTGAGTTTGGGAATATTTGTATTGATAAAAACGCCCAATATTTTTGCCAATCGATTATGGGCGTATTTTAATTTTGCAATTGCTTTATGGGGACTTGGTGCTTATAAAGTAGGATCAACTCTTGACCCTCAAGCTGCCCTGTTATGGATTAAGTTAGGACACATCGGAGTCATAACTATTCCCATATTCTTACTTCATTTCAGCCTTTATTTCTTAGAGCAAAAAAATAAAAATTTAATAATTTACGCTTATTTGTTGGGCGCATTTTTTCTTATATCATTATTTACAGGTCAAATGTTTACACATGAAAAATTCATCTTTAACTCTTTTTATTACCCTTCCGAGCCCTCCTTTCTTTATATCATTTTCTTTTTTAGTTGGATAACATACGTTACGTTAACTTATCGACTTGCATATAAAAAAATTAAAATAACTTCAGGTGTACACAGAAACGAGATTAAATATTTCTTTCTTGCTACTAGTATTGGTTATATCGGCGGTGTAACCGATTTTCTCCCTACTTTTGGAATAAATCTTTACCCCTACGGCAACTTTTTAGTTTCCGTATTCCCTATTGTCATGACCTATGTCATCCTTAAATATAATCTCATGGACATTAATATCATCATTCGAAAAAGCCTGATCTACTCATTGTTGGTTTCATCCATCACATTAATATTCTTAATATCCGTGCTTGTATCAGAACGCCTATTCCACCATGTGATCCATTATCAAAATATAGCCACTTCTATAATCATGGCAAGCCTAATTGCCCTTATTTTTACTCCGCTTAAAAACAGGATACAAAACCTGGTAGACCGTGCCTTTTTTAAAGCAACGCCAATGGAAATGGCAAATCAGAACGAAAAACTAAAGGCCGTGGCAACACTAGCTAGCGGCCTTGCCCATGAGATCAAGAATCCCCTTTCCACCCTAAAAACCTTTGCCGAATTTGTACCTCTAAAAAAAGATGATCCGGTATTTATGGAACAATACCAAAGGATCATCCCCCAAGAAATCGATAGGATCGACAACCTTGTCCATGAACTGCTGCTCTTTGCCAAGCCATCAATACCACAAATGCAAACTACTAACCCCAATGAAATTATCAGCAATGTGACGCTCATGCTTCAGCAAAAATTTGAATCATCAAATATCAAAGTCACCATGCAGCTTAATGCCAACACAACCATTCAAGCCGACCAAAACCAACTAAAACAAGCCCTACTAAACATCATTTTAAACGCCATCGACGCCATGCCCAACAGTGGCACCTTAACCATAGCTACAACTGTCATTGCGATCCCTTCTACCAATGTCATTGCGAGCGAACCGAAGCAATCTCAATACATCATAACCATCACCGACACCGGCCACGGCATAAACCCCAAAGACCTACCCCACATCTTTGAGCCTTTTTTCACTAAAAAAGAAAAAGGCACCGGATTAGGACTGGCTATTACACAAGGGATAATCGAGAAACACAGCGGGACAATAAAAGTTGAAAGTAAAATTAATCAAGGAACCAATTTTAAAATATCGATGAAAGCTGTCTAAAATGAAATTTTTTATCATCTCAACATTTATCAACGCTATATCCTGCGGCTTATGCTGTTTGTTTGTCCTTTTAAGTAATTTTAAATCAAAAACCGCCAAATCATTCGCTTTATGTATCTCAACAGTTGCTTTATGGTCATTCTTTTATTTTCTAAGCATGCTTGCTAACCAGCTTAATGAAGCTCTTTTTTATTCAAGAACTTTAAATACTATGGCCCTATTCATTCCTCCAACCTTTCTTGATTTTTGTATAAAAATAACCGATGATAAGAATCTGTTAATTAAGAAAATATTACTCATATTTCTTTGTTTAGATATTCTTATCCTTCCTTTCACATTTTCAAAATTCTTTATACCAACTATGGCACCAATATCTGTGTTCATCTATTGGCCTGTCCCAGGACCTCTTTTATATTTTTCAATGGTTCAATTCACAATTCTTTGCTGTATATCCTTCTTTTTACTTATAAATAAATTAAACAAATTAACCGACAAATCAAAAAAACAATTTCAAATTCTATTTTATTCTTTATTGATAGGTTTCATAGGCGGCGGCACTAATTATTTTACTTGTCTTCACATACCAATAGCTCCATACGGAAACGCCTTAATTCCTTGCATTACTGTTAGTTTTATTTATTTAACATTTAATTATCAAATAATGGATATTCGTATAATTCTTTCAAGAAGCTTTGTTTACACAATTTTAATATTTCTAATTACATTTTTATACTTTCTGGCTACCTATCTAATAAACACTTACTTAAACGCTCTTATCGGCTACAAATCATTTATTTTTTCATTCATAGCAGCATCTATAACTGCTCTGGCCTTTATTCCTCTTAAAGATATTCTACAAACATTTATTGATAAATATTTTTTCAAAAGAACCATTAACGAAATAGAACAGGAAAATCTACTTTTAAGACAAGAAGTAACCCAATCAGATCGCATGAAATCCATCGCTATTCTAGCCAGCGGCATGGCCCATGAGATCAAAAACCCCCTCACTCCGATCAAAACTTTCAGCGAACAACTCCCCTCACGTCTTGATGATAAAGAATTTCTGCTTAAATTCTCTAGAATCATCAATAAAGAAGTAGATCGCATCGACAATCTGGTCCAGGACCTCCTCAATTTTGCCAAACCTTCTCCACCTCAATTAAAACAAATTAATATCAATCAACTCATTGAGCAAACCCTTAATCTTTTAAACAATGAAATCATTCGCCATAAAATTAATTTAAACATTTCATCCGAAAATGAAAATATACGAATCAATATTGACCCCAATCAAATCAAACAAGCATTATTAAACATATTCCTAAATGCCATTGACGCCATGCCTAAGGAGGGCGTATTGACTGTGGATTCCCGCTTTCGCGGGAAAGACAATAATAGCAACGTAAGTGACAATGGTGTTATCATAACAATCTCCGACACCGGTTGCGGCATCGATCCCAAAGACCTTCCTCACATCTTCGACCCTTTTTTCACAAAAAAAGACCACGGAACAGGCTTAGGCCTGTCCATCACCCATGAAATCATCAAAAATCATAATGGAAGGATATTAGCGGAAAGTAAATTGGGCAAAGGAACTACTTTTAGGATAGAACTGCCACTTTAAAGATCGCCTTTATGAAAAAGCTCAATTAAGGCTTCAACGGGCTTGCGGTTAAACTGCTTATTAATACATTCTTGTATTTCATGAATAGCTTTTTCTTTGCTTAACCCCTTGCGGTACGGCCTGTCTGTTGTCATGGCATCAAAGGTATCTGCCACTGCAATAATGGATGCAATCATGGGGATATCATCCCCTTTTAACCCTTCCGGGTAACCTTTACTATCATGGCGTTCATGATGGTATTTAACGCCATTAATAACTTCTTCAAATCCGGTCAAGGGAGCAAGGATCTCAGCTCCGCGTAAAGTATGACTTTTAATAATTTCGTATTCTTCGGGGGTTAATTTATCCTGCTTTGAAAGGATAGCCTCCGGCACTCCGATTTTGCCAATATCATGCAAAAGCCCGGCGATATACAAATTCTCAAAGAACTTGTACGGAAAAGTATAGAATTTAGAAGCTTCCATCTGACGACCAATGGCCAAGGCATATTTGGTCACACGCTCGGTGTGGCCATGCGTATAAGTATCCTTGGCTTCAATAGCTGAGCCTAAAGCAATGGTCGTCTGAACAAACAAATTACGATTGCGATCAGCTTCCCTTTTTAGGTCTTCAAATAATTGGGCATTGCGGATGGCCATGGCCACATCGGACGCCAAAGCTGAAAAAAAATCTAATTCTTCCTGGTCAAAGCGACTGCCGTCTAACTTTTCGCCAAGCAGTAAAATAGCCATCAGCATGTGCTGATGATAAGCTGGCACACAGGCGACAGCATTAAGCTTGGGAAGTTGTTCGCTGACACTGTGCAAAAGCTGTTTGATGCCATTCCCATTGGAGATGACACTTTCTTTCCAGAGAAGTTTATTAATATCTTCAGCGACAATGGCATTACGGTTCTCAAAAATGTATTTGTATTCTTTTTGAATAAAGAGTTTTACCAAAGGGTTCGTCTTATTAAAACGGATCAAACCTTCAGGAATACGCTCGCCAATTTCTCCCCGGGAAATAGACAACACATAAGTATCTCTGTCCGGATCATAAAGGATCATACCTGCGTGCTGAATATGGACTTTTTGAACAAGAGCACGAACGATGAGCTTGATCAATAAGCGGGGATCATGGATGAGGATCATCCCTTTGGATGCATATTCCAACTCTCGCTTATAATCAATCTTTGCGGATAACAATTGGGTCATTTAATTGAGCAAGAACGATCTTCTCAAGCTCCTCAAGGATAAACGGTTTATGAATATACCCAATGACACCAAGAGCATTGGCTTCATTGATCGTCTCTTCATCTTCTACTCCCGAGACCATAATAACCTTAACGGATGGATTATTCTTGCGAAGCTCACGTAAAACCTCAATACCAGTCATCTCTTCCATCCTGACATCAAGCAGTATCAAATCAGGATTCTCATTGGCGATTATACTCAGGGCCTGGCGGCCACCGGAAGCAATAAAAACCTCTATCTGGCGTTTTCTAAAAAAATTACGCGCAAACTCACGAATGTCAGATTCATCATCAACAATCAATAACTTAGCCATATAAAATTCCATTGTCATTCCCGCGAAAGTCAAAGACCCCGCCAAAGGCGGTGGCGGCAATGCAATTCTAGTTTACTCAAAACCCTACCCAATAGCAATAGGCAACCGTAATTTCATCTGAGTACCATTCATATACTTGGAAATCATTTCAACCTGACCATGATGATTATCTTCTACTATTTTCCGAATCACATAAAGCCCTAGGCCAGTGCCTTTTTTACTGGAAAGTTTGGTAGTAAAAAATGGCGTGAATAATTTATGCAGATCTTCATCTTTTACACCCATGCCATTATCTTCAAAAACAATCTGCGCAAAACCATCTTCTTTTACAACATGCACAATCAATGTGGGTTGATACGAAGCTTCATTCGCTTCATTCTTTCTTTGCATCATGGCATCATAGCCGTTATCGATCAGGTTAAAAAAGACTTCCTGCAATTGCGTAAAATTGCCCTTGATCTTAGGGATTGTCAAAGCATCATAATCACGTATAATTGTTAACTCATTTATTTTAATCTTAAATTGGACCATTTCAATGGCAGATTTTAGTACTGATTCAATATCAACGGGCACAAATCCAGCTTCTCCTTTTCGGGTATATCTTAAAAGCCCCTGAACAATCTCCCCGCCTTGGACCACATTATCCTGCACACGCACAAAAGCCCGTTCTAATTCTGTCATTACTTCTTTCACTTTATCCGCTGAAAGTTCTTTTTGATTCAAATGAATGGTATCCAAAGCATCCCCAGCAATGAACCCTAACGCATGAAAACGGTTATTAATTTGATGCGAAAGCCCATCCGCCATAGTACCAATGGTAGCCATCTTTTCAGCCTGAAACAATTGCTCGTGGGTCAAGTTCATTTGTTCATAAAACATGGCATTTTCAATAGCCAAAGCCGTTTGATTCGCCAAAATACTAAAAACAGCAAGGTCATCGTCAGTATAACTCTTCCCAGATTCTTTTTTACCCATTACAATAATGGCAGTAAGATCTTGATCAATATAAATTGGGACAACTAATGCCCCTTCAAGAGAAATAATAATTTGAATAACCTGAATTAATATTGAATCATTAGTATCTAGAGATCTTTGATTAATTTCTTCAAAAATTAAAGAATTCTTCTTTTCTAATAAATATTTTACTAAGGATGATTCTTTTTCAATGTACTCAATAAATTGGCCCTGACCTGTTTTCCTTTTGGAGGCACCTAAAATATACTTCTTTTTAGCTTGATCATAAATATAAACCAAAGCATGTTCAATTTGAATAGCATGTGTTAATACATAAACAATCATATTTAACAATTTATTTAAATCCTTGATTTTACCCATTCCCGCTGATGCCTGGCGTAGGGTAGCTTGATAGCGTCGCTGTTCCTGCAATAACCGATTTTCTGCTCTTTTTTGTATATAAGATAAATAAATGGACCTATAGAAGCAAAAAGTGTACTTAGCGATACAGGAACCAACCATTTACCAATTCCAAGGGTCTTTAATCCAATCAAAAAAGGAACACCAAGAACAAAAATATAAACTAAAAAGAAAATTCCTACTCTTGTAATAGCCACCTTAATGTCAAGGATCTGATATTTAAGTATGGCGTATGTACTTAAAATACAATAAATGGGAATAGTAAAATTTCCTATCGGATAAAAATTAATATTAAACATAGGAAGAAAATATGTTATCCCGCCAGAGAACCCAACTAAAAAACCAAATAACAAATAACTAATTTTCTGTCTATTAATCGATGTTGCGGTTTTATAACTTAAAATAAGTTCATAATGGCCTAATATTACTCCTACTAACCAAAATAAAAAACCGATGGTATAAAAAAGATTAGCCTTATTATAAAAAAGTAAACCAAACTTAAGATTAACTGAGTTGATAAAGAAAGAAGTAAAAATTGCAGTTATGAATATTAATGCTTGCAAGTACAGAAATATTAATATTTTTTTATTCTTAAGATTACAAAAGACATATACGGTATGATAAAAGAAAACGGATATAAATAAACCTCCAATATGCGCAAATTTCCACCAACCTATAGCTATAGGTTGGTTAGGGGATAAACTTACCAAAAATACACCTGTTGCCCATACAAAAATTGAAAAATGAAAAAGAGTCCATAATTTATGGACTTTCGCTCTACCAAATTTCAAAATAATAAGAGCTAAGCCAAACGCACATGTAGCCAAAAGTAAACTGGATACAGAAAATAAACTCATTATAAATGAATGATCCTTCCATCCTTTATTGTATTTTTTTAAATATACCTGCAGCATTATAGCCAGCAAATGCGGAACATGTTTTGAGGACAATTTTTAAATCTAATTCTTTATCTTCCATGACTAAATTTATATTAATTTTAGGATTAACAACTCGCGTATTTAAGATAGAGGGAATAAAATTTGACTGTAAGGCTAAAAGCAACGCTGACGTTTCAATTAATGTGCTACCCCCTAAATTATGTCCTATATATGGTTTTAAGGCTGTAACTAGTGTATTACTTCCAAATACATCTTCGACCGCCTCAGCTTCATAAAAATCTCCAGCCAATGTGCCAAAGCCATGCAGACAAATTAAATCTATCTCATTTGCTTTAAGTCCACTGTTATTTAGCGCCTCCCTGATCGTTTCATGATAAGAGTTCCCTCCTATTTTTGGCCTGGTAATCTGCCATCCTTCCAATCGGAAGCCACCACCTAAATATTCTGCGTAAATATGCGCTCCTCGTTTTTTAGCATGTTCATATTCCTCTAATACCAAAGCCGCGGCACCTTCACCCATGACCAATCCTTGACCATTTGTAGAAAATGGCTTCATTTTCCCATCATTTTCATACATGCCAAGCTTCTTAAACCACAAATGTTTAAAAATATTAGGATGGTCTCCCCCTACTACTATCATTATTGGTGCTTTATTGAGCTTAATCATGTCACTAGCTGTTTCAATGGCATATAAACCAGAAGCGCAAGCATTGTTTATGAACATTGAATGTTTGTGGATATTGAATGTTTTGGCAATATGGAATAGTGGCATGAAAGTTTGTGTCTCATAACCAAATTTAACGATTTTATAATATATATCATTATAAAATGTTTTTTTTGTAATATTTTCCCTAGTATCAATATTCTTAAAACTTTCCTCTAATATTTTATTAAAAAGATTCTCTATTCCTGGGCTCTCATTTGTAACAATGACTCCCATATCTTGATTTAGCATATAATCAATATTCGAATCGTCTAGAGACAACTTAACTGCAGCTAATAAATACTGCAAATCTAAATCCAGAGATGATTCTTTCCAATCCTCAATAAATCCTAATATATCCTCATCAATACCAAACTCTTTAATTTTGAAATTATTAATTTTATGGACATAATATTCATCCCAAATTTCTTTACCAATGTGTTCTGTGACTAATTCAATACCTGTTTTCTTAGTCAAAAAACCCTCCCAAAATTCGCCCTTCCCTATACCAGTAGACGCAACTGGACCAATTCCTGTAACGACAACTCTTTTATACAACATGCTTTTTCTCTTTTCTAATGATAATTCTGGCAGTATCTCTTCCTAAATAAATAACTCCCGAAATACCCTGCACAATAGTAGCCCAGTGCCCTGTTTGATACAAATTCTTTATAAACGTTGTTTGAGCTAAACCAGGTAGTGCAAATTGAAGTGGAGTTTCTGCCCATCCATAGGCAGCCCCACAGAAATTATGTGTCCAGCCATACAAAGTATGCGGAGTGGCGGCACTTTGAAATATGATAGTATCCTTAATTTCTGGAATAATTCTTTCAATCTTTTTGATAAAAATCCCTTTTAATCTAATTTTATTTTCTTGCCAATATCGTGCTGTTTTGTACGGAGCATTAGTCATTGCTAAAATACTTCTACCATCTTCTAAAACGCGGACCAAAAACCACTCAAAATGATTTATCCCTTGATTCATAGCTTTATCATTAGCATTGTCGATATTATATGATGCTAAAGACCATATATTTTTTAGAGGCTTTACACTTGAAATTCTCTTACTTAAACCTAGATATAAAATAAACATTGAACTAGAAGGTACTAGTTTATTTATGCGTTTAACAATGATTGGATTAATTTCTTTTCTATCAATAAGATCTAAGAATAGCTGTTTAGAATCGATATTAGAAATAACATACTTACTAGAGATAAAACCATTCTTTTTAGTAGTTACACCATGTACGGTTTCATTTTCAATGTGAACTTTATCAACTAAATCAGATAATAATAGTTCCCCACCAAACTCCTTAAATCTTTCTGCAAAAACATCAGGCAAAGTTTGAATACCCCCCTTAGGGTAATACCCCCCATCTAGCATAAATTCTTTATAGAATTTTAAGGATGTAAAAGCGGAAATCTTAGAAGCTGGTAATCCTGCATTTCCTAATACAAAAACCGATAGAATAGCTTTTAGTTTACGATTTTTAAAATAACGGTCTAAAATGTCTTGAAATGTTTGCTTGCGAAGATTAAAGTGATCCCTCTGATTACTGTTTATATATCCAAAAAATTTCTTTATATTCTTTTTTTCATAAGGGAAATTCTGAGAGAATTCTTTAATAGTTTCATCCAATTCATTACAAAAATTTATCTTATGCTCTTTGGTTACAATCGTATCAGATGGGTTATGACGTTTTATTTTAATCCTTTTTTGAAGATTCAATTCCTCTATAATATTTCTTAATATACCTCCTTTTCGAAAACTTCCAAATGAATGAACACAAGCATCAAAATGAAATCCATTAACAGAAAAAGACATGCAGTAGCCACCTGGCCTTGCATTTTTCTCAACAATTAATACCTTTACTCCTGCCTTGGCCAAATAACACCCGCAAACAAGCCCGCCCATTCCAGCACCCAAAATAACCACATCATATTCTTTATGATTAATTTTTAACAAAATTGGCCTACTTAAGGGATTTTTGCTTCTTTTTTAATAATTCTTTAACCAATTCTATGGATTCGCCTACTGTGTTGATCTTAGCCATCTGACTTTCTTTGACAGTAACCTTATATTTTTGCTCAATAGCAGTAGCAATTTCAATAACTTTTAATGAATCTACTCCTAAATCCTTAACAATGTACATTTTTGGTTTAATCTCATCGGATTCAAACCCTGTCATTATTGCTAACATGCTAATAATTTCCTTATCAATATTCTGTTCCATAAGTGATACCTCCTTTTATTATTTCAAATCGTATTTCTTTAGAACTAAACATGCGTGATTCCCGCCAAATGCAAATCCATTATTAAGGGCAATATTGACTTTTTGTTCCCTAGCTTTGTTAGGAACACAATCAATATCACACTCAGGATCTGGTGTTTCAAAATTGATTGTGGGAGGAATGATATCATTTTTAACAGCCAAACAACATGCAATTGCTTCAATGGCCGATGCAGCTCCCATAGTATGCCCCAACATTGATTTACAGGAATTAACAGGAATTCTTCGGTGATCAAAAACTTTATTAATTGCTCCACATTCAGCTTTGTCATTATGAATAGTCCCTGTCCCATGAGCACAAATATAGTCCACATCTTTCTTCTTAACACTTGAAACAAACAAAGCATTCTCCATGCACTCGGCTATTCCTTCTACTAAAGGCTGAGTCATATGAAACGCATCACAACTTAAACCACACCCTAAGACCTCCGCATAAATATGCGCACTTCTTTTTTGGGCACTTTTCAATGTCTCCAAGATCAATATACCTGCCCCTTCACCAGGGATCATTCCTTTCCTATTTTTATCAAAAGGTTGGCATTTTTCAGGAGCAATAGCATTGACTTTATCAAAACCTGTAAAAGCTATCCTTGAAAATGAATCAGCTCCACCAGCGACTACAAAATCGCAATCTCCCAATCTTAATAAATCAAATCCATAACTGATCGCGTAGTTCCCCGCCGCACAGGCTGTTGTAAAAATTCGGTTCCTACCATTAAATTTAAACTCTAGTGCTATATTCACTGGTATATTATTTACAAAAGATTGAAACATAACCCTTTTGTCCAAACTC
>Ga0182030_10003461_pt1 | contig 33705 bp, 28 predicted proteins | sample 812S3MmetaG_FD_121299 | JGI IMG/M metagenome (GOLD analysis project Ga0182030, IMG submission 121299) | Permafrost microbial communities from Stordalen Mire, Sweden - 812S3M metaG (Illumina Assembly) | ecosystem: Environmental > Terrestrial > Soil > Wetlands > Permafrost | place: Sweden...
GCGATCTGTGGACCTTGGAAGCGATCCTCAACGACGCTCAGCCTGCCACCAGGCAGGTTGCCGCGTAGTATCATCAACCCAACCGCCGACCACCACTTTCAACTACGCGCGGGACATGCTCGCGTGCTCTATAAATTGTCAGGGTTGGAGGTGCATTGGCTATCACGCGAGAAGCAAGAGTTCTGAGCCGTCACTCCGGTTTGGGAGAGAGGGCAGGCTATCTCCCGACGCTCGATGGCTGGAGGGCGGTCGCCATCCTTGCCGTGATATGCACGCACGACAGTTTGCATTCCATTGGGCCTCTGAGTACAAGATGGCTTTATCTCCACGGAGGAAGCGGGGTAGACCTGTTTTTCGCCATCAGCGGCTTGCTCATCTGTTCGAGGCTGCTTGAAGAAGAGAGAGTTTTCGGCTTCATTTCACTGCGAAACTTCTACATCCGCCGCGCATTTCGCATTTTGCCGCCAGCTCTTGCATATCTCGGAGCATTGGCAATTCTCATTTTGACAGGCGTGCTCCACATTGGTTGGCGCGAGTGGCTCGGTACAGCTTTCTTTCTTCGCAACTATCATGCGCTAATGGGAAGAGTGGGGCCGGATTCATGGTTTACAGGCCACTTCTGGTCGCTGGCCGTAGAAGAGCACTTTTACTTGATCCTCCCCGCCGTGCTTGTGCTCACTCGGAAACGTTGGCGTGTGAGCGCACTCTCAGGACTGTGCTTGCTTGTGCTTGTCCATCGGTTCAGTGTGCTGCAAACCAGGCCATGGGGAGAGGTGCTCTTCCATACGGGTACGCGGTTGGATGGTCTCCTCATCCCGGCTCTGTTGACGGTTCTTGTACAAAAGGCCGAATTCAGAGAAGCGATGAAGAAGTGGCTGCGATTCTGGCCTTTGCTGCTCATTCCAGTCATCGCTCTGTGCACCTACTGGGAGGGATCGTTTGCTCGGATAACTTTTCTTGCGCTGCTGATGCCGTTGACAGTCCTGGGGTCTGTACTGAACCCGAAGGGGTATCTGGCGCTGTTCTTGGAATGGGCCCCCCTCCGCTATATCGGGAGGGTCTCGTACAGCCTCTACATCTGGCAGCAGCTCTTCTTCCCGGTTCATTATGACATTGGGTACCCTCTGGGCATTCTTGAAAATACGCCTTTGCGGTATGTCGCGACGCTTGCAATCGCGATCGCCAGTTACCACTTCCTGGAGCGGCCGCTGATTAAGTTAGGACACAAGCTTGCTCCGCCGGCGACTCCGGGAAGGGACGATATTTCCGGCGATACATCGAAGACAGGGCAACCAGCAACGACGCTCGCGGCGCATGTCGAAGCGAATCCGAGCTGAAGGACGCCGGTTTAGCAGGGCTTCAAAATTGGCTGCGCTAATGCGCTATCTCCCATTAGACCTGGATTCTCTTAAACGAAAGGCCGTATACGATGAGACCCCCAAAAGTACTTGCCGCAGCAGTTTTGCGACGCATCCTGTCCCCCTTTGTGCCTTCCAGAAAGATGCTGCCCTTCATGTTTTGGCTGCAAGGCATAAGTACGGACGACGATCCCTACATGGCTAGCATGGGGCGCTTTTGCCGGCAGGGGCAAAACGCAGTCGATATAGGCGCCAATGTGGGCTTTTATACCTATACGCTATCCAAGCGATTCCTGCGCGTCTACGCTTTTGAAATCAACGACGAGATCACCGGCTGGATAAAGCAATACGGCGCGAAGAATATCGAGCTGGTCGAATGCGGCATCTCCTCCGTGGCCGGAACCGCCAGGTTGCATCTTCCCGTGACGCAGGGCCTCACCATATCCGGCTATGGAACCCTGCATCGCAACATCCTGCCAGAAGCAGACAGTTACGTAGAGAAAGAGTGCCGGCTTGCCCCCCTGGACGATTTTGCAATCGAAGGTATTGGCTTCATGAAAATCGACGTCGAAGGCCACGAGATGGAAGTGCTCAAGGGAGCTGCCAAAACGATTGCGGGGTCGAGGCCGGTTATTTTGATCGAGGTCAGGACCATGAATGAGGTGGAGGTCGATGACTGGTTCATGGCTCTTGACTACCGGCAATGCCGCTTCGATCTACAGGACCATTTGGCGGTCGTCAACGGCTTCCTACAGTCAACGGGAGACTGTCTCTACGTTCCATCCGAGCGGTTGGCCGAAGTTGGACTGGAGCACTGATCCTATTGGGATGGCGAGGGGATTACGCAGTCGAAGCGCTGTATCGTCGAGATCTATGCAAAGCCCGCGTTGCAGTGTAACGCGATCTGTAAGGCAATACACAAGAGTGTTATGAACGGAGGGGATTGTGGCTGACCGGCAATTGGAACCCGCTCTAGCGACTCTGGGCCTCGAGGTGCGTCTTGTGTTTGCCCTGTTCCTGTCGGTGTTTGTGCTGACATCGGCGGGATTCGATACGTCGGAAGCCTCCTTCGACTATGCGGTCGCGCATCAAATATGGACGCAGGGCACACTCGGCTTCTCGCAGCCCCGCGAAGGCATTTTCACGGTGGCTCCCAATGGCCGCACCTATGCCGCTCACGAATTTGGAAACGCCCTTTTTCTGCTTCCAGTAGCGGGTGTTAACGTCGTTCTTGAGAAAGCGCTGGCCGACAGGTACGACCCGCGCAGAATTGGCCTCATCACGGGCTTCGCAGAGAGCATGATGCCAGTAATCTACTGCGCGTCAACGATAGCGCTGTTCTATGCAATGCTGCGAATAAGTTTCAAGAAGTCCATTGCAACAGCCCTTTCTTCCTCCATGGCATTTGCATTCTGCACGTTTGTCTGGACATATTCGCGAAATCTGTTCGACGGCGTCCTTTGCATGTGCCTGCTGACGGGAGCGATGCTTTCCGCGCTGGAATTCAGAAGAACGATGAAGCTTCGTTACTTTGTAATTGCCATGGTCCTTTGCGGGCTCGGGTTCGTTACGCGGCTGACAATGGCGCTATCGCTGGCGGCCTTCGCAATCTATCTGACCATGGCGTTCTGGCGCGATTTCAAGCGGCTGGCCCGATTGGCGGCGATAGGACTGGCGGTGCTTGCTCCGTTTGGACTGTGGCAGGGCTATTACAATCATTTGAGGACCGGTCATTGGCTCTTGTCGCCCGTATTGTCGGGTCGCTATGCTTCAAGCAACGGCCTGACCGGCAGCCTCGCGCTCGGCCTGACTGGGTTGCTCTTCAGTCCGGGCAAGAGCATCTTCCTGTACGTTCCCCTTGCACTGTTGTCGATCGTTTGCTTTCGCCGCTTCGCGGCTAAGCACCCAAGCGAGGCAGCTTTTGTGGCTTCACTGTCGGTTCTGTGGCTTGCCGTTCACTCGAAAATGGCGAGCAACTGGTACGGGGCCTGGGGATGGGGGCCAAGGCACTTTATAACCATTGCGCCTGTTCTTGCGTTGCCTGCTTGCGCCGAATGGGAGTGGATGCAAAGGAACGTGTGGCGCCGCATGATGATGAAAGGCGCCTTGACGTGGGGCGCAGTTCTTTCTGTCTCATCGATCATCGGAAACTGGCAGTTTCGCATGGCTCTCGGCTATGCCGAAGGCAGGCATGACAACGACGTGCTGCTCTGGTCGCCAACCGGTGGGCAAGCGCTGGATATGATCTCTGGCGCGATATCGAACCTTCGCAACATAGCCTTGAGGACGCCGATTCCAACGCTGTTTCCGTTCTCTCCGGTCAATTGTTATGCATCGAACACGATCAATGTATGGATGAATTCGGCGGCTTACGCCGGAGTTCCGCGTATACTGCTGGCAACTGCAGGAATGGCGTTTCTTGCGGTTGCAGGTTATTGCGCGATGGCTCTGCGCCAGATCCTGCGCCAGGACCTCGATGAGGCCCGCGGGTTGGGCGGGCTAGCAACTTGATTGGGATCCGAAGCCCGATCGAAGGGGGCGGGTTTTGTTGGCCGCTTGCCGGGCTGGCGCGACGCAGATCCGCTGATTTCAATGCCGGGAGCAGTGTAAAATTGGCACTTGGAAGGCTGAGCGATGAAAGTCCTGATTCTAAGCATCAACTATTGGCCAGAAGTTACTGGGATCGGAGCTTTCACTACATATCGGGCAGAATACCTTGCCGCGGCGGGCCATGACGTTGAAGTTTGCACGACGTTTCCCTATTACCCGGAATGGAAGGTGCCAGCAGAGTATGCAGGCAGACTTGCAGCGAGCGAAGAGCGAAACGGTGTTCGAATTGTCCGCAGCTATGCTTATATCCCGAACCCAGCGACCTCTTTGAAGCGAGTGCTGCATGAAGCGACGTTCGTTGCGTCTTCGCTGATCGGAGCGGTCGCGCGAAAGCGTCCCGATCTGCTGCTGGTGGTTTCTCCGCCTCTCGGGCTTGCGTTGAACGCCATTCTTCTAAGCCGCTTGTGGCGAATTCCGTATGTGTTCGACGTGGAAGATCTTCAGCCGGACTCAGCCGCGGAATTGAACATGCTCCCACTCTGGGCGCTGAAATTTTTATACAGGGTTGAGAGAGCCGCGTACCGTCATGCCTCGCTGGTGACCACTCTGACGAACGGCATGCGCAAGCGGATCGTGACCAAGGGCATTCCATCTGAAAAGGTCGAACTGATCGAGCCGCGCGTTGACGAATCGTTGTTCGACATCGAACCGGACGAGGGAAATGTATTTCGACGGCGCTATGGGCTCGATGGCAGGTTTCTCGTCACCCACAGCGGCAATATGGGAGTGAAGCAGGGGCTCGACGTTATTGTGGATGCCGCGTTGCTGAATCGCTCGGATGACACGATGCAGTTCCTGTTGGTTGGGGATGGCGCCGTTTGCGGCCGAATTCGGCAGAGGGTCGCTGAACTTCAGTTGCAGAATGTGAGATTTCTGCCGCTGCTGAACGAGGAGGATTTCCGAGGGTTGCTGGCGGCGAGCGACCTCTGCCTGCTTACGCAGCAGAAGTCGGTCTCCGAGAGCGCTTTCCCGTCGAAGATTGTGACCTATCTGGCCGCAGGACGCCCCGTGATTGCCTCTGTGAATCCCAACTGTGAAATTGCGGAGACCATTCAAGAATCGGAAGCTGGCATGATCGTGGCACCCGAAGACGGGCCGGCTCTGCTGTCGGCAATCCAGAAGCTTCGAGGCGCGGATCTGCGAGAGCATGGCAAGAAGGCACGCGCATTCGCGAGCCAAAAATGGTCGTCGGCTCGTGTTCTGGGACATTTCGAGCGAAGCCTTATGCTGGCCGGAGCTACCGAGACGAACTCGCTGGCCCAGGAAGGGACGACTCGATGAACTGCGATAACAAAGCGATTTCCGTCTCGATTCTCCTGAGTATCCTCTTCTGCTCCATCTGCCTTCCCGGCGTGCGAGCCCAGCAGACAGCCAATTCTGCCCGCTTTGGGGCGAGCGCATCGCGCTCGGGTTCTGGGGCAAGCACGAGCACTGCTGTCCGGGGCGGGGGATCCAGCGGAGTTTCGAGTTGGGGGGCAGGAAAGGGGAGCTTTGGAAATTCCGCCCAGCCGGGCGGAGTCTGGCGCGATGGGTCTACCCTTGGAACTCCTTCGGGCGGCGCTCGGGACACTACCCAAGCTCGAACTGCGGCGGTAAGTTCCCCCTTGGCTGGCGGCGGTCCTGCGGCAGGATCCGTGAGCCCGAAGCCAACCGGCGCCCGTGGAAGCCCCACATCGGGCACAGCGCATCTCTCCAGCTCTTCATCGATTGGCAGGTCGATGCGCAAAACATCCAGCATGAGTCGCGCCGCGAGCAGTTCCCAGGGGCGGGGTCGTTCGCAGGGTCACCGAGCCGGCAGCGAGAAGCGTCGGCGATCTTCAGGCCTAGCCACCACCGTGCCGCATTATGGACTCACCAATGGATCGGCGGTCGGTTCGCCACTGCACACGGGTGTTGATACGCGGATGGGCAAATAGGGCGCGGGCCGCAGCCGAAGCCCACCTGCACTGGCTGCCGGCCGCGATCTGGGCAGATAGGTCCCATTGAGCTATTGCCGGTTTGCGAAGGCGGAAGCTGAAATAGCATTGCAATGGACGCGCTCTTGCTCTTGTAAGTCGGGACCCGCGGTTACGAAATTCCTGCGATCTTGAATTGGACTGCTCTTATGGCCTTGCCCAGTGTTGCGATAATCATACCCACCAGAAACCGGCACGAGTATCTCAAGAGATGCCTGAGCCTGCTCATCCCGTATGCCGGCGCTTGCCCGGAATGCTCGATCGTCGTCAGCGATGACGGAGATGCGCCGGAGACACGGCAGCAGTTAGTTGGGGAGCTGGCTAGCGTGCAAGTGGTCCAGGGACCACGCCGGGGCCCGTCCGCCAACCGCAATTGTGGAGCTGCGCATGCAAATGCGGAGCTTCTCGTTTTCGTGGACGATGACTGCATCCCGGACCAGAACCTGATTGCTGTTTATCGGGATGCAGCCCTGGAGAATCCGGGCATCGGCGTTTTTGAAGGGCGGATCAGCGCCGTGGGAGAGCCATCCAGTTATGCAGACGTGGCTCCGATCAACGAAACAGGCGGGAAGTTGTGGTCCTGCAACTTTGCTATAAGGCGCGAGTTGTTTGTCAAAATCGATGGATTCGACGATCGCTACCCCTTCCCGGCTATGGAAGACATCGATCTCTACTGGCGCGTCAAGAAGCACTCGCAAGTCCTCTTTCTGCCGGATGCAAGAGTGTGGCATGCATTTGAAATGCGCCTCGGCTGGAAGATAGTCAGGCACCATGCTCTCTCCCTTTTGCTTTATCTGCATATTCACGGCCTGAAGGAGACGGAACGGGGCCCCATCTTTTTCCTCAAGAGCGCGGCCCGGTTGGTATTGCATGGAGGAATTCGGCACCTGAAGGGCCGCGCGACAAAATACCCGCTACAGCAGGTTTTCATGGTCTGTGTGAACCTTCAATTCGCGATCATCACAGCTCTGTGGAGATTTCACGTGCGTTTAGCAAGACTGTTCTTTCCGCCGTGCTGCCCGAGCTGCAGGTCCATCCAATCGCACCTCCGTGAAGATCTTTAGGCTGTGTCCCGAAGCGGTGTCCAAAGAGGCCAGCCAGCTGAACTCGGTGAAATGAGTCGCGTTCGTCGGGCCGGCGCGCACGTCAGGCCCAGCGTTTCACCGTAACTGAAGCCCCATACCTGCGAAGCGCGCTCTGGGCCGTGAAATTCGATCGTTCCGGCGCAGGGGCGAATCGGTTCTGAAGAACGAGACTTCTAACTCGAATCCAAAGAAGGAATAACATGCAGTTGTCGTTGAAGGCATACATCTGGGAAGTCAGGCGCAGAGCGATGGTCCATCTTGTATTGTGGTGGTTCGGCATCGAGAAAGGCGAGACGCAAACCAGCGAAGCGGAACGCGATTGCTTGGCGCGACACGCTTCCGGCAAGAAGAATCTAGCTGAGATTGGCGTGTACCATGGCGTAACAACCTGCCGGCTGCGAAAGGCAATGGACCCGAGTGGCATTCTTGTCGCAGTCGATCCATATCCGAAACAAAGGCTTGGGTTCAGCGCGCAGCGCATCATTGCTCAGAGGGACGTATCGAGAATTCGCACCGGAACCGTGATCTGGATGCGCACCATTGGCTCGATCGCCGCCGATCGTCTCTATTCGGACGAACGCCGGAACTTCGATTTTGTGTTCATTGACGGCGATCACAGTTATGAGGGTTTGAAAGCGGACTGGGAAGGGTGGAGACGACTCGTCGCTCCCGGAGGGACAATTGCCCTTCATGACAGCCGCTCCGCTCCCGCGCGGCCGATCGACGATTGGGGAAGCGTTCTCTACACGCGCGATGTGATCGAGCGCGATCCGGATTTTGAAATCGTCGAAACTGTAGATTCCCTTACCGTGCTGCGAAGGCGTTACGATCTAGCGCGATAGCTTCGATGAGTTAAGAATTGAATTGCGCCGGCTATGCAAGCAATTGACATCCCTGGAAGACGCCGGTTGGCGGGTTCACGGGACAAACAGTGCGACGATTCGCATTGGAGAACAGGTGGAGCCTATGGCCGATAAGGATGACGCCCGCGCAATCCGAGCTCGCGGCAGCGCGCGGTTGGAGAGAGAGATTTTTACATGCCAAATCTGTCTTTGAATGCCTTGGCAACTGCAAAGCTAGCAGCGGAAAAGTGCGCGGACGGGATATCGGCGCCGCGTTATCAGCAAATGGAATGCTTCCAGGTGCCGCCCGGTTTCCGGGGCCGATCGAAGATTTATGTGCAATTCTGGTGGCTGGTGCAGTCTACGCTGTTCGCCATGTCGCCGCAAGCAATGTACGGTTGGCGAGCCTGGTTGCTGAGGTGGTTCGGCGCCAGGATTGGCAGAAGCGCAATCATTCGCCCGTCGGTCAAGATTCCCTATCCGTGGAAGCTGTCGATAGGCGACCATTGCCATATCGGCGACGAAGTGCAGCTCTACACATATGGGGAGATCGAAATCGGGGACTGCGCAGTGGTATCTCAACGGTCATATATCTGCGCGGGGTCCCACGACTACACGAGCCCGTCCTTTGACTTGCTGGCCAAGAAGGTAGTTATCGAAGCCGAAGCCTGGCTGGCAACGGACGTGTTTGTTGCTCCCGGAGTAACAATTGGAAGAGGAGCGGTTATTGGAGCCCGGAGTTCGGTATTCAAGGATGTGCCCCCTGGGACCATCTCTGTGGGAACTCCCGCCAAAGTGATTGGACAGCGCACGATGAAGGCCGGCAAGTAGAAGCGATCATACGGATTCGCGATCCATGGAGATCGAGAACTCGCCCCGGGGGGCTCTTGGCATGGGCTGGAATAGGGAATGAGCGGAAGCTATCGGTGTTACCGCGAACGGTGGGCTGAAACGGAGAGTGCATGGATAAGTCGCGGCAGCGATTGCTGATTTTATCTTACGCCTTTGCTCCAAGCATCGGAGGAATCGAAACGGTGAGCGATGAGCTTGCGCGAACCTTCTCGGAGCGGAGTTACGAAGTGACCGTGGTTACGGCTACTCCGCGCACGGATGGCGAGCCCGTCGAACCGTTTCGCGTGGTGCGGTGTCCTGGTCCCGCTGCATTGGTTCGGGAGATATGCCGGGCCGACATCGTGCTGCAAAGCAACATGTCTCTCCGGCTTGGCTGGCCTCTGTGGCTGCTGTTTCCGCGCAAGCCGTTCGTTGTCGTCCATCACACGCCGTTAGCGCGTCCGGAAGGCCGCATGATCTTGCGAGACCGCCTCAAGCGGTGCCTGCTGTGGCGTCCCTATTGCTTGTCCGTCAGCAATTATCTCGCCGGTACAATCCATGCGCCCTCAAGAGTCATCCACAATCCGTATGCCGAAACGGTTTTCAAGAGAATGCCCGAGATTGAACGAACCGGCGATCTGCTCTTTGTCGGCAGGCTGGTTACCGCCAAGGGCGTAGACGTTCTCTTGTGCGCGTTCAAGACCATTCTGGCGCATCGCCCCCAGTCTGTGTTGTCCATAGTGGGGAGCGGCCCCGAAGAGGATGCTTTGCGCGGACTGGCCAAGTCGCTTGGCTTTGATCGGAGCGTTTGCTTTTTAGGCCCCAAGCAGGGTGTGGAACTTGCCGAATTGATGAACCGACACCAGATTCTGGTGATACCTTCGCGCTCGAAGCCGCCAGAGGCGTTGTCTGTCGTGCCGGTCGAGGGAATTGCCTGTGGCTGCGTTCCAGTGGCAAGCAGGCAAGGAGGACTTCCTGAGGCGGTCGGGAATGCGGGCATTTTATGCAAGGAGGGAAATTGCGAAGAGTTGGCCAGCACCCTGCTGAGCCTGCTGGATACTCCCGAGCTGCTTGAGTCCTATCGCTCCAAGGCCGAGCGGCATTTGAAGGATTTTCGTCCGGGGGCCGTTGCCGACGCATATGAATCCCACTTTGCCGCTTGCAGACGCTGATGTGTCAATGCACAACTCCCATTGTCTCTCCGGCGAATCAGTTGTGGATGAGATGTGAAGTTCGAGCAGATCTACGAAGCGGTTCGCTGGGACTGGAGCCGGCGCCCATTATGGCCTTCTTTAGTGGACGGCTGAGCATTTTCGTCAATTGTGTAGACCGGCGTTTTGTTGGCATCCGGCCCATTCCGCGGGAAAACGCGGAATGGATGGGGCACGGAAGCCTATAGCGAAGGCAAGAATGCGCTAAGCGTGGCAGTGGCAAGTCGCGGCTGAATCCAACGGTTCGCTTTCGCCGTGCCTTGCGGGGATCGTCATTCCGATTGAACAAAGATATGAGCAAGCTGGGGGTTACAATTCAGGATTTCGAATTCAAGCGGGTGCTCGTTGCGCATAACGTAAAGCGAGGCCTCCGGGGCGGAATGGCGCGCATGATGGAATCCATTCATGCTGAGTTGGAATCCTTCGGATGGAAAACGGAGTTCTTTACCCATGACGATATGCCCGCCGCAGGCGGCGAGCGGTTCCGGCGCTATGCTTTCCCCTGGTATGTCCGCCGCCACGCCAGAAAGGCATTCCTTCGCGGCGAGCCTTACGATGTCATTAACATCCATGAACCGGCTGGAGCGGCCGTGGTGATTGGGAAATCGCGATTGGGCTGGCCGGCAATCGTCGCCATGTCGCACGGCCTGGAACAACGCTATTGGGAGTTGCGCCTGCGCAAGCATCCCCCCAGCCCGGACCCTCCAAGCTTGAAGACTCGGTTGCTGTTTCCCGCGACGAGCCTATGGCAGTCGCGGCTAACGCTGCGCCGCGCCAACCATGTGTTTTGCATGAGCGAAGAAGACAGAACCTTTCTTGAGAATCGCTTGCAGTTGGATCCGCGGAGAATTACTCGGGTCTTTCCTGGGACGGGCCCGGAGTTTTTGAGCGTGGCCCCCAGGCGATCCTACGATCGATCCTGCAATAAGCTGCTGTTTTCCGGCTCATGGATTGACCGAAAAGGCGCCCGGCAGATCGTCGAAGCCTTTTCGGTTCTGGCCGACAGGCATCCTTCGATGCAGCTTGGCATCCTCGGCGCCGGAGTTCTTGCGTCGCGGGTTGTCGCGGATGCGTCGCGGGTTCTCGCGGATTTTCCCGCGTCACTCCATTCGAGAATTACCGTGTTCCCACCTCTTCATTCTCATGCGGACTACGCTGAAGTTCATCTCGACTACGATATCTTTCTCCAGCCCAGCTTCTTTGAGGGTATGCCTGCCACTTTGATTCAAGCTATGGGTACGGGTATGCCGGTTATTGCCACTGCAACCTGCGGGATGAAGGATGTTGTGGAGGATGGGCGAAACGGTCTTCTGATCGCCCCAGGGAATTCAGGACAGATTGTCGGCGCGATTGAGCTGCTTATGACCGACTCGAGTTTGCGGCGGAGGCTAGGGCAGCAGGCGTTCAGCGACGCTGCCCGGAAATTTACCTGGCGAGCGGTGGCAGAGCTTGTAAATGCGGCGTATTCCAGTCTGCCGAATGCGGATTCCTTGAACTAACTTACGGGGAAGATTGATGGCTATAATCCACCATTTCAAATCCAAGCGCGTGCTTGTGGCGCATAGGGTGACGCGCGGTCACTGGGGCGGCATGACACGCATGGTGGAATCCATTCATACTGAGTTGAAGTCTCTCGGATGGAAAACAGAGTACTTTACCGCTGACGATGTGCCCGCCACGGGTGGCGAGCGGTTTCAGCGCTATGCTTTTTCCTGGTATGTCAGGCGCCACGCCCGAGAGGCTTTCCTGCGCGGCGAGCCATACGAGGTGATTAACATTCATGAACCGGCCGGAGCGGCCGTTGTATTCGGACAATCGCGACTTGGCGGGCCGGCTATTGTTGCCATGTCCCACGGTCTGGAAAGACGTTACTGGGAGCTTCGCATAAGAAAGGATCCCCCCGGCCCCGAGCCTCCAGCCTTGAGAGAACGCGTGTTATTTCCGGCAACGAGCCTGTGGCAGTCGCATCTGACTCTTCGCCGCGCCGACCACGTTTTCTGCCTGAGTGAAGAAGATAAAATGTTTCTTGTGGATCGTCTCCATCTGGATCCGGAGAGGGTTACCCGGGTGTTCCCGGCGGCCGGTCCAGAGTTTTCAGGGGTCGCTCAGAGGCGGACCTACGACCGCCCTTGCCAGAGGGTGCTGTTTTCCGGCACATGGATTGAGCGAAAGGGAATCCGGCAGATTATCGAGGCATTTTCCGTTCTTGCCGGCAGGCATCCTTCGCTACAGCTTGGCGTTCTCGGCGCTGGGGTCGTCGCGTCGAGCGTCCTTGCGGATTGTCCTTCGGCCCTTCATTCCAGAATTACGGTTTACCCTCCTCTATCGCACGCGGATTGTGCTGAAGTCCTCCTCGACTACGACATCTTTCTCTTGCCGAGTTTCTTCGAGGGCACCCCACTTGCACTGATTGAAGCAATGTGCACCGGTTTGCCCGTCATTACCACAGCAACTTGCGGAATGAAGGATGTCGTTGAAGATGGGCAAAACGGCCTTCTAATTGCCCCAGGGAATCCCGGTCAGATTGTTAGCTCGGTTGAGCTGCTTATGAACGACTCGAGTTTGCGGCGAAGGCTTGGTCAGCAGGCATCCAGCGACGCAACCCGGAGATTCACTTGGCGAGCGGTGGCTGAGCTTGTCAATGCGGCATATTCAAGTCTGCCCACTTCCAGAAGAAATCACCCGCTGGTTTGAATCCCCGAGTGTTCAAAACGTGGACGAAGGCGGCGCTACAAGTAATGGCTCCAACCAGAGAATCGAGGTTCACTCGACATGAGCGCGGCAAGTGAGAGCGATTCGTATAAATCGGGTGTTACCCCGTCGGCTCGCGGCTCAAATCCGTTGGTTGTGGCTTGGCTGTACAACACGAATGGAATGGCCACCTGGTGTTGGGAAGCCGCACATGCTCTGCATGAGATGGGGCAAAACGTGGTACTTGTCGCCGGGCCTGAGGTATCTCTTCCCGGCAGTCCGAGCGTTGAAGTGATCCGCATCGCTATCCAAGACAAACCTGCATGCCGGCCAGGGCGGCTAGGCAAGGCAGTCCTTACTGCAAGAAGCCTACTTGCTGCCGGTCTGGATGGGTCTCTACAGCAGATCCACAGTGTACTTGCCGCTCGCGGCATGATGCCTGCGGCGTATATCCTCAATCAATCGACGTTGGTGGACCCGAGTGTCCTTTGTCCTCAGATCGTAGCGGCCTGGTCCTTTCCGGTCAGCTTTTTTGGTTACCTGCGGAAGACTCCCGCTCTTGTTCCTGACCGGAGCTTGAAGTCGTTTATCCGGACAGCATTATCGGCGATCGGGTGGTGGCGAAAGGATTGGAGTGCCTATCGAACCGCCGACAGCGTTCTCCCTGTGACCGAGGCCCTGCTCAGGGAACTGCACAGAAAGTCTGTGACGGCATACTTGGCATACCCTGGCGCCGCTGGCGGCCCTCTTCCAGATCGCAAGGGAGGCGGGATTCGATTGCTCATGGCGGCCGTGAATCTCAAAGAGCCGCGCAAGAGAATCTTATGGATGCTCGATGCTCTTAAGAAGATGGATTTGCCTGAAGGGACCGTTCTTCAACTGGCCGGGGAACCCGATGAACCTCTTCGGCGGGCGGCGGCGCAGCTAAGTTGTCCCGCGGAATTTCTCGGCCGACTTGAACGGCAGGAACTCCAGCAGGTCATGCGGAGGGCAGATATCTTCTGCTTTGGGTCGCGATTGGACGACTGGGGCTATGTCCTGGTGGAAGCGATGGCCAACGGACTCGTTCCGGTTGCGCCGGCCATCAGCCCTTTCGACGAAATCATGGGTAAAGTGGGCTTCGGCTACAATCCGCAAAGCAAGGACGACTTCGCGCGCGCGCTCGTTTCCGCCGCCTCAAGTTCACTGATGGAGAAGCGGCGCGAGGCGTGGGAGCGGGCCAGCACCCTTTTTTCCCGTGCGGCATTTGGCCGTTCCATTTTGGAAAGTGTCGAATCCGCAATAAGCCAGTATCGATTTCGCGGTGGCGATTCCATCGGAAGTTGATCCATGACGAAGATGATCGGTTCTAAAGGAGTTCGGTAATGCGCGTTGCAATCGCCTGCTGTGGCCTTGAGCACGTGCGCCGTGGCTTTGAATCCGTAAGCCAGGAGCTGTTCACAGCATTGACGCCCCACGCCGAGGTCATTCTGTTCAAAGGCTCTGGCAAGAGCCGGCCCAATGAGATCGTGGTGCCCTGCCTTCGCCGCGACTTTCTTGGGCGATTCATGAATCCAGGGCGGGCGTTTTACTGGGAACAGATCACCTTTGCGGTTGCTTTGCTTCCGCATCTTCTTCTGCGGAAGATTGAAATCGTTCACTACAGCGAGGGCAACGTGGGCAATGCGCTCGCGCGCTTTCTGAGCTGGACGCGTTCTCGAGTGAGGCTGTTGCAGTGCAACGGAGGCCCCCTCGATCCAAGAGCTTTCCGGCCTGAGGTATTCATTCATCAGGTATGCAAGGCTGGCCTCGATCAAGCTATCGAGTTTGGAATTTCGCCGAAACGCATGCACCTGATTCCGCACGGCATTGACACAGCGCAGTTTAGGATAACGGAAGCGCGCGAAAGTGTGAGGGCGATGTTCGCCTTGCCGCAGGACAAGTTTCTCATCCTGTCGCTTGCCGCTCTCAACAAGGAGCATAAGAGGCTCGACTATCTTATCGGGGAAGTCGCCGCGCTTCGCGACGCATCCGTATTTCTCTGCATGGCCGGAGAGCCAACATCCGAAACGGAAGAACTGCGGCAACTGGCAGCGCATCTCCTGCCTGGGCAGCACGCGTTTCTCACCGTTTCGCGGGACCGGGTTCCGGAACTGCTGGCGACCGCGGACCTCTTCGCACTGACCTCGCTCAATGAGGGATTCGGAATGGTCCTTATAGAGGCGTGTTCTGCCGGCGTGCCCGTGGTTTGCCACAATTCGGAGCACTTTCAATGGGTTTTGGGAGATGCCGCATTGTATGCCGACATGGCAGTGGCAGGGGCCTTGACACTGAAGATCAAAGAAGCGATGGGACAGGACGAAATGCTTCGCCGCTGCAGTGAGCTGGGGACGGCGAGAGTCGAGAGCTGCTATAGCTGGAAGGTGCTTGTTCCGCGCTACCTGAAAATGTATAGCTCCATCTTGCAGGTGTGAATGGCATTGAGCCTGTGGGAACCTTTCTCGGAGCGGTCTTGCGGCGCTTCATCGAGTGTACATAAGCAATGGGACTATCGAGACATGCGACTGTCTTCAGCCAAAACGATCGGAGTAGGTCATGCTTAGACAACTGATATTCCGGTGCGCCGACAAGTTCTTCAAGTTGCACAAGGATTATCTCAATGCGAAGCTTTTGAAGTCGCTCCGCTTCTGCGGAGAGAGGGTCTCGATTAGCCCCGATGCGAGGATATGGGGAACCGATGCGGTGACGCTGGAAGACGATGTGGGCATCAACGCCTTTACGCATATCTTTGGCGGCGGGGGCGTGCATATCGGCGCTCGGACCAGAATCTCCACTGGGTGTTCGATTGCGTCGATTACCCATTCTGAAGCGATAGCGACGCGCAACCACGGCATCGAGTTGCCGGTGGTGATCGAAGAAGACTGCTGGCTGGGCACCGGTGCAATCGTCCTGCCTGGCGTGCGCATTGGAAGAGGCAGCATTATAGGCGCCGGTGCGGTTGTGACCAAGGATGTCCCGCCGCTTTCGGTTGCTCTTGGCGTTCCGGCCCGTATTGTCCGCCAAATTACACCATAGGGAGCGTATGAACTTCAGTTCCGCATCGCGAATCGGGAAGAGACTCTCCGCCTTTATCGGCGGCCAGAGTGCGGTTCAACTGCTCAATGCAGCTACCGGACTGCTGCTTCTGCGATTGATGTCCAAGCCCGACTTCGCCATCTATGCCATCGCCCTCGGCATTCAGGGAATGATTACGATTCTCACCGACATAGGGTTTGGCGGCGCCATTTCAGCGCTCGTTGGCACAAGATACCGGGACAAGGCCCTGCTTGGCTCCTATATAAAAACAGCCAGTCATCTCAGGCAAGTGCTTCTGGTGGTCATTGGCGGTTCGGGAATTCTGCTCGCGGCCGTATTTCGCAATGTCGGCATTCAGGCGCATGGCCAAAAGGAACTGGTCCTGCTGGCTCTCGCGGTGTTGCTGACGGTTCAGTTTCAGGCCTGGGCTTCCTATTATGAAATACCCTTGTTGCTGAATAATAAACTGGTCTCGTATTACAGCCCTCAGATCGCCGCCGCCGCCCTGCGCATCGTGAGTTCGGTCGCTCTGTATTACATGCACATCATTACTTCGACAACTGTTATTGTCGCCAATACCCTCAGCATTGTGGTGATGGGAGTGTCGTACAGAGTGCTGGCGAAGCCATGGATCCATGTGCCGCGCAAAGCCTCGAAAAAGCACGGCCGGGAAATGGTGCGGTTCCTTGTGCCACTGCTGCCCGGAACCATATACCAGGCAGTTCAGGGACAGGTATCGCTGTTCCTGATCGCAGTGTTCGGGCACGTAAGCCAGATAGCGGAAGTTGCGGCCGCGGGCAGAATCGGCCAGCTTTTCCTGTTGCTCAATTCATCGAATGGAGTTCTTGTAACTCCATTCTTTTCGAAAACTCCGCGGAGCCTCTTTCGCCGCCGATACGGATATGCCATTTGCGCCTTTGGAGCAGTCTCCATTCTTGTGGCTGCGTCGGCCAAGTTGTTCCCCGGCGCTTACCTCCTTTTGTTAGGGTCGAACTACAGCAATCTCACTCCACAGGTCCGGCTTGTCGTCTACGCATCGGCCATCGGTTATTTCGCGGGTGCAATGTGGTCCGTTGCCGTGGCTCGGAAGTGGATTTTCTGGTGGAGCGGGTCACTGCAGGTGATCCTGCTCACGGCGGTACAGCTAGTCTGCGTCATGTTCCTTCCGCTCAGCACCTCCGAAGGGGTCTTGAAAATGAATATCTACACGGCCCTCGGCGCCCTCACCGTGCAGATCCTTCATGTGATCCAGGGCTTCTCGGTTCATGCCAAAGGCGAGGCTGCCGAGGCGGTCGCGTCATGAGCATTCCGAGGTTCATGAACCGAAGCCGCTGGTAAATGCGCTGGTCCCATATCTGCCTCGCTTCCCTGTCGATCTGGGCCGCAATGTATTAAACTAGGCGTATCCGCGGGGATGATTTCAGTTCGATCGCGCTATCGCCAGCTTGACCGCAGCTTTTCGCAGGCGCGGCGGCACAGTGCGCAACGAGAACACGGTATCTCGCAGCTTCATAAATCCGTTCGCAGAGGCAATATCATGCAGAAAGTCGCATTGATTACTGGTATCACAGGACAGGACGGCGCGTACCTTGCAGATCTCTTGCTGGCCAAGGGTTATCTTGTGCATGGCATCAAACGCCGGTCTTCATCGTTCAATTCGGCGCGCATAGATCATATTTACAAGGATCCGCACGTGCCGGACAGCCATTTCCAGATTCATTATGGGGACATGACAGACTCGACCAATCTGATCCGCATCGTTCAGGCAGTGCAGCCCGACGAAATCTATAACCTGGCGGCGCAGAGTCACGTGCAAGTGAGTTTTGAGACGGCGGAATACACCGCCAATGCCGATGCTACCGGTGCATTGCGCATCCTGGAGGCGATCCGCATACTGGGACTTATCGAGAAGACGCGTTATTATCAGGCTTCGACGTCCGAGTTATACGGAAAGGTTCGTGAAACTCCGCAGACGGAAACCACGCCATTTTATCCGCGCAGCCCCTACGGCGTGGCTAAACTCTATGCGTATTGGATTACTGTAAACTATCGCGAGGCCTACGGCATGCATGCCTCGAACGGCATTCTGTTCAATCATGAAAGCCCGATTCGCGGAGAAACCTTTGTAACGCGCAAGATTACTCGCGCCGTGGCCGGCATTCATCTCGGCGTGCAGAAGACCCTCTACATCGGCAATCTCGATTCAAAACGGGACTGGGGCCATGCGCGGGATTATGTGGAAGGCATGTGGCGAATCGTGCAACAGGAAACTCCAGACGATTTCGTTCTGGCAACGGGTGAGATTCACAGCGTCCGCGAGTTCATTGAGTTGGCGTTCTCCAAGGTCGGCCGCATAATTGAGTGGAGGGGCAAGGGCATCGACGAAGTGGGCATCGATTGCGCCAATGGCGACCCTCTTGTGAAGATCGACAGCCGCTATTTTCGCCCAACTGAGGTTGATCTGCTGCAAGGAGATGCTTCCAAGGCGCGCCGAGTTCTGGGGTGGAAGCACACAATAAGATTTCCCGAACTGGTCTCTGAAATGCTCAGCTCCGATTTGAAACTTGTTGCCAGGGAATCGCAGATGAGAGGAACCGGCCATGAGCAGTTTTGACTTGGCAGGCCGGCGCGTCTGGGTGGCCGGGCACCGGGGCATGGCCGGCTCGGCGATCGTGCGGCGTCTGGCGGGGGAAGAATGCGAGATCGTGACGGCGACGCGCAGTGAGCTGGACCTGTTGCGCCAGTCGGACGTGAACCAGTGGATGGCGGAGCGGAAGATCGAAGTCGTCTTTGTTGCCGCCGCGACCGTGGGCGGCATCATGGCCAACGCCACGCGCCCCGCAGAGTTTCTATATGAAAACCTGGCGATTGAGACAAACGTGATCCATGCGGCATGGCGCACGGGGGTGAAGAAACTGCTGTTTCTCGGTTCGTCCTGCATCTATCCGCGCCTTGCCGAGCAGCCGATGCGAGAAGAAGCATTGCTGACCGGAGCGCTTGAGCCGACGAACGAATGGTATGCGATTGCGAAGATTGCAGGCATCAAGTTATGCGAGGCTTTTCGCCGTCAATATGGCTGCGATTTTGTTTCTGTGATGCCGACCAATCTTTATGGTCCGGGAGACCGATACGATGCCGAGGGCGGGCATGTGGTGGCTTCGCTCATCATGAAGATCCACGCGGCCAAGGTTGCAAACAACCCCACTGTCGAGTTATGGGGCAGCGGAACCCCGAGGCGCGAGTTCCTGTACTCCGAGGATTTGGCGGATGCTTGTGTATTCGTGATCAAGAATTACTCCGGCGAGATGTTCTTGAATGTCGGTACAGGCCACGATATGACAATTCTGGAATTGGCCCAGAGCATTGCCCGAATTGCGGGATGGAATGGGACGTTTACGCTAAATACCTCGAAGCCCGATGGCACGCCGAGGAAAGTAATGGATGTGAGCCGCCTGAGCGCGCTGGGCTGGAGCGCTCCGACCGGCTTTGAGACCGGGATGAAAGAAGCCTATAAATGGTATGTGGCAAACAGGGCCAAATCGAATGCACCTGCCTGACATGAACCGTGGAACTGCCGGACAAGATTTACTGAATACTTCCGAGGCGGTGGTTACTCCGCAAGCCAGCTATTCGATTCCCGGTCCTCGGACGCAATAAGAGAAGCGCAACGGCATCGAGAGGGTGAGTGAGTATATGAAATCGACCAAGAGTTTGGCCGGAATCCCAGTTCCTTGCCGGGGGATGTTCATTGCAGGCCTTCTCCTTGTTACTGCCGGCGTATCGGCACTCGGGCAGGCAGGGGCGGCGAAGGATAGCTCGGAGAAGGGGTTGGGGCAATGGGGCCGGGACCAGGGCCAGCCGGCGTTCGTTTGCGAACCTTCGGTATTGGATTCACCGTATATTCCGGTCGACAGTTGGGTTTATCCGGCAACGCTTCGTCTTTACTCGCTGGGCTTCATCGATAGCGTGTACCTGGGAATGCGCCCGTGGACGCGTTCAAGTTTGGATCGCGCGCTGGAAGAAACCGGAGCGCGCATCGAGGACGCGGATGCGGGGCCAGCCACAGACGAGGCTCAAGACATCTATGAGGCGCTGATCCACGAACTGCGCGATGACATGCAGGGCCCGTGCCTGACGCATCAGGGCCACACGCGCGTGGAGACTGTTTATTCCACCGCGCGGTCTATCAGCGGCACTCCTCTTCGTGACAGCTATCATCTTGGATCAACAGTGATCAACGATTACGGCCGGCCCTATGAGAGCGGTTTCAATAACTATTCGGGGGCCAGCGGATATGCATCTGCGGGACGGTTCCTGCTCTATGCGAGGGGTGAGTTTCAAGGCGCGCCCTCGGCCCCTGGCTACTCCGCTGCATTGACTTCGGCACTCGCCAACCTTGATGCCAACTTCTTTCCTATAACGATCAATCCAGCCACGGGCCTCCCCTACATTCAGGCCACCATCCCGACGGGACCGATTGCCGCAACCGCGCATACGCGAGTGATCGAAGCCTACGCGTCGGCCCATTTCCTCAACCACGAAGTGTCTTTTGGCAAACAAGATGACTGGCTGGGCCCTGGGTTGGGCGCCGGCATGGCATACTCTAACAACGCTGAAAACATCTACTCGTTTCGCATCAATCGCATCGAGCCACTGCGGGTTCCATTGCTCTCCCGGCTGACAGGCCCGTTTCGGTATGATTTTCTGGTTGGGTCGCTCAAGGGCCACACCTATCCCAACGCACCCTGGGTGCATGTGGAGAAGGTCAGCTTCAAGCCCACTCCCGATTTGGAGTTTGGTTTCGAGCGCACCGTCATATGGGGAGGCGAGGGGCATGTTCCGATTACACTGCACTCGTTCCTCAAGAGCTTCTTCAGCTTTCAAAATGTGCCCTTTACTGAAAAGATATCCCGAGGCGATCCCGGCGCCAGGTTTGGAGCCTTCGATTTCAACTACCGGCTTCCGTTTGTGCGCAACTGGCTCACGCTTTACTGCGACTCGGAGGCGCACGACGACGTTTCCCCCATCGATGCGCCGCGGCGTGCGGCCGTGCGGCCGGGCTTGTATTTGTCCCATGTGCCAGGCGTCCCAAAGCTGGATGTGCGCGTGGAAGGCGTGACCACCGACCCGCCCACGTCGCGTAGCGTCGGCGGCCTGTTCATGTACAACGAAGGCGTCCAGCAGCAGGGCTATACCAACAATGGCCAACTGTTCGGCGACTGGATCGGCCGTGAAGACAAGGGTGGCCAGGGCTGGATTACCTATCATCTGACCGGCAACGAGTGGGTACGGGCGGGAGTGCGCAATCAAAAGGCGGATAAGGATTTCATCTCCGGTGGAACCACTCTGAACGACCTCAACTTCCAGGTGGTCAAGCGCATCGGCAAAGACTTCGAGATCAACGGTAACTTTGCCCTCGAGCACTGGAAGGCGCCCATCTATCTTCCCGGCCAGCAGACGGTAACTACCACTACGATTCAGCTAACCTGGTTCCCGGAGCGAAAGGTCAGCTTCTAAGAACCTGTCATTGCCCAAAGGCCTGTTCTCGCTGCCGGAATCTCTTTCTTGGCAGCGCAAACAGGCCTTGGCGCAAGTCAGCGAACAAGCCCCTGACGATAAGGCGGACTCATGCGCATCCTTCTTGTGGCCAATTATGAGCCGGACGGCCAGGAGAGCATGTTGCGCTACGCGGCTTGGCTTGAGCACACACTGAAGGCGCGCGGTCACGGAGTCACTGTGGCTGCTCCGCGGGCATTCTTTTCGCGGCTAGCAGGGAGTCCGGGGTTCAAAAAGTATCTCGGCTATCTGGACAAGTTTCTTCTTTTTCCCGCCCGGTTGCAGCGACTGGCGCAGTCTTACGATCTGGTTCATGTGCTGGACCACTCGAACTCGATGTATCTGCGCGCCGTGCGCCACAAGCCCAATCTCATCACCTGTCACGATCTGCTGGCCATCCGTGCCGCGCGCGGCGAGTTTTCCCAGGCGCGCACCGGTTGGTCGGGACGGCTGCTGCAGCGATGGATACTCTCAGGCTTGCGCGGGGCGCGACACGTGCTGTGTGTCTCAGGCAAGACAGCCCATGACCTGGGGGCGCTGATCGGCGAGACGGGCAAGCATGCTGTCGAGTTGCAGGTTGTCTACAATGCTCTCAACTGGGGCTATGGGCCAGGCGTGGCGCTTTCCACTGAGCTTATTTCCCGGCTCGGATTGCGGACTGGCGAGCGCTATTTTTTGCATGTGGGCGGAAACCAGTGGTACAAGAATCGGGCGGGCGTCCTTCGTATCTTTGCGCTGCTGGCCGAGATCGACGAGTTTTCGAGAGCCAGGCTGGTCATGGCCGGCAAGCCGTTGACCGCCGAGTTGCGCGAGGCGATTCGCGAAGAGCGACTGGGAGACCGTGTGATCGAGGCCGTGGACGCGACCAACGAGGAGTTGCAGGCGCTCTATGGGAACGCGCTGGCTCTGTTGTTTCCGTCGCTCGAAGAGGGGTTTGGCTGGCCGATCATCGAGGCTCAGGCGTGCGGCTGCCCGGTGATTACCACCGACCGTGAGCCGATGTCCGAGGTTGCGGGGCAAGCTGTAATTCTCATCGATCCAGCCAACCCGCCTGCTGCTGCGAAGGTTATAGCCACAGGCCTCAAAGGTCGTGAGCAGTTGCGCGCCGCCGGTTTCAAGAACCTGGAGCGTTTTGACGAAGAGTCGATTGCAATGCAGTATTGCGCCTTTTACGAAGCAATTCTCAGGCAAGAGGCCGCGTCAGGCCGGCAGCCGTAGGGAGCCAGACCCTCGCCGTTTCAATACAGATGCGGATATGGACTTATTCCGGGATTCCATAGCAGGAGCCGGATACAATACGGAAATGGAGTTTTGTCCCCAACTCCCGCGGTTTGGTGCGGAGATTCCAGCCCGGCAGGCAGGCCAGCCGATATGAAGAACTTCCTGCGCCTGCTTCGCTACGGGTTTCCCTACGGGCTGCAATTGCTGCCTGGAGTTCTTTTGCTGGCCATGGTCGGCCTGCTTGACAACTTTCGCACCTTGCTGTTCCAGCCAATCCTCAATAATGTCCTCGACCCCAAGGCTCCCGACGGCCCCATTACTCTCGGCCTGCCCAGAACTCAATGGCACATCGACCTGCGGATCGTGGTGCCCCACTTCATGCACAATGCCTGGACGGTGGTGGCCTTTGCGCTGATCGCCTCAACCATCGTCAAAGGCCTTTGCGATTACCTGGGCACCTATCTGGTCAATTATGCCGGGTTCGGCATGATCACGGATCTGCGGAACAGCCTTTACGAAGCCACTCTGCGCCGGTCCGCAAGCTTCTTCCACAAGCACGCCACAGGCACCATACTCTCCACGCTTATCAACGACGTGGATAAAGTGCAAACGGCGGTTAGCTCGGTGATTGGCGAATTTCTCCAGCAATTCTTCACCTTCCTGGTGGGAATTGTGCTCGTCATCCGGCTGGGCGGCCATCTCAGTTGGGCGCTGCTTCTGTTCGTTCCTGTCGTCCTTACCTCTGCGCGCAAGATCGGCAGGGAAGTTCGCACTCGCACTCGCACCGGGCAGGACAAGCTGGCCGAGATTCAGAACATCCTGCATGAAACGGTGACCGGCAACCGGATCGTCAAGGCGTTCAACACTGAGCTGTGGGAGATTCTGCGCTTCAAGAAAGCCGCCACGCGTCTTTTTCGCGCCAATCTCCGCAGCGTTCGCATACAGTCCATCAGTTCGCCGTTGATGGATACCATTGGTTATGTAGCCATCGCGCTGCTTCTGCTCGTCGGTCGCAACGAGATTCAGCACGGCCGCATGGACATCGGGCTCTTCGGCGCTTTCATCATCTTGCTCTTCAAGCTCTACGACCCGGTTCGCAAGTTTGCCTCTTTCTACAACAGCTTCCAACAGGCGATGGGCGCTTCCTTGTCCATCTTCGCCTTCTTCGACGCCGAGGACGATGTGAAGGAACGTCCCCGCGCAGTCGCATTGAAGGGTTTTGCGCAATCCGTACACTTTGAGGATGTGGGCTTTTCCTACTCTACCGAGGAGGGTGAGCACCAGATTCTGCACAACGTGAATCTTGACGTTCATGCCGGCGAGGTGCTGGCGCTGGTGGGTCCCAGCGGGGCAGGGAAGTCGACTCTGGTGAATTTGATCCCGCGCTTCTTCGACGTGACTTCGGGCCGCATTCTCATCGACGGTCACGACATCCGCGACCTGACCCTCGGTTCTCTGCGCCGCCAAGCCGCCCAGGTTACGCAAGAGACTGTTCTGTTCAACGACACGGTGCGCAACAACATCGCCTACGGCCGGCCCGAGGTGAAAGCGGACATCGTGGAACAGGCCGCCCGCAACGCCCTGGCACATGACTTCATCCTGCAGATGCCGCAAGGCTACAACACAGTGATCGGCGAAAAGGGATTCCGGCTTTCTGGCGGCGAGCGCCAGCGATTGGCCATTGCACGCGCTATCCTTAAGGATGCGCCGATTCTGATTTTGGATGAGGCTACATCGGCGCTGGACGCGGAGAGCGAGTCGTTGGTGCAGGCCGCGCTGGCCAATCTGATGCAAGGACGCACGGTGCTGGTGATTGCGCATCGGCTGGGCACCATCCGCCGCGCCAACCGCATCGCAGTTCTTGAGAACGGGCGAATTACCGCGATCGGTTCGCACGAGGAGCTGTTGACCTCCTCGCCGACTTATCAGCGGCTTTATCAACTGCAATTCATGGATGTTCCAGAGCGTCTGGTGCAGGATCCAATTGAGCTGGATCCGACTCAATTGCAATTGGCGCTCTTAACCGGTGCATAGGAGTAGCAGGGCATGGCGATTCAGTCGATGACCGGGTTTGCGCGGATTCAGGTTCGCGTGCAGGAACGGTTCAGCTATACGCTGAGCGTGAAGAGTGTCAACCACCGCTTTCTCGACATACAGTTGCGCTTGCCTCCAGGTATGGATGGCCTCGAGATGGAACTGCGAAAGGCGCTCAAAGACAGCCTCGTGCGCGGCCACGTCGAACTTGCGCTCTCCGTTGATCGCATCACCCAACCCAAGGGTGGTTTCAACCGAGAGCTGGTGGCTGGTTATTTTGCCGCTTTTGCCTTGGCCCGGGACGAATATGGAGTTAGAGGCGAGCCGGACCTCAACACGGCTCTCCGGATGCCCGGCGCTTTGCAGGTGGAAAGTCGAAGCGATGAGGATATTGAGGCTCTGGCCGAAAGCGTGCTGTTCCAGATTGGACCGCTTCTCGATCAGTTGAAGGAAATGCGGGCACGCGAAGGCGAGGATCTGAAAGCGATTCTCAATGGCACGCTCGACCGTCTGGCAGAGGCAACCGATGGAGTAGCCGAACTCCGGCCCGAGATCGAGAAGAGCTACCAGGATCGCTTGACACAACGGCTGTTTGCGGCCACAGGATCGGAGTTCAACCGGCAGCGGCTGCTCGAGGAAGTCGCCGTTCTGGTGGACCGCAGCGACATTGCCGAGGAACTGACCCGCATGCACACCCATATCGGCCATTTCCGCGAGCTGTTGGCCGGGGAAGGGGAAGTGGGCAAGAAGCTGGACTTCCTGTTGCAGGAGATGAACCGCGAGGCCAACACCTTGCTCTCGAAGACCGGCGGGACTGGCGGCAAAGGAACCCGCATCACCGAGTTGGGACTGGCGATGAAGTCGGAGATCGAAAAAGCCCGCGAACAGATCCAGAACGTGGAATAGAAATCGAAAGGAACTGGAGAATCATATGGCCGGTGGAACACCGTCAGTCACTTTGGACCAGGAGATCAACCCCTGGGAGGCACAAAGCGCACGGTTCGACTTTGCAGCGCGCAAACTGAATCTTGATCCAGGCTTGTGGAAGCTGCTCAGCTTGCCCGCGCGGGAGATCATCGTACACTTCCCCGTGGCCATGGATAACGGCAAAATCGAGATGTTCACCGGTTTCCGCGTGCAGCACTCCATCGCTCGCGGCCCCGGCAAGGGCGGTGTTCGTTATTCGCTGGAGGTGACGCTGGACGAAGTGCGTGCGCTGGCCAGTTGGATGACCTGGAAGTGCGCGGTGGTCAATATCCCCTTTGGCGGCGCCAAGGGAGGCGTAATCTGTGACCCGAAAAACATGAGCCAGGGTGAGCTGGAGCGCGTGACCCGGCGGTACACCTCGGAGATTATCGACTTTATCGGGCCGGAGAAGGACGTTCTGGCGCCCGACGTCAATACCAACGAGCAGACTATGGCGTGGATCATGGACACCTACTCGATGCACAAGGGCCACACCGTAACCAGCGTGGTGACCGGCAAGCCGTTGAATATCGGTGGGTCGCATGGCCGGCGAGAGGCTACCGGACGCGGCGTCATGCTGGTGTGCGACGAGAGCCTGCGCTCCTTGAATATGGCAATCGACGGCTGCCGTGTCGTAATTCAGGGTTTCGGCAATGTGGGTTCGAACGCCGCCCGGCTCATGATGGAGCGCGGCTACAAGATCGTCGGCATCGCCGAACTGGATGGCGGCCTGTTGAATCCCAACGGCATCGACATTCACCAGTTGATCGAGTACAAGTACCGCAACGGAACCACCCTTGGATTCCGCGGCGCAGAGGCCACTCCCAGCGAAGAGTTGCTGGTTTCCGACTGTGAGATTCTTATTCCCGCGGCCACTGAGAATGTGATTACCAGCCGCAATGCAGACCAGATCAAGGCGCGCATCGTCGTGGAGGGCGCAAACGGCCCAACTACCGCGGTGGCCGACGACATTCTGGCAGAAAAGCGCATCTTCATCGTCCCCGATATCCTCGCCAATGCCGGCGGAGTTACGGCCAGTTACTTTGAATGGGTGCAAGACCGCCAAGGCTATTTCTGGAAAGAGGCCATCGTCAATCAGCAACTGGAGACTATCCTGCGCGACAGCTTCGAAGATGTGGTTCGCTATGCCGAGGCTCACAACGTGAACAACCGCATCGCCGCCTACATGCTGGCCATCGACCGCGTAGCCTACACCATCAAGCAGCGGGGCATCTACGCCTGAAGCCTGCGTTGGGAATGAAACCGAGGCGGGATTGGGTAGATGCCTATCCCGTTGCCGGCGCTCACTGATCCGCGGGGCCAAAAGCGGGGCTGTGGTCCTGCGCGCGATGCATTAATAGAGCGAAGCCGCAGGTGTCCTTCTCGCACGCGCAAAGCCCATGAATCTGCCCAACTCCATCTCGATGAGCCGGATCGTCATGATCCCGCTGCTGCTCTGGATTCTTTCGACGCACTTTCCGTGGCGTGGGCCGCATGGCGAGCAGGAGATTACGGCCTCAGTGCTGTTCATACTGGCTTCGATTACCGACGGCCTGGATGGCTACTTGGCCCGCAAGCGTTCTCAGATCACCACGATGGGCATGTTGCTTGACCCCATCGCAGACAAGATCATGGTGACCAGCGCACTGGTTGCCCTGGTTGCCTACAATCCCCAGGTGGTGAAGGTCTGGATCGCGGTCGTCATCATCGGGCGCGAGTTTCTTATCTCCGGCTTGCGTTCCATCGCCTCCACTGAGGGCTTTACCATCCAGGCCAGTGACCTGGGCAAGCTCAAGACAGTTGCCCAAATCGTCTGCGTGGTGTCCGCGATACTGGCCCATCATTGGGACCTGTGGCAGTTCGGCGTGCTCATCATTCCGGTCAAGTGGATTGCCATCGCCGCCATTTACTTCACGGTGCTGGTCTCCTCCGTCTCAGCCATCGACTACTTCGCTGGCTTCTGGAAGCAGATCGACCGCGCCTCGAAGGATCGCCGCAAGAAGACGTTCGTGCTGAATCGCCGCAAGAGTGCGGGCACGTCCTGAGGCGCTTGGAAGCTTTTTACCAGCGAGAACCCCGGCCGTGGCCGGGGTTCTCGCGTTTTGGGCCGCTGATCCCGTAGCTATGCCATCACCGGTACTGGTTCCCCCATGAGGACGGGCTGCGCTTCAATCGGAGCGGTGGGCAGGGCTGAAGAAGCTGAGGCCGATTGCTGATGGGCCGGGCGGGTCAGGCGGTGAACGAAGTGATAGGGCGGCCAGGGGCCGGACACCTGCATCTGGCACTCACGCAACGTTGCGCTGGTCGTCGTGAACTTGCTCTGGTAGCGTTCCACGAACTTCCGATCAATCAGGTGGGCGATGTCCAGCACCATCTTTCCGCTCTCGGTGAGCCGGCAGCTGACATCTTCATCCAATGGCAGAAACAACCTGTGCATCTGGAAGCTCACGGCGCGTGCGCGTGTCTGCCGCTCACGGGTGCGAGAAGCATTTTCGCGAAGATTTGTAAGGTAGCCCCGGCCCACGCCCTCGGCCGGTAAATGCCCCATCATTTCGCGTCCACAGCAGTCGTCGACCAGAACCTTTAAGTGCATTTCGGTCTTGCCGCGCAGCTTGTCTATGTTACCGAGAAACTGTCGCTGGTTTGAACGGATCGACTTGCGCAGGCATTCGTCGTCGTTGAAGACGGTTCCAAACCGGAACGGCAGTATCGTGGAGTGGTGAAAACAGTCGGCGATGACACGGGCGTGGTCCACGCCGGATTTCTGATTCAGGGTTTCTGCGGGGTTGTGTTCGCTGACCACGACTGCCAGGTCGCAGGCTGGATAAAGAAAGACCTGGTTGCCGCTCACCCCGAGGATAGATTCCATCGGAACTGGCTTGCGATGACGGGCTATTTCAGGAAATGCTTGTCTTTCACCGATGCAGTAGGCATACCACGCCATAACGAGACACTCCGATTGCGTGCGCTGGCGAGCGCCGCACGTTGGTGAAGCTCTGTGAACTTGGGAACAACTGCATAAAGGCGTAAGGACGGGCTAGGATCAGCAGACCCGGTTACTCTAAAGCGAATAGTAACCCCCTGAAAATACGACTGGCAATGATCCAAATCACCAACCGCAAAAAAGGAGGCAGAACGCAACAAGTCGGTATTCGTGTGAGCAACAAAGTAGTTGACAGCACAACAAACAGGTCCATTTGGGTCAGACAATCCGTCTTGAAACGTGGCCAGAATTCCCAGCGGAAGGCCGCTTCAACGTTTCCGCCTTTCAACGCGGGATTCCAAGGAAACGAGGATCCACTGCAAAGACGGGCGCAATCTTCCGCCGCCAGCTAGGGCAGAAGATGCACGATGTGGAGATACAGAATCACGTTCAAGGCCACCGAAACAACCAGGAGCGCCAATGCAAGGAGTGCAAACGTATTGATTTTCTTGCGAACGGCCTTCAGATCGTCAAGCATTTCCTGCTGTTCCTGCGAATTCCGGTCGGCTGCTTCGCGGACGGTCTCCAACTGATCTTCAACGCGCTTCAGTGCCGATTTCTGCTCCAGAATCCGATTCCGCAAATCCCGATGCTGGGCCTTTAGTTCCGCCAGATCTTCCTCGATAGGCTCAAGATTCACAGGCGGCGCAGGCGGAGCCATTTGGTAGGGCGACATGATATTCGACACCGCTGTGCCGATGTTTCCGTCCAACAGGGGCAATATCCGCTGGACAAATGGCAGCGCCGCGCGCAAAGCACCGGCTGCCTTTTGCAATCCCGTGCGCCGCTCCCCTGAAGGTGCTGTTGTGGCCAGCGCGCGTTCCTGCTGCGTAGCGGTAGTCCGGAAATGAGGTGAATCGCTTTGGAACGGAGGCAGAGGGGATGGACTCCGAAATCCACCCGGCAGTGATGAGCCGTGTACACGCAGTTGCGGCTCAACCCGGTTCGGCAGAAGGCTGCCTGGCTCGTCCAATTCGTCGAATCCGTTCAAGCCCACCCCCAGATTTGCTTGCGCATCCCGTCTCCATTCATTCTATAAGGGATTTGGCCATGACCAGGAAATTCAGCATATCGAGTGCGATTCGTTTTGAACAATAGCCTGGTTCGCGGTCGCGTATCCTCATACGCAGGAGTGATGTGTGAATCCAGTTCTTGCTCGTACTCTGCGCAGCCTGCAGCGCAACATTCTGGCCGGCATTATTACCATCGGACCGCTGTTTGTTACCTATTTGATCTTCAGCTTCCTGCTGGGCGTATTGGCCAAGGCGGGTTTGCCTGCGGTGTGGCTGCTGGCGGCCATTATTCCAGGGGATTGGCTCGATCAGCCGTGGTTGCAGTCCCTGCTGGCGGTTGTGCTTACGCTGGTTGTGCTGTATGTGGTTGGCCGCGTTACCTCGCTGGTGGTGGGCAGGCAGGCATTCAAGCTGTTTGAAGCGGCGCTGGAACGTTTGCCCGTGGTGGCCAAGATTTACAGCTCTGTGCGCCAGCTTTTGGACAGCATGATGGTCAAAAAGGAGTCCAGCCAGCGAGTGGTGCTAGTCGATTTCCCTATAGTTGGCCAGAAAAGCATCGGATTCCTGACCCGCACGCTTATTGACGAGACCACAGGTGAATTGCTGGCCGCGGTTCTGCTGCCCAACGCCATCAATCCGACCTCGGCTTTTTTGCAAATCTTGCCGATTGACCGCGTAACCGAGACAGACCTGAGCATGGAGCAGGCCATGAGCATGATTATGACGGGCGGAGCGGTGGGGCCAGACAAGATCCGGTTCAACAAGCCTGCGCTAACGGCTCCAGAGCAGGATACGCCACCAGTGCCTTCCGCTTGATATCGGTAACACAAACGCCCAGATCGGCAATTGCTAAAGTGCAGCCCCATGGTCAGTCGGATCGTCCACTGCCAGTTCCTCGCCGGCTTGCTCGCTTTCCACGGTGATCTTGCGCAGGCTGACGTGTTCGAACTGCGCCCAGATCAGGCCGACGGGCACGATGCTCAGGAAAGTAATCAAGAGCAGAGTGGTGGCGCAGGCTGTGGAGGTTTCAGGGGAAAGGCTAAAAAGGTTCCTCAAGGTCTCTTCGACTGCGGCGATCTGAGTAAACCAGCCAAGCACGGGCAATTGAACGACGCTGGCTGCCCCGCTGATGACCATAAGCACCATGCACTTGGCCAGAGTTACCGACTCCCGTTGAGGACCAGCGACAAAGGCCTGTGTCCCCTCCAGATAAGCCATCGTAATCAGCCCCCACATTGCCAGCGACAGGCCCAGCGTTACTGCAAAATCGGCGGGCGTGCGTAGCGTGTTCAAGCCCGTTCTGAAGCTGCGAATCTTTCCACCCAGCGCATGGCCGAGGCGCTTGGAAATTACGCCAAAGGAACGCTCAATAAATGAGGCCACGACTCCACCGGCCAAGCGCACGGAAACCAGGAACAGCGCGCCCAGCAGAGTTGCAGCCAGCCCTCCGTATCCGAATTTCCTGAATACCTCTGGATGTGGCAATGCTCCGCTTGGAGCTAGCAGAATGGCAGAGGAAAAGATCAACGCTACGGAGCCACCGTCGAAGAGCCGTTCGACAATGTAGACCGCGATCTGTGTGCTCAGCGGCAGCGCGGTCTTTTTGGCAACCAGGTACGGGCGCACCAAGTCCGCGATTCTGCCAATGAGCGCAATCGCGGTAAATCCAATCACCTGCGTTCCCAGTAGCGAGAAAGCCGACACCTTTTTGTTGGGTTTGAGCAGCATGGCCCAGCGGACCGCGCGAAAAACGTAGCCTAAGTAGATGCAGCCAGCGGCAACACAGATTCTGCGCCAGTCTGCCAGCTTGAATTGCTCTACAAACGCTTGCCAGTGAAAGGGATGCTTGTGCTGTGCATAAGTCGCAAGCGCGACCAGCGCCAGCAGCACCACCAAACCAAAAACCAATTGCTTCTTGTTCAAGCGTTCTCCGTTCCGCGACTATTGGTACTGCCCTAGTCTAAATTGTCGCGGGTCGTGGTTGGCGCGAGCGTGTTGCGCTGAGTAGCGATCGCTGCAGATCGGTCGATTGCGCCGCCGATCTAGCCCCCGTAACGGTGCTGGTTCCCCTTTCGCGGCTCGCAGGAAAAAGCCGGCAACGTCCGAGCTATATTGAAGTCTGGCGATTCTCGCGACCTTGCTCAGGCCAGATGAGATCAAGCGACAACATAACCCGCCCCCTGGTTTGGGAGGACGATACGACCGCGGAGCCTCGCTTCCGGCGCGTGCAGCAGGGTATGCCCCCATCGGGACGCATGCTGCCCGGCATGCCGCTGGAGATGACCGGCCCCGACGGCGAAGACTCTGCCCGCCAGGATGGTGCGCGTTTGGGCGCCCCGCGCAGGCCCTGGTGGCGGCCGGCAAGTACCTTGGGGCGGATTTCCCTGGGGCTGGGCGCCCTGATCGCTTTGGGCGGCTTGGCGACGGGCGGCATCCTGCTGAAAACCTGCCTTGGAAGGGATGCGCGCTTTCGTATCGCGGGGACAGGGAACATCGAGGTCGCCGGACTGACCCAGGTGAGCCGCGCGGAGATGCTGCCGGTATTTGGCGAAGACATTGGGAAGAACATTTTCTTTGTCGATCTGGCCGAGCGGCGCAAGCAATTGGAAGAGATTCCCTGGGTGGAGCGGGCAACGGTGATGCGAATGCTCCCGGACAGGATCAGCGTCTCGGTGGTGGAGCGGCATCCGGTGGCCTTTGCGCGTCAGGGGCAACAGTTCGGCTTGGTAGATGCAAACGGCATTCTTCTGGCGATGACGCCATCCTCCATGGCCCAGAACCACTTCTCGTTTCCAACGCTCTCCGGAATCGATCCCCAAGACCAGTTGGAGTCGCGCAGGGCGCGGATGCAGGTTTATCTGCGGCTGTTAGCAGAGCTGGACTCGAACGGACAGAAGCTTTCAGAGCAGATTTCAGAGATCGATCTGACAGACCCGGAAGATGCCAGGGTGACCATGCAGGACGACGATACCCTGCTGCACTTTGGCGAAGATCACTTTTTGGATCGCTATAGGCGCTACAAGGCGCACATCGCTGAGTGGCGGCAGCAATATCCCAAATTGGCGGCGGTGGATTTGCGCTACGACCAGCAGGTGGTGTTGGAGATGGCGAAGGGCACGAACGCTGCCGATGCCATAGCGACAGGGGAAACTGTTTCGGACGGGAGCGGCGTGAAGCCCGCGGCAGATGAGCCGGGGGACAAGACCCAGGTCGGCCTGAATTTGAATATGGCGGGCATTGCAGCCTCCGGCAAGACAGCGGCCCAGATCGACAATGAGAACGCCAGTGCACAACCCACTGGAAACGATGCTGCCATGCCTAAGGCCAGCCGGGCGAAGGACAATGCCAAGAAGGTCAAACCAGGAAAAGACAAGAGACACGCGGAAGCCCAACGCGCCGCACTGAACGTGAACAGAAGGAAACCAGCTCCCCCAGTTCGCCCAGCCGCGACTGGTATAGAGGGTGAGTGAGCGTATGAGCCAAAAGCAGGACAACTTGATCGTAGTGCTGGACATTGGCAGCGCACACACTCGCGTGCTGGCGGCGGACCTGAACGAAGGCGCGCTGCGCTATCGCGGGCACGGCGTGGTTGAGTCGGCGGGTATGCGCAAGGGATTGATCGGCGAACTTGCCCCTGCTGCCAAGGCGGTGAAGGCAGCCAACGAGCAGGCTGAGCGCATGGCGCGCGCCAATATCGACGAGTGCGTGGTTGGGGTGGGCGGGCCGCATATTCGTGGGCTCAACACCAACGGGGGATTCGAGCTTGCTAATCGCATGAGGGAGATCACCCGCGAGGATGTGCGCACTGCCGTCGAGCGTGCTAGGGCCGTCGAGCGGCCTCCGGATCGCGAGATTCTGCACCTGCTGCCCCGCCAGTTCATTTTGGACGAGCAGCCGGGCATCTTCGATCCAGTGGGCATGGTAGGCACGCGCCTCGAGGTGGATCTGCATATCGCCACCTGCTCTGGCAGCGCATTGCAAAGCACGGTTACCTGCGCCAACCGCGCTGGCCTTGAGGTTTCAGAGGCGGTGCTCGAGTCAATTGCCGCCGCCGAGGCTACCCTCTCAGCCGACGAGCGCGACTTGGGAGTTTGCCTGCTCGACGTAGGCGCTCATTCCAGCGAACTAGCGGTGTTCTTCGAGGGGGCGGTGGCGCACACTGCATCGGTCCCCATCGGCGGAGCGCACTTTACCAACGATTTGGCCGTGGGCCTGCAAATGCCAGTCGCCCAGGCCGAAGAATTGAAGCGCCAGTACGGTCACGCCGTGGTGACGGCGGTGCCGCAAAATGCGGA